>Ga0307423_1001305_pt1 | contig 15252 bp, 10 predicted proteins | sample SalMarWE160310MG_FD_202154 | JGI IMG/M metagenome (GOLD analysis project Ga0307423, IMG submission 202154) | Salt marsh sediment microbial communities from the Plum Island Ecosystem LTER, Massachusetts, United States - WE1603-10 | ecosystem: Environmental > Aquatic > Marine > Intertidal zone >...
TTTAATTTTATCCTTTAGTGGTGCGTTGGTATTTTTAATTGTAGATTTATTAAATTTAAAAATAAATGATAATATCCTTAATCCTATATTTTGCGGGCTTGTCATGGGTTTATTGTATTATATCATTTAGAAAAAGGATATTAGAAAAAAGCATCCATTCTTTTAATTCCTTTAACTTCCTCAAAAGTGATTCCTAAAGCATCTAATACTTGCTCTAAAGCAGATTGTAATAGATCTTTATATTTTTTAATGTCAATATCTTGAAGTTTTGCAATTTCTATTGCCTTTGCCCCACTCGAACCTTTAGTTTTTATGAATTTTACAGTATCTCCTTTCCGATATGTCTTTTTAATTCCTTCAATCGCTTTATCGTCAAGGTTATTTGATTTTGCCTCTCTTATCTTGTATTCGATCAATTCTTTAGCAGCTCGAACGTGTTGTGGAATTGTTTTATCATATTTATTGAGAGACTTTTTTAATGCAATATTTATCGCATAATCCTCTAATGTAAAAGTATCTGGCTTTCCTATTTTTTTCAGATTAGATCTCACGATTTTTATGATTTTATCACGTGCTTTCGCAAAATCTTCATCATTAGTTATCTCTTTAAGTATTTCAATCATTTCGTTGAATACTTTCTTGATAAAATCGGGTGTATTCTTTTTCTTGGCTACGAGTCCTTTGATATCAAAATTTTTTGTGCCCTTGTATATCCCTATGTAATTCTTTTTCCTTTCTGAAAGTGCTAAGAATTGATATGTTTTTTCTTCTTCTAAATCTAAGTCAAGTTCATCTTTGCTCCACTTAGTAATTTCTTTCATCTGAGATTTAGACGGATTGAGAAGAAAAATGCTGTCAGTATCTCCATAGAGCACCTTCACGTCTAATTCTTCCGCCTTTTTTATGGTTTCTTTGATTGAGTATTGTCCGATGCCAGTAGTACTTTCCGCGACGGGGCGACAAAAGAGAGGAAAGTTTTGGCTTCCAAAGACGCCATAACAATTATGAACTATAATTCCATTTGTAGTTACAAACCAACCATTTCCCGTCTCAATATCAAATACATCCATATCTTTCTGAATTGATTTTATATTTTTAATTCTAACTGGAGTTGTTCCATTAAAATTTACTAAACCGAAAAATTTCCTTCGATATTTTCTTCCTTCAGTATGAATAATTCTAAATATTTTTTTTGAGTTTTTTGGATTAACGACTGAACAGTATTCTCCTAGAGAACCTAGTAGGTAAACCAAATCATTTTTTAATTGTTCACTTATAGTTGAATATCTCTTCCATTTCCCTTTCTTCAAATTACCATCACCTAAATAATAATTTTTCAGAAGAGTTAATGCTCTATCATTATCTAATAATTCTATAGGTATTTTTTTATTTCCGGCTCCACTAGAACATAAAGAGGAAATTACCTCCATCAATATGCTAGAATTTATTCTTATGTTTTTTTTTTTATCGTGACTATAAGGAAAGTCTAATGATTTAACTAGAGAGATAATATGTTCATAACGTGAAGGATGAATATCTCGTGTTTGTGTAATAGTAATTCGATTTTTATCTACACTTCCTTCAGCAATATACCATCCAAGTAATGCAAAGAATTCAGAAGTTAGATTTAGGTTAATTTCATACCATTTTCCTGCTTCTTCACCATACTTCACAGAAAATTTATATTGTAGAGATTCACTTTCTATTAAATCTTTTTCATCTTGTTCCAAATTATCCCATAAAAATTTATACACTCTACTTACTTTTGAATAACTAAATTTTGAATTTATTAAATTTATAATCGAATTTGTAGTGGATTCATTGGTTTTATAAGAATATTTTTTGTACTCATCTCTTTCTAGAGAAATCCATAAATTTTGTGAAGGAATAAGATTAGGAATAAAAATTTTGCTTGGAGGATTATCATTTAAACAATTTTTATGTGAAACTAGTAATTCATCTCCTATCTTTAGATTACCTGCTTCTACCTGTATAATATTGTCTAAATCTTTAATTTTAGGAATGATATGTTCCTTAGTGCATTGAATTCTCCTCCCATCTGATAATGTAATCTTAATGTATTCATTAGCTTTTCTTTTAACTACGCCAATAATATCAACAAATTTACTTTTCCCAAAATTATCAACATCTCTTTCTATTGATAAAATTTGTTTACCTTTCCAATTGTCTTCTAAATCTCCAATATTAACTTTAAGAATCTCATTATCTTTGTTTCTTATTATCACTTCTTCATTATAAGGTAAGCAACCATTTATGAACACTTTTAATGCTTGCTGTATTGTTGTATAGTAATCTCGTTCTTTTTGAGAAAGGGTTTTATCACCAGACATCGGTTTAAAGAATCTTACTCGAATATCACGGAAAAAACCAACAACATAAGCAAAGATTCCCAATCTATGAGTACATATGTGATATGGAATTCCTTTTACAAAATTATCTTCACAATCTTTATGAGTACAAGACACTGTTTCGTAAGATAAATTGTATTCTTTGATGATGGAGGGGTATAGGCTAGCAAAATCCATTACAACAACATCATAATGTATTCCTGGAACAGGAGGGACCACATAGGCACCTTGAAATGACTTACCTTCAATAACGGATTTGGAATAACCTCCTTCCTTCATTTCAGAAATTTCTGATCGTCTAGGAATCAAATATCCTTTTCTTCTGTGTTCAAAATAAAAAATATTTTGAATCCAAGTAGATATCTGTCTTCTGACTGTTTCATGGATAGGCATCTTTGTCATTCGGCATAATAATATTATCAAATTCCAGACTAATGAATTGTTAAATCTGGTGAGATCTAACGTCAAAATTGAATCTTTAAGATTATACCAAGTTAAAATATCGTATTCCATTTCGTGAATTTCTTCCTCGTGTTGATATTTTTCCTGACCTAAGAGTGCTGCGCTAATTGCATTTAAAGAATTTGAGCTATAAGCCCCTCCAAAAGCATATCCTGAAATGCTTCTATTGAAAAAGAAACCAAATAAATCTAGATGAATTCCCCTCCTTAAATCGCATTCTGAACTAGACATTATTCCAAACCCTCTCTTTATTTGGATAGGGTTTAAATCTCGGTTTACTTTTAACTTATTCGCTCTATGGAATAAGTAATTTAAATCAAAGTTATCACCATTAAAAGTAATAATAACGGGATATTGCCAAAATAATCGAAATGTCTCAATGATTAAATCCTTTTCTTTTTTAAAAAAGTATATTTGTGCATCTTCAGGAAAATCCTCGTGTAGTTTATCAAAACTAAAACCTTCTCTCTCCAGAACATAAACTAATTTCAGTCCATCAGTACTTACAAATGAAACACTTATTACTTCTTGTTTGGCTTCACGGGGATTAGGTATTCCGAAATCATGTTCACTAATGGAAACTTCAATGTCTATAGCTAAACGCTTTACATCAGGTATCGGAGTTAAAAATATATCTAAAAATTTTTCAGCAAATTCTTTAAGTTCTTTATGTTCCTCAATAAAAATATCCCGAAGTTGACCTGCTAACTTTTTTAGATTCTCACTATCTTCCTCATAACTAATTCTATTTAATTTTCCATTATTAATCGAATAAATTAAGCCAGGAATTAATTGTGTATCAAAAATGTAATTAAGATGATAACGAATATCTGCTTCCCAAGCTTTATAATCTTCATTTGAAAGTATATTTTTAATATTTGTTCCCGATCCACCAATATCAGAAGGAGTAGCACCAAATATTTTAGTCATTACAATTTCTTTATCTGTTAATAAATCTATTTTCTTAATTTCTTCAAACCGCTTGAATCCACTATAACTTGTTAATTCAGTGACCGACTCCAAAGTTTTTATCGGTTCCTTACTTAAACAATATGGCTCGTGACCAGTAGTATCAACCCATAACCTAATTTCATCTGTATCTAAATCATAAAACTTACACACTGCTTTATTTTGACCCCCATCATAATCGACATCCAATAAAAGCCCTTTTTTCAAATTCTTAACAATTTGATTTGTTTCAATTAAGTATCGAATATATTTTGAACTAGCTGATTCTTTTAGGGAATCAAGAGCTACATCAATTTCTTTCAAACCAAAATCTTGAGCTCTATTCTCAAAGTAGTTTTTTTTCACTTTTTTAAGTGGTACTGACTTTTTTTTTGGCTTGCTCTTTATCTCAGGAGTTACCTCTTCAGTTACTTTCTTCTCTTCCTTTTCATTTATTTCTTGAGGTTTATCTGATACACTTTTTTTTGTTTTTTTAGCTTTTAATTTATCATGATCTATAAAAGAAAATAAGGATTTTTGATTATCGTCCCCTTTAGAAGTTCTGCTGGATTTTTTAGGATTCGGCATAATTAAAAACAATTATTAGTTTTCTCTATTTATTATTAAAATAGTATTTATTTTAATTCAAACTATTCTCAGAATAATATCTACAAAATGAAGAGAAAAAAAATAAGAATATTCTTTATTTCGTACCAGTTGTCATCTTTATATCTTCAATTAACATATATGGAGCAAAAACAGGATTTGTTCCGAGCCAAGTTGAGACCTGTTTTAATTCTTTTCCGAGAGCTATTGTATGCTCAAGCATGTGGAAATGATCAGAATTGATTCTTAATTCTCTGACAGGATCAAGTGTATTTCCATTATTTTTAACCAGGAACATTCCATCTTTTGGAAGCGAGGATAAAGCCCCTGGTGGGGCGTAGGATTGATATCTCGTGTACCAAGTTGATGTTATGAGTAAAGTAGGTTTTTCTGATATTTCCATTAATTCCCTAAGAGTGTAATCACCAGTTGAAAAGACGGTATTTGTAGGTTTAGGGACGGTAATTCCTGCATTCCCAGTAGATTCTTGGGTCTTTTTGGAAAATGATGTATTTGTGAAAAATTGGTAAATTTTTCCACTATCTATTAATAAACTCTTTTTTGTAGGAACTAATTCATCATCATAAGGAGAACTTGCTAGCCCATAATCAATGGTCCCGTTGTCCCATACCGAAATAATATTATTAGCGATTTTATCACCTTCGTTTTTCCCAACTAACCATGCAAGACCCATTTTTTGGGTATATTTATTCAAAGCAATCGATGGAGTTGGAGCTTGTAACTCCGTTGATACTTTTGGATAAATTATAATGTTATACAGACCTGGTTTTCCTTTTTTACCACCCACTGCTTGCTTGCATATCACTCCTGCTTCTTTTCCAGTATCAATAACATTAAATCCGTGATCAAGATGCGTAGAACAGGATATTGCTTCTCCTGTTGCATACATATCCTCAGCAAACGCTCGAATTCTAAAATTTAGATCTGTTTTTTTGTATGAACCTTTTAATCCCAAACTATTACTTTGAATTACTTGAGTAGAACCGTGAAAAAAGGATCCAGCCACTCGGCTTGCTCCTTCATTTAAAGCAGCTTCGATAGCCTCAACAACTAAATCAACTGCTTTTTCATCTAAATTAACAACATTAGTATCATATATGTTTAAAGGCTTGTAATTAAATGGACCTTCTGGCATCCTTTTATAATTAATGTTTATTTTTGCTATTTTAAGGAGCTTTTCACAATTTTGTAATGCCTTTTCTATTGCTTCAGGACGCAAATCATTAATTGTAATATCTAACGTCCTTCTCCTAAGAGATAGGAACAAAATGATCTTTATTTCATTCCAATTTTTATTAATATCAATTTGACTTTCAGAAAATCGAATTTGGTTCTCATTATTAAGAACAGCTTTAATTGACCAATCAGTACAAAACTTCTCTACTTTTTTTTTAATTAAATCCATAATTTGATACGACTTTTCTTCCATTTCATTCATCTTCCTTCACCCTATCCTAACCTCACATTTCTCAAGCGTACATGTGATCCACCTGTCCAAACTGGACATCCTTGACCTGGTTCTGATTTTCCACAAAAAGCACCTTGCCATTTTAAGTTTTCTAACCTCCCTTGAGCGTCAATACTTCTAAATAATCCAGGAGAAGAAATTTCAAGTGCAGGTTTCAATACTAATGAGTCTGTAACTTCACCATTTTTTATTAAATAAGCTTCTTGGCCAACATATTTTGATTGTAATCTCTTATCATCTATATTCCATTCAGTAAAGGAATTCATGAGTATTCCAAATTTAACGTCTTCTACCATCTCTTCAAAAGAATAATCTCCTGGAGCAAAATACGTATTTGCCATTCTAATCAATGGCTCTCGATCATAAGATACTGCTCTTGCAGCTGCATTACTTTGGGTATGAAAAATCGATGCAGATTCTCTATTTTGCAACATTTCATTAAAGATTCCACCTTTTATCAATTCTCTTCTTCTTGCTTTGACTCCTTCATCATCAAATAAATAAAATCCATAGGACCCTTTAATTGTGGGATCGTCAAACACATTCACACAATCATTACCAATTTTGTATCCTATTTCATGTTCTCGCAAATAAGATTCACCTGCTTGAGCACCTTCTCTTCCAAGAATACGATCCGCCTCTGATGGATGTCCACAATTTTCATGAGCTATTATTCCGGCTACGTCAGGACCTAATATAATGTCAATTTCTCCCTCTGGTGGTTTTTTTGCTTTAAGAACTATTTCAGATAATTTATTTACTGTATACCTAACTTTTTCTTCTAAATTCCATGAGATCAAATCGTCCCATCCCGAAGTCGTTGCATAGTTAGTCATTGATTGCTCATTTTGTCCTCCGCCCTTAATCCCTATGATTACTGGGATAAATGCAACTCGAGGGACATGACTCTTAATTCTTGAACCTTCACTATTTATGAAATAGGTATCTCTTTGTTCAGAGAGTAATACAAAAATATGAATATATTCTATTGGATATTTCTGTTTAAAAATATCAACAAATCCTTGTAGAAATTTTATTTTTTCTTCTAATGATACGTCCATTGGGTTTACTTTATATTCGCTTTGCCATACTTCTTCGTAGACTTTCTCATCACTCATTCCAATTGGCTCTCTTCTATGTTTACCGCTTCTCTTTGCTATCTTATATGCACGATCAATACTTTCCATTATTACTTTTTTTGTCAATTGATTTGTTGATGCCATACCCATTCCTCCATCAGCAATGATCCGGATATTTAAGCCACTTTTTCTTGCAAATGCGTCACTTGTGAGCTCAATTGGTAAGTTTCCAATGTGTAATTTTCCATTTATAAATGCAACCGTATCCGTGCTATTTATTTCAGACCTAACTTCAACATATTCGCATTTTTTACCATTGGATTGAGCATATTCTAATGCAAATTCAGCGATAGCATCATTTTCAATCATTTTTTATCATTGTATCCCTATGATTTAATTAGAATGTTTTAATGATCCAATCTATGGAATGTACAATTTAAATATTCTTACGTAAAGAGATTTTAAAATTCCAAAATTAGAAGCTAGCTACATTAAAAATCAAACTTAATGTCTTCTTCCTTGTTCAATTGCCTTCTTGATTTCTCCCAGAAGGAGAATTTTTTCACTAATAAACCAGTCTAATTGGCTCTTTGGAGGAGCTTCGTTATAAATTATTTTAGCAACTTCCCGTATTTCTTCTTCAATTGGTTCAATTAATTGCCCATTAACATCATCCCTGATCAAAAGAACTATATTATCCGTTTCAAGCGGTTTGATGTCATATCCATTTCGAACATTTTTATTAATTCTTACACAGAGATCAGCAAGATACCAAACACTATTCTCATAAGATTCATTTGATTTATAACGTTGATATGCAAGTATTTCGACGTCTTCTTTACTAAACATTTTTAGAAAAACACCTAAACGATGATTATTACTTGATTAACAAAAAGAAACTTTGATTTTTAATTATATCTATTAGTTTTAATCGCTGTAAAAATCACAAAATTAAAAATTAATATCATCTTTATTTTATTAAATTATGCCTAATTTTACCAATATATGCCTCCGTGGCTTAGCGGTATAGCAGCAGAATTTAATTAACATACATTAATTGCTGAAACTTGTAATCTGCAGATCGGGGGTTCAAATCCCCCCGGGGGCTAATTTTTCTATATATCTACTCCTATAATAGTATTTATATAAACCAGAAAAATAAAGATAAAAAAATAAATTTAAAATTGATTTTAATTCATAAGTTCCGCTCAAGCTCAAAATCTTCTTTGGGAATTTTTTTAAAAAACACGTAGCTTATAAATAATGTAAAAGAACAGAAAGCTGAAATTACAAAGAAAATCAAGAAGAAATCCAAATTAATTGCTGCTAATATTGATAAAATAGAAGCTCCAATCAAAGTACCTATGTTTTGACCTAAATTGGCTAAGGAGACTAATAATGCGAAATAGGTGCTTTTCAAATTAGGGTAGTATTTCTTTGATAAATCGCCTCTTATAGTTTGATTCACAACAGTATACCCATTTTGAAATCCTCCCAGTAATAGTAAAAAAATAATTCCTAGAATCAGTGCAATCATAAATCCTAAATTGAACAGGAATGGAATTACAAGTATCAATAAAAATGGGATATAGGTTAAGAATATAGTTGATGCGGTCTTTCTACGATTTTTATCTCCAAATTTTCCCGCGATGGGTGCCCCGATAAAAATACCTACCCCATTAGCGAGATAAAATATTGTGAACCAAATCTGAGCTCCAATGGCTCCAGTTCCTGAAAGAGAAAGAATAGTTTGGTTAACACTTAGCTCACCCATAGATACTAATACTACATACATGAAGAAATCAATTATTACCACTGCTTGTATTCCTGCCAAAATGGTATAAATGTACACTTTCCAATTTCTTTTTTTAGTTATTACCGTAAGCAGCCCTTTACCCCATTCTCTAGTACTAATTTCCTCAAGCGGGGGTTCCTTTACATAATAGGTCAAGAAGGAAACTAGTATATTTAAAACACCAGTTATCAAAAATAGCAATGGTACGATGTTAAATACTAAAAATATAAGCCCTAATAACATCCCTCCAGCACCATATCCTAGAAACATCATTGTCCACGTGTATCCTTGAACTCTAGAGAGTTTTTCTTTTGGGGTAACATCCAAGATCATTCCATCAAGAGCACTATCAGCAAACGCCATTCCTAATTGTGTTGTGAAATAATAGATAGCTAACCAGACATAGATGTCTGAGACGGGTAAATAAAAAGCCATCAATATCCACATCGCTCCTCCAAAAGTGCCAAAACTTACGACCCAGGGAAACCGTCTTCCAAGTTTTTTAGATCCCCATCGATCATTAAAAACACCGACTATCATCTTGATAGCCCAAGGGATATTTCCAATGGCATAAACTATTAGCCATAGAGCTAAATCAATTGATCCCAGTATATCTAAAATATACGTTTTCCAAAAAAGATAAGGAACTCCTTGACTCAACCCCTCAGCAAAGTAGAAAAGAATGAAGATTTGGGTGTATCTTGTATTATATGTGGTGTTATCTGACATAATATTATCTTAATCTGATACTTAATAAAAGTGATCTTTGAATTAATTGACAAAATCGTACAGAGACAATATTGAAATTTCTTAATAAGACTTATTATCTCATAAATTTTCTAAATATACAATGAATAGGCTTAATCATGTCATATTTTGCATCATAGATGATGTCAGATCATCCTATTTTTATGATCTAATTGAAAAAGGATATCTTCCGAATATTCGAAAATTAATGGAAAATGGAATATATTCAAAAAATTGCATTACTGATTTTCCTTCTGTTACCTATCCAACTCAAGCATCAATGATTACCGGTACTTACACCGGAGATTTTCGAAAAGAGCCTTGTCATGGTGTCCCAAGCATGAATTGGTTGGATCGCGCTTTTTCCCCACCTAGAATACGTTCTTATATGACATATGGCACTGATAAACGTATTCAGATTTATAAGATCAATGATGATATTGGAGATAATTGCCAGACATTCATTGAAATGGTTGGAGATGTCAACACTGCAAGTATTACTCAGTTTATCAATCGTGGAGCTACATATTTTTATCCTGAGAGGAAAACTAAATTAGCATTTTATTATTTATTGCTAAGGCACACCCGAAGAATTGAATATAATATCTGGAGGGCAAACACTGTAGTTGTTCATAAATTATTAGAAACATTTAAACACCCAAAGAAATATTTTGGGACAAAAGAGAGCCCTGTAGCTAGTTTACTATGGTTTATGTCATCTGACATCTTGATGCATCTCTATGGTTTTGATTCTACTATTTATAAAAAAAATTTATATCATATTGATAAGGTGTTGGGATTATTTCTTCAAGAACTCAAGACTCTTGGAGTATTAGATAGTACAGCTATCGCAATCACTTCAGATCATGGAAATTATTCAGCAAATAAGATTGGAAATTTTAATAATTTCTTTGAGAGAAATGGATTGACTCATTATCATCATAGAAAAAACCTCAATGGTAATATTGATGTAGCTGAATTTACAGGAGTGGGTTTATTTAATTTTAAATCCCAAAAATCAAAAAATAAAGGCTGGTATCATCCTTCAAATAAAGAACTCGAAAATTTTGGTCCAAAAAGAGTGAATTTATTTAATGAATTATTCAAGATTGAAGGAACGGAATTAATGTATTATCGAGGTGAGAAAAACACGCTAAATTCTGGCACGATTCAAATTCGTCAGAAAAATCCGCAGACAGCTTATGTTTCGTCAGCATCAATTGAATATAAAGGGGTTGGTAAGGATTATAAAACAAAATACTTGCTTGAAAGTTCCGATCACGATCCATTTAATTACCTTGAGGATGAGTTAGCGTCACGATTATTAGATAACAAATTTCATACTAACGAAGAATGGTTAGCTGCCACTCACCATCTTGATTATCCGCTATATATTGATCTCCTACCAAGACATTTTAAAAATCCTAGATCTTCAGATATAATATTAAGCACGCGAGGAAAAGTTGTTTATAATATGAAGCATGGCAAAAATAAAAGAGGGAGCAGATTTTGTCATGACATCGGTTTAAGAGAAAGTGCTGTTACTCCTCTAATTATTGGAGGAACCGATGAAATTCCTCATGTAGAAATTCCTTATTGTAATATAACAGATATCGTTCCTACCTTACTTAAAATGGTAAATAAAACACCTCATAAAAGTGTAGCTGGAAGATCGTTAATTTAATCATGATTTTTTAGATAGCGATAAACCAATTCTGCTCCCTCTTGAATTCCACTTATTGTTCCAATTTCTGGCACATTATGAGAATACATTACAGGGATTCCAATTAATACGGAAGGAATTCCAAGCCATTTCTGTGCTTTACCAGCATCAGATCCATAATATTCACAAACTCCATTTTGGTATGGAATTTCATTCTCATCAGCTACTCGTGCAAATTCTTTACATGAATTGTAATCAAAAACTCCGGCCCCATGTTGTTCCTGCCAAATAATAACGGGTCCCCCAGTTAATGTGATACCAGAATCCACACTGCCAGAGAAATCAGCTACTAATCCAATATCTATTGCAATCACCTGATCAATAGCATTATTGCGTGAAAAGAATAACGCACCTTCCGTTCCTATTTCTTCTCTTGATGTAGCAACGATATATAAATTATAATTTTTATTCAAAACACCGGATTCATCTAATAGATTATTAACAATCTTTTCAGTCAATACAAATAATGATGTAACCGCAACTAAATTATCCAATGAATATCCCGCGATTACATCATCATTAATTGAAGGATTTAGTAGCCCAAACGTCCCAAAAAATACGAATGGTGCACCTATGTGGATGTTATAAAGTTTAATTACCTCTTCTTTATTTTTAGCACCGATGTATATCTTTTGTTCATGTATTTCTAATTTTTCTGAATTTCTTAAAGCTGGAGGAGTCGAATGAGTTGATCTACCCTCAATGACGCCATTTATCCACTTTCCTTCCTTGTTCAGAATCTGTATTTTTCTTGATATCAACCAACGTGTTTCATATCCACCTCTCATGGAGAATTCTAAACGACCGTTTTTATTTATTTTACGGATTGTTCCTCCAATTTCATCAATATGAGCATAAATACCTATTGATTTTTTCGCATTTTTACCATCAAATTTCACGTAGAAATTGCATAAAGCATCCTCCTTTATCGAAATATCCCTTTTGCCAATAATCATATCCATTTCTTGTTTAAAGACTTCTCCACGAGCTTTCTCTATACCTGAAGGGGCTCTTTTTTCAGCTAATTTTTTAATGATTTCTAATATTTTTTCATTTTTCATGATTAAAACACATCAAATAAAAAATCCATAGATCTAAAAGATATAGTTATGTTAAATAATTAAAAGCATTTCATTATAAGAAATTTAAAAAAAAGAGAATATCATGTCAATTAATAATATTAAAACCAGAATCTTAAATCATAAAGATCATTGTAGAATAAAAGTAAGATTCAATGATACAGACATGATGGGAATTGTCCATTTTAAAAATTACATGATTTATTTTGATGATGGATTTGTTAGTTTTATGAATAGTCTTTTATCTCCAAAAAGAATAGAGGATACTGTTCATGAAGGAACAGTTTTTGGAGTTAAAAAAGTAGAGATAACCTACCAAGGTTCAGCAAAGTTTGGGGATTATGTAATAATAGAAACTCAGATAAAAAAAATTGGCACATCATCTATTACGTTCCAACACGATATTTTTAGAGAATCGGATAAAGATTTAATTGCTAGTATAGAATGCGTAAGGCTAGCAATGGAACTTAACACAAATAGATTACTCAATGTGATTGAGTTTTTTTCCAAAAATCTTTTATGATTTTAGATCATTAAAAATTAGATTTGAGATTTATTCTGAATGAATTGGAATTTTCTTGGGGGGTATGAAAACTCTATGGAGTTCTGTTTTCTGCAACTTAATTGCTTGTTCGGGACATCTATTGATGCACACACCACAACCTAAACATTTATCAATACCTATAATATAACAATCACCCTCTAAAGTTGGTGCACCCATCGGACAAACCTCTAAACATGTTCCACAAGCGATACATAATTGTTCGTCTATAAATGCTACATAAGAACTCATGGTAGATGTGGGTGCTGCGCCCCGATAGAAGTTCCCAAAGCTACCACAACAACATTGACAGCAGTTACAAATAGCTAGTTCTTCTAAGTTTGGATCACCATTGACGTGAAATGCTTTATGAACAAGTCCCAATTCTTCTGCTTCTTTCAAGAGTGATAGACTTTCATTTCTTGATATCTCTTTTGCAAATCCGTGATCTATGGCAAATCTAGCAGTTCTGCCAAAACTCAAGCAATTCTGTATTGGAGCATTGATTTTGCATGGATCTTCTAATAAATTTTTTCTATGACGACAGTAACAATGTGAAACACTAAAAACTTCAAACTTTTCAAGTATCTTTTCAATATCTTCATTCGGTATAATGGTATCTTCAGATATCTCAATTTTCTCTCCTATTGGAATTACATGATCTATAGCAGGAGCATTTTTAAAAGCATTTACTACAACATCATAATTATTTTGAGTCATTTCAGTTGCATCTTGGAAAATTTGTTCCCACATCCTTGCGATCTTTTTCTGTTTAGGTCCTGATTCTCCTTTCATTAGAGTAAATTCTAACAGACCAGGTAAGAACGCAACAAGTCTATACACCATTATTCTTGTCGTTCGACTAGGGATTCCCGTTAGAAGACCAACATTCATTAGAGTTTCTAATATTTCTTTTAATGGTTCTTCCTCAATACCTGTCTTTTCTTGAATTTGTTCAAAATTAAGAGGTTTTCTAAAATTTAACAGGAATATGACTTGGTCCTCATTGATTAACAATTTCAATAAATCTATAAGATTTTCATTTATTGGTACGGGAGGGCCTCCCGCATTAAGAATTTTTCTTGCTAATGCATTCCAAATATTTTCGGGCATGATAAAGGCATCTCTCTTATGAGTAATCAACTTTTATCTTAGGTGGTGGAATGAATACTTCGCGATTTTCTATTCTCTTCAATTCAATTGCTTCCTCTGGGCAATGATGAGCGCATAAACCGCATCCTATACACTTTGATTCATTTACAATTGCTATAGCATCAATCAAGTCAATAGCATGCATTGGACAAATTTCAACACAAGTACCACATCCTATGCAATTCTCCTCATCAACTTCCGCTAAATAATTAGTATAGCAATGATATGGCATGACGCCTCTAGAATATAATTGGAATATTCCACAGCAGCATGAGCAGCAATTGCAGATAGCTTCTTCCTCTAAAACAGTATTTAGATGAACGTGAAATGCTTTGTGAACCAGACCCTCATCAGAAGCTTTTTTGATAATATCTTTTGCCTTTTCTTTTGATATTGGATTAGCAAATTTGTGTTCTATTGCAAACTGGGCGCTTTTTCCTAAGAGAAAGCAATTCTGTCTTTCATTCGTAACTTTACAAGGTTCATCTAACAAATCACGTGAATGGCGACAATAACAGTGAGCAAGAGCAATATCATCATACTTTTCAACAATTTTTGATACTTCTTCATGTGGCATGACCTTATCAACTGGGATCTCTTCAATTTCTTCTTCGACGGGGACTATTCTTACAATAGGAGGAAATTTTTCAAATTGTTCCACAATAGTATCATAATTATTTTGGGTTCCTTCTCGCATTTCAACAAAAATTCTTTCAAAGAGACGAGCTAATTTTTTATGTTTATCGTCAGTTTCACCTTTAAGATTAGTATATTCAAACATTCCTGGAAATGGTCCAAGAAGTCTATACACCATGATACCAGTTCTCCTGCTTGGAAGACCAACAATAACCCCATTATCCATGAGTTCATTCAACATTTGAGTTAATTGATTACCATTTAAGGTTGAGTTTGATTTGATTTGATTAATGTTTAAAGAGGGTTTTTTAAAAACTGATGAAATAAATTGAGCTTGTTCTTCCGTTATGATGTTCTGAATCAACTCGATTAAAGATTCGCTAATTGGAATTGGAATTTGACCTGCTTTTACTATTGTTCTAGCTACTTTATACCATATTTTAGCTTGCGTTTCTTTCATGAATTTCATATCATCATTAATTTTACGTGTCTTAATGTAGTATAATAATTAAATAAATAATTTTAATGTATAATTAGATTATTAAAAAGTTAAATTTTCAAATTTTAGAGAGGTTCTCGTACCAGATAGTATATTTTATCAGAATTGCATTTTATGCAATTTCCTT
>Ga0307423_1001306_pt1 | contig 15251 bp, 14 predicted proteins | sample SalMarWE160310MG_FD_202154 | JGI IMG/M metagenome (GOLD analysis project Ga0307423, IMG submission 202154) | Salt marsh sediment microbial communities from the Plum Island Ecosystem LTER, Massachusetts, United States - WE1603-10 | ecosystem: Environmental > Aquatic > Marine > Intertidal zone >...
ATGAAACACCTTGTTATTGAGCCTTTTTTATAGATCTTCTATGCTAATTTACTTCTTTTTTCGAAAATTCAAATGGGGCGCAAGGGCCCTGATGTTTAATTTACAAATACGCCATAGATTGATTTTTTTCTTCCCCAAAAACCCAGGAGGATAAAAGCCGTACCGAGCAGCCACATAATATCCACATCGGGTACACTTACCAAATAATCCTGACTCTTGCCTAAAGAGTGACCCAGCTTGCCGTCGGCAGGACTTTCTGCCAGGTAAATTTTGCTTGGTATATCAGAAGCATCAAGTCCCTCGATAGCTTCTAAAATAGCCTGCACCTGTGAATAATAGTGCCCTGTGTTACCCAATATATCTATGTAGTTAAATATCCCTAATACATCCCAAATGGCGAGCTGTACCGCTGTCTTCGCTTCACTCGAATCATTGATCTGGGGTAATGCTTCGATGGCTCCATTATAATATAGACTGGCCATTATCGCCGCAGTTTTAAGATCATCCGGAATTTCAGAAATGTAATCATCGATATTGACAAGCTCATATCCTATGGTTGCATCTAAACCATAATCTTCGACACAAAAAGCATCCAACACATCATACATCTCTGTATCCAACCAGTATTGGGTATAAGCACCCATTTGATAATCCGGCCCGTTAAACAATATGCTGTCAACTGCCAATGGTATCGGCATTTCCGAAGCCTGAGAATGATTTGCGCCTATTACGATAATTCCGAAGCATAACAAAATCAGCCAACCGACCTTTGAAAGATTAAGTTTTTTCTTGTTCATAATTACCTTCCTTTAACTGTAGTTTTTCTAAAAATATTATTATTTTTTATTTCTTTTTTTCCCAAAAAAGCCCAAAAATATCAAGACGGGACCAAGAAGCCAAAAAATTCTCGCATCAGGAACCGAAAACCTCTCAAGAGCATTTGCCAGCGTTGGCATGCAAAGGATACACAAGAATACCAATGTCCAAGTAGACATGCTCATGACAATTTTTTTCATTTGCTATCTCCTTTCTCTTTTCGGTTTGCTTGACAATCAAAGCTGCAAAGCATATGCCAGAATGAGAAAAATGACGCTTCCAAATGCAAGAATCGTATAACATATTGTTATTTTGGCATTTAATTGCTATTTATTTGAAAATCTACCCGCGTCAAAATTGTTTATAAAACCTAAAAATGGCTCACAAATTGTAAAGAATCCCGACGTTTTAATGATAAAGCACTGGTAAATAATATATCGTAAATATTTCCAAATGCTTAAAAGTTTATTGAACTCTTATCAAATTTGTAAAGTTTTCCGACGAAATACATACGCTTTCAGTGGCGTTAGGTTGGAGGAACGCTTCGTTTTAGGTTTGAGACTGACTTCTGACAGCTAATCTCCGACTTCCGATCTCTAACATCGGATCTACAATTTCTGATTTCAGACTCCAGACTTCTGACTTCTTTCTTCTTACTTCCGATTTCTGCCCTCTACCCCCTGTCCTCTGTACTCCGTCTTCCCTCTTCCTTCATCCTTCAACCCCTAACGGCCGCAGGCTTTACCTCTAGCCTTTCCCCTTTATCCTTTCTCCTTACTAATCCCCAGTTTTTCCATCAAATTGTAAAGACTTGGCCGACTGATGCCCAGTTCCGATGCTGTTCGTGTGAGGTGCCCTTTGTTTCGAGCCAATGCACGACTCACCATATCCTTTTCCAAATCCTCGCGTGCTTGCTTCAGACTTTGGCCTCGGTATCTAGGATCGTCGAGTTCTAAATTCTCTGGAGTAATCTTGGTTCCGTCGGCCATAATCACAGCGCGTTTGATGCGGTTTTCCAATTCTCTTATATTCCCCGGCCAATTGTGGCGTTCAATGGCTTGAATGGCCTTGGGTGTAAACGAATCGATTCGTTTTTTATTCTCGGCGGCGAATCGTTGTAAAAAAGCCCTCGCCAGCAACAAGATGTCGTTGCCCCGTTTCCTCAAAGGCGGTATGGAAGCGACAACGACACCAAGCCTGTAGTATAAATCTTCCCGGAAACGCCCGTCTTTGATAGCCTGTTCAATATCAATGTTCGTCGCAGCCAGAACCCGTGTGTCCACTAAAATCCCTTCTCTTCCTCCCACCCGCTCGATTCGATTCTCCTGCAAAAAACGCAATAGTTTGGCTTGAAGATAAGGTGACAACTCTCCGATTTCATCCAAAAACAGTGTCCCCTCCTGTGCTGCTTCGATTCGGCCTCGGCGCTGAATGTGGGCTCCTGTAAACGCCCCTTTTTCATGTCCAAAAAGCTCACTTTCCAGCAAAGTCTCCGGAATCGCACCACAGTTGATGGCTACAAAAGGACCATCTCGCCGAGCACTTTGTCTGTGTATTGCTATTGCAGCGAGTTCCTTGCCGGTACCGCTTTCTCCTAATATCAAAACCGGTGCGTCTGTGGTCGCCACTTTGTGGATGATCTCGAACACCTTGAGCATTTCCAAACTCGTGCCCAACATCTTCTCAAAAATGTCGTCATCAACCAGTTTTTGTAGCTCTCGATGTTCCCGCTCCAATCGGGCAACATGAAACACCCGGCCGAGAATCACCCGAAGTTCTTTTAAATGAACAGGCTTGATGAGAAAATCGTATGCCCCGTTTCCGATAGCCTTTAAAGCATGCGTTTTATCGTGTTGACCGGTAATAACGACTACCTTTGACTGGATGTCGTGCTCCAATATTTCCTCCAGTGTTTGGAAACCTTCTTCTACTCGGTCCGGCAGTGGGGGCAAACCCAAGTCTAGAGCAATTACAGGTGGTCGCTCCTTTTGAATAATACTCAGTGCACTGGCGCGGTCTCCGGCCAAAAATATCTCGTATTCCCGGCTGAGTCCCCATTTCATCTGGGTGCTCAGTTCGGGGTCGTCTTCCACAATCAGTAATTTTTCCTTATCCATTTTTTTCTTTTACCTGAAATCTTTGTGTATTTTGCCACGGCCACATACAGACGCACATGAACGACTGTGTTTTTTCTTCTGTTGATCTAAATATCCCATGAATCAAGAGCAGTTAGATTTAACTTAAAACGCATCGCATGTATTTCATAATTTTAAATCGCGAAGCAATTGAAGTCTTTTCCTCTGCAAAGTCCACAAGGTAAAATGCCTTTGTCTGTCTGTGTGAGTCAGTGTGATCTGTGGCCAATTTATCCTTTAAGAGGGGGCAATAGTACCCGGAAGGTACTCCCCTCTCTTTCACGACTCTCTACCTCCATATGACCTTTATGAGCCTCCACAATCATCTTGCTCTGAAACAGGCCAATGCCGGTGCCTTTGCTTTTGGTGGTTCTAAACGGTCGGAAAAGCGAATGATTCATAAATTCCTTTGACATGCCGCAGCCATTATCTTTCACCGACAGTTCCACCCAGCCGTCCCTCGTACCGGTGGTTACAAGAATTTTACCTTTTTCTCCCACTGCATCGCCGGCGTTTAAAACCAGATTGATCAACACCTTTTCCATTTGTTCCGGATCCGCAAATACCTTTGGAACGGGTTGAAGTTTCCCAACAATATTTTCTGCTGAATACCCTTTAAAATCAGAAAGAACGGTTTTAACAACTTGGTTCAGATCGCTTTCTACAGGATGTATGTCCAATTTTTCCCGCAGTAGAGACAGACAACTGCAAATGTTATTGATATGATCCACACTCCGGGACATCGTTCGCAGCGCATCGTCGCGAAACTCCGGGTTTTCGAAATGGTCCGGTAGATTTTCGAACGTCATCGAAAGTTTTGATCCCAGATTTTTAAGATCGTGAACAAAAAAAGACGCTATGGTCTGAAACGCCTCCATCTCTTTGGCTTGACGGAGGCGTTCGGAAAGCTTGAGATTCAAAATACCGGCAGCCACTTCATCAGCGATGGTTTTCAACAACTCTGACTCCTCAAAAGATATGGGTTGATGCTTAACCCGGTCGCCCAGAGAGAAAAATCCCAACAAATTTTCGCCTGCTGAAAATGGAAGCAGGTACCGAATTCTCATTTGGGAAAATAAATCCTTATGGACCTGACCGAACTCCAAAGCGTGTATACCTGTCGGTTCTTCGATATCAATCAGGGTTGACTGTTCGTGTAAACGATGCATGAGTTGCAAAGATCCATTGTCTATTAAGGGGAAGTTTTGAATATCTTCGCTGGAAAGGGCGGTAGACCCGGCACACCTGAAACCTTTCTGGTTTTCGTTGGCTATCCAAATACTCACGGACAACACTTCGAACATCTCGGAGATCAATTTCACCACAGATTCGCAAAAGGGTCTCTCCTGAACGAGGGTGACTGTTCTCTCAGTGAATATTCGCCAAATTTCACGATAGTCATATTGTGGTCGCTTAAGGTGACGGCTGATAAAACGCTTGGTTTTCAGACGCGCTCGGTCGGAAAATAAAATCAAGATGAGACCCAGGAGACTCAAAAAGACCAGCAATGAAAGCAGGCTATAAGGAAGAAAGCGGCTTGATATTTTAGCTGAAAGTCCGAGCGCCAGAAAATACGCCCCGACAACCATCGTGGTGAATGATTTGTAAAGTAATTTATGTGATGGATATATGTCTATCTTTAAAATACCGGCTCTCAGAATAGAAATAAACATCAACAGGTTTGCGACCAAAAGAGCGGCGGCATTGATGACATTGGATTCCAAGTTGAGTGTTTTAAAAATCAGCGCATGACTGCTCGTATAGATTCGAAACGCAAAATAACAGCCGATACCGAGTATCAGGAATTTAGCCTTCCATCGCTTTCGTCCCCTCGATGCTTGAAGCGTTCTCTCGAGAAAAATCATAATGAGCACCAGGCTGAGTAAAAAACAAACATTAAATCCGTATCCCGACCATCCTAGATGAAACTCCCATCCATTTGGATGATAGAGTGGATCACCTTGAAATGCATATTTTTGAAAAACACCGGCAAAAACGAAAAGCGGCAAAGAAACAGCCGGGACAACCCATTTCCATTTACCAAGGGGCTGTTCAGGGTCTTCCTTTCCGAAGCTCATGGTGAACAGGATCCAAATTCCCGGCAGAGCCGCGGTGGCGATGATACGCCATTGCTGCCAGTACACGGCCTGTTCCGGAATCATGGCGAGGTCGCATATCCCGTTAAGCACAGATTCTAAAGCCAAGGTGATCATTCCCAGGGCAAAAATCCGGTGCACAAAATACCGAAAATCCCGGATCAGCGTAAACACCGCCACGCCTGTGCAACAACCAGCTGCAATAAAATGAAGAATTGCGTTAAAAGTCATTATAATTTATCAGGGCTCGGGGGTTAGGTTAAATCTTTTATTCATTAGATTTTCACAGTTCGTTAATCATCCTGCCAATTTCTGCTGTTCAAAGTATCATCATGTTCATTTGTTCCGCATCCATATCATTTGGTCTCTCTGCTATTTGTAAATGGGTTATACCTCTATATCTGAGAACGGATCCCTGCCTCACAAATCCTTCACCTGACACCTGAACCTTGCCCCCTACCCCCTGAAACATAACGGTCGATTAAAATCACGCTCACCAGCAACACCGTAAACACGGACCAACTCAACATCACATGGGGACCATGCTCCACCATAATCGGTCCCAGGTAATGGCCCGTGGAAAAAATAACACTGAGTCTAAGTATACCACCGACAATGGAAAGGAGCAGTGCGCCTATTATTACCAAAACGTGACCTTTAAAAGTTTGTTTGAAACGAAAGGCGTATGCAACCCCGAACACAAGATATGAGAGCAAATATCGGATGCCGCTGCAGCTAAAATCCACATAAAGGTGCAAATCGGAAATAAAAATATTAAAGCCATCCCGGTGAAGCGGAACCCCCAAGAGTTTTACCAGTGACACGCTACCCCAGGTCGTCGCATGGCGCATCCATTCGGCGATCTGTTTGTAGGCTGCATCCGGAAGAGGAATCATGGCGCTAAGGAAAAATAACGGGAACCCGATTTCCTTGAGCATTTGACTGCCGAATAACACCAAGATCAGCCCGGCGGCAATTAATAGAAACGACAGCACCGGCAGCGCGATTCCTTCGTTGTTGTGCCCGATGATAAGGAGTCCCACACCCGCCGCAATTATGGTGCCGCCGAGCAAAGGAGCATCTTTTGGTGAAATCCCCTTGATCTTATCGAGCCTCAGCCAAACCAGATATCCTGAAATAAACGGTACGAAAAGACCGTGTGAGCTTCCGTATCGCTGGAGGACCGCCGCAGCTAAAGCATGTAAAGAATTTCCATAGACCGTAATGCCCAATCCGATAAGAATTGCCAGCAAGATGAACCACCGGCCTTTTACGCCCAAAAGTTCTTGATTTATTACTGTCATGATGTCATTTTTTTGTCCCATTCACCTTCGTTTTGATCAAATCGTGGATGGTTCCATTGTCAAGTCGACCAGTGGTTTGTATTTCCTCTTTCCGCTTTCTTTTATCTATTATGCTTGATCCTTTCGCCGTTAACATATCCCCTCCAACTGTGCAGAATCCGCCGTTTATCTTCCCGGCTTCAAAACTTTATGAAAAAGGAGCCCAGCTTTTTTATGGGGCAACTAAGCTCTTGATCATTTGACATTCAGAGTGTATACTTTTTTATAAACCTATAAAATTTTGATGAAGCTTCCCACAGATAGCTGTGGGGTATTAAAGCGGAATTCGCCGACGCGCCAGAGCCGCTATGGCGACGGTGCGCGGCAGGGTATTCTGAAGAAGGCGAATAAATTAACATATGGATAACTTAAGAAATCAACTGCTTGTCAAGTATCAAATCATTGGAGAAAGTGAATCAATTCGCAAAGTAATTGTTGATGCTCTCAAAGTGGCCAACTCCAAAGCAAGTACCCTGATTTTGGGAGAAAGCGGTACGGGAAAGGAACTGTTGGCCAGACTCATCCACGGAGCAAGTCCGAGACGTGACAGGTCCATGATCATGTTGAATTGTGCTGCTTTGCCGGAATCCCTTATGGAAGACGAGTTGTTTGGTCATGAAAAAGGGGCCTATACAGGAGCAATGAATAGAAAAATCGGAAAATTCGAACTGGCTGATAAAGGCATCTTATTTTTCGATGAAATCGGAGAAATGAGCCCTGGAATGCAGGCAAAATTGCTTCGAGTTATGCAAGAAGAAGTATTTTATCGAATCGGGGGAAATCAGCCTGTCTCCGTTGATGTACGGATTATCTCGGCAACGAATAAAAACATTATTAAAGAAGTCGCCAAGGGAAGATTCCGCAAAGATCTTTTTTATCGGATGAATGTCGTCCAGATTCAAATGCCCCCTTTAAGGGAAAGAAAGGAAGACATCCCTTTGCTTGCCGAATATTTCCTTGATATCTATAAACAGGAAATGGGGGGGACAGATTTAGCCATTTCGAAAAAAGCCATGGAGAATATGCTCCAATATGACTGGCCCGGAAATGTCAGGGAACTGAAAAATGCCATGGAACGAGCCGTGGTCATGGGGAACATTCGGGAAATTTTGCCTGAAGATCTACCTATATTCGGTCCAAGAACAGTCTACCAGGATTTACAGGTAGGATTGACGCTCAATGAGGCAATCAACAGGTTCAAAAAAAAGTTCATTATTGAAAATCTTAGGCATACCGGCGGCAACAGGTCCAAAGCAGCGAAAAAAATGAACATCCAAAGGACTTACTTGTCACGCCTGATATCAAAATATAACATCCGGGATACCTAGCCAAAGCGCTTGCCAATACTACCGGTGACACTCAACCGGTAAAAAATCAATTCGTTTTCTGTAAGCAGTTTTTGCTTCCGGTTGAGGGAGGATTTGTGGGGATATCTTTATATGAAGTTATATTGGAATAATCCAGCGGCTTAAAATAATTCCGTCGGATGATTCTGCGAGCAGTGCCCAGAATTGACGTCACTTTCTCTTTAAACGGAAGATCAAGCCAGTTGTCAAAAAGATGGAAGCCTTCAAGCCGGGGATATGGTAAACCCAGCATTTTCATGGCAAGAATCCTACCCCAAATCTTCTGTCTTTTCCCAAGTAAATTTTTTTGTGATTTATATAGAATTTCCGGATTGACTTCAGATGCTGTGACATATCCGGAATTCATTGCCTCATGAAATAGCCGTCGCCCTCTCTCTGTTCTGATTAAAATTATCGATCGGCCTTGTTCGTCTTCGCTCATTTCCCTGTACCAGGGATCACCGACTGAAATATCAGCAAACTCTGCCGTGAGATCCGGACATAAATAACATCGAAACGGCCGATATTTTTGAACAAAGCCCCATGAATCCTTGTAGGTCATTTTGACGGAAGGTTCATCTTCATCCTTGAGTTGAACAGTCGCCATACCCGGCCAACCCATACCTCTATACCTCAAATTGGCTATCTTGCCAGGATTAATTTTATGATTTCTAAGTAAGTTCAACGTTCCAAGGGTCGATGGCGTCCCGGCACAGAAGAAACCAATGGCAAGGCCTATCTTTTCGTTCAATTCAGATGAAATGACTTGAGCCTTTCTCAACCCGGCGACATCGCAGGGCTTTCCCACGAATATTGAAGGTTCTGAAACCATCGTTATTTTTCCCAGTCCATCACAGGGTGAGGCAGGAGAGTAGCGGGATCCGGTCCTTTCCAACAGGTCTTCCTTTGTCATACTCAAATGAGTTTTGTTTTTCCAAGGATGTTCATGGTCGGCGCCCACATGAAGAACACCGCCTGCGTGTCCTTTTTCCAAACTATAAAGGGAAAGTGCTGTACAAAGACCTCCGGATGATCCCTTAAAGCGTATATTCGGATCAGCTGCGTATCCTTCCCATATTTCGAGGACCGTTCCCCATCGCTTTTTTAAATCCGGGATACCATCGGCACTTGATGTTGTTTCAGGACGTATGGTTTCGATGCCGGGACAAATCGTTAAACAGCGACCACAGAAATTGCATTCCCCATTATCTATTACGGGTCTTATCCCGTCATTAATTATATCGATCAATCGCACTTTTTCTTCAGGGCATGCGTACATACATGCCCCGCAACCCGTGCATAATCTATATCTTGCAATTTGATAAACGTTTTGTATTTTCATTATTAAGCCAAATGCTGCAACAATAAGAACTGATCTTTATTTCTTCCAAATTTAATACAAATTTTTTCCCAATATTATACCTCAATAAGCTCCGGAGCCATATGGAGTTCTTTGAGTATTTTGCGAATTTCTTCCGTATATATTGGATTCATAATAACAACCTTGTCCGGTTTATATTCGATAAGACGATTGGGTGAAATAATCTCCTGTCCTGTTCCGGCAACAAATTTTCCCTTCTTACGTGGATTGATGTCAACCACGTATTCGATTTGATTTTTTATCATCATGCTATTTAAAAAAGTGATGCCTTTTGAACCTGCACCCCATATCACCGTCCTCTGTCCCCTTTTTTTCAAGAGATCCATTTTGGTCTGCCAATCATTTAATGTCTTAAAATAGTTGCCGGCAAATGGTTTCACATCATCGGAAATTCGATCAACTTCGGCGCTAGAATCCATTTTAATGTCCATTTCATGGTTAACCCGCCTGGCTTCGACTGACAGAAACTGAGATTCAAAATCATCTCGCAGTTCCATGATCTCGAATCCGTGTAATAAAAACAGCGCTGTTAACGAAGGGGGGGTAAAATAATTACAGTGTTCATAAATCAGATCCCAAATTCCGAATTCTTTTAAGGTATAAAAGCCATTGGGGACTTCAAAAAAAAGAACCATATCAAGACGATTTCCAATCGCATCACGCAGGCTTTGCAAAAAATCACCGGCGAATTGAATGTGCTCCAACACATGTCGGCAACCGATAAAATCTGCCTGGTAACTATTATACCGAGACGAATAGAAATCATTAATAAACGTAATTGATGATCCGAAATTCTCTATAAATTTTTCAGCTGAACAGCTCGGATCAAAGCCAACTCCCCTATTATTTCCGATTTCGCAAAGGAGTTTCAGAAAATAACCGTCCCCACAGCCGATTTCGATAATATCTTTATCGTATAAATTATACTTTTTAACCAGACGGTATGCCAGCTCCTCGGCATATTTTTTAAATCGCACCGAAAAATGTAATGCGTTCTCATAATTCTGAGCATAATCCATACTGTCCGGATCGAAAGCATAGTTATATATATGACCACACTTTTTGCAGAATCCGAGCTTCATGTCTGCCACAGGTGCATCTAAAGCCTCTTCCCTGGTTTCATATAGGAGGTTGCAATAAACTGGTATTTGACAAATTTCGATGAATATCTCTATATTGAGAGAATTACAGACCGGACAAGTGAAGTTGATCATTTTATAATGGCTATATACCTTTAGTTCTTCCTCGATAAATATCGCATGTTTATAATGTTAAAATTTTTGGCGACAAACCCATATCGTAAAGATCTTTGCTAATTTCATCCTTGTAAATTTCATTCATCACAATAACAACATCAGGTTTATATTCCTTAAGAAATTTCGGCGTTACGATTTCGTGACCGGTTCCTGCCATGTAAGTCTTTTGCCTGTGAGGATTAATGTCAACGACATATTTTATTTCATCTGTTATTTGAAGTGTTGTTAAAAATGCCACGCTTTTTGAACCTGAACCCCACAGTACAACTTTATGACCATTTGACCGAATTGCTTCTAATCGACTTTTCCATTTAGAAGTCTTATTTTGAAATTTTTCCGGAAAAGCTTTTACAAGACATTGAAGTCGATTCAAATCATCCTCCGAGGCAAAAACCGCTGCATGGATATCATCGGTAGGCTTGGCTTCGATCACAATGTATTGACCATCATAATCCGTTTCCAAATTTAATACATCAAAACCGCAACTTTTAAAAAGTCCGGCCAAAGATTCTGGACTGAAATAGGAGCAATGCTCGTAATAGATATCTTCAAAAGCACAGTCATGTAGAATCCGAGTGACATCCGGAACCTGGAAAAATACAATTGAATCCATTCGTCCATCCATTGACTGTCTTATCATACGGGTAAAATGGGCGGTGGAGTAGATATGCTCCAATGTCATTCGGCAGCAAACAAAATCGGCCGAATAGTTGGCATATTTCTCACCGTAAAAGTCATTTATAAATTTAATCCGGGTCCCTTTCCGACTTTCAGAACGTCCTTCAATATAAGCCGGATCAAAGCCTATTCCTCGATTATTTCCCAACTCACACAACAACGTCAAAAATTCTCCATTTCCGCATCCTATCTCAAGCAGATCCTTTCCCCGCAGATTAAAACGGTCGATCAATTTCTCTGCAAGGCGATAAGTAAACATATTATATGTTTGTGAAAAACTCTGGGTCGACTCATATTCGGATGAATATTCCAGCAATTCAGGGCTAAAGACAACATTGGAAATAAATCCGCAAATTTTACAAAATCCCAATGTAATATTTCCTCGCCGGATCTTAAGTGCCTGTTCACGAGTCTTCAAATTCAGAACGCTATTGACAGGAACATCCATTGAATTATAAAAAATATCGATCTCATTCGAAAGACAACTATTGCATAAAGGCTCTGTCAATTGTGCATTTCCTCAATTGAAGTTAAACAATCTTTGGTTCCGGCACCGGTATGATAAACCGACCTCCTTTTTTTTGGTATTCCTTTTGCTGTTCCATGATCTCTTCAGCAAAATTCCAGGCCAGAATCAACACAAAATCCGGCATTTCTTTAAGAAGTTTTTCGGTATTAAAAATCGGCAAATGCTTTCCGGGCATGTATTTCCCGTGTTTATGGATATTCCGATCAACCACGAAATCAATTAAATCAGTATCAATATCCACATGATTGATCATCATTGTACCTTTGGCAGCAGCGCCGTATGCTGCAATTGTATTTCCTTTGGTTTTAAGAGAGCGTAAAAGATCATATAATTTGTATTTTAGATGATTCACCTTTTCAGAAAAGTTCTTGTAATAAACAACTTGATCCATTTTCTGATCTGCTTCATCAGCCAACATCTTTATTACACTTTCGCCAACAGCTTCCTTCGGCTCGACATAAAGTCTCAATGTCCCCCCATGGATGGGTATTTTTTTTACCTCATTTAAGAAGAGAGAATGTCTTCTGAATAAATAATCTAAAGCTGTAACCGAAAAATAACAAAGATGTTCATGGTAAATTGTATCAAATTCACAATGATCAATGAGTTCTTTTAGATACGGTACCTCTATCACTGCTATTCCATTTTCCTTTAAAAGAATATGAATTCCTTCGACAAAGCCATTGGTATCCGCTACATGGGCCAATACGTTGTTGGCATGGACAACATCAGCTTGTTTTCCTTCATCACAAAGTTTGTCAGCGAGATCCTTGGTAAAAAAAGTATTTAAAGTGGGAACTCCTGCTTTTTCACCTGCTTTGGCCTGTCCCGGAGCCGGATCAATACCTAAAACCGGAATTCCCATCTTCACATAGTTTTTTAACAGATAACCGTCATTACTCGCCAGTTCAATAATAAAACTTTCCGCATTAAGCTTACGCGATTTGATGAGATCCAGCACATTTTCTCTTGAATGTTTTAAAAGTGTTGGGAGAAAGGAGGAATAATATTCATATCCATCAGTAAAAAGATCCTCTGGTGGAATGGTCTCTAAAATTTGCACTAGCGTGCAATGGGGACAAAATGCAACTTCAAGGGGATAAAATGGCTCCGGCTGATTCATCATTTCTTTTGTCATGATGCGATCTGAAGGAGGTTTTAGTCCCAAGTCTAAAAAAATTTCTATCCCTTGCTGATTACATGAGCGGCATCTTGCATTTTCGGCTTTCATATCTTTCCCTGTTTTAAGTTAATTGAATTGTCTTTTTGTAGCTTTGACGGGATTTGCTGCAAGAGTTCGCTATGCCACAGCATAATTGCAAACTGTTTCTTGCTCTCTGAAATGATGCTGTCTAACTTTTGGTCGGTATTTCCATCTCAGATCCTCATCCAGCCAGCCATCTTCGATCAAGCTCTTTATGTGAGCAATTCGCATGTATTTGGGCCCTTCAAATTCTTTAAGGGTTAGACCGACTTTTTTATACTCTTCGTAAAGTTGCTCGATTCCTCGCCGTGCCGTCCACTGCGGTTTAAAATCGTGCAGCACGCGTGATATTTTATTACAGTCAACCCTATAGCATCGTTTATCAGGTCCGGCATCCGGTGCATAATCGATTTTACAGCCCGGGACAATCTCTTCAACCATTTCAGCAATTTCGCGAATTTGGTAGTTCTCAGCGGTTGTCCCAATATTGAAAGCCTCATTGTGAATAGTCTCACGAGGTGCCTGTAATGCCGCGATGTATGCGCGGGATATGTCTTCAATATGAACAATAGGGCGCCATGGCGATCCATCGCTTTTTAGGTAAACCCGACCGGTGGTAAACGCCCAGGCCGTGAGATTGTTGGTTACCAGATCAAACCTCAACCTCGGCGATACACCGTATGCCGTTGAGGCACGGATGAAAGTTGGACTGAAACTTTCATCCGCCATTTTTGAAAGCGCTGTCTCAACCCGAACTTTTGAAATTCCGTAAGGCGTCACCGGATTAAAGTTCGCTTCTTCGTTGAGAAAGTCAGCACCTGCCGCTCCATAATTGCTGCAAGATGAAGCAAATAAAAAACGCTTCACTCCTACAGCTTTAGCTATCTGTGCCAATTTGATCGAGGCTTTTTCGTTGATCTCTTCAGTCAGTTCAGGTCTGTAATCACCCAAAGGATCGTTTGACAACCCCGCCAAATGAATAATAGCATCATATTTTTCAATATCATCTTTCTCGATATCACGCACATCCTTTTTGATGGTCTTTACATTCGGCAACGTTCCGGTAAAGGTACATCTTTCGTAATAGTCGGTATCCATACCGATTACTTCATGTCCTTTTTTCATTAACATAGGCACTAATACCGTTCCAATGTAACCATTAGAACCTGTGACCAATACTTTCATCGCCGGTCTCCTTTTAATTGTAATCGAACGGAATCTTAATTATATGGTCAAGGATTAGACAGGATTTAATATAAAATAGAGTCCATTCATTTAATTACAGACTTGCCAAGGGACATTTCCGGAATCCCAATACTTCTGCAAAATATACTTTTCTCGCAGTGTATCCATGCATTGCCAGAATGAAGTGTGTTTGTATGCCATCAATTGTCCGTCTTTTGCAAGGCTCTCTAACGGCTCCTTTTCCCATTGAGTATCATCCCCGTCGATATAATCAAATACTCCGGGTTCAAGTACAAAAAAGGCACCGTTTATCCACCCCTCAGCAGTCTGCGGTTTCTCAGAAAATTCTTCAATAGAATTGCCGTTAAGTTTTAAATGTCCATACCTCGCTGGCGGCCGAACGGCAGTAAGAGTCGCCAACTTTCCATGGGAGAGATGAAATGCTAAAAGGTCATATAAATTTATATCCGACAAACCATCACCCCATGTCAGCATAAATGTGTCGTCGTACAGATACGGAGCAAGACGTTTTATTCGTCCCCCTGTTTGAGTATGCAACCCGGTTTCAATTAACTCGACCGTCCAGTCTAATCCATTTCCTTCGTGATATTCACAATCTCCGTTCCCTAAATTTACAGTGATATTTCCACAAAGCGATCTATAATCCACCATATATTTTTTAATCACTTCTCCTTTATATCCCAGTGCAATAACAAAATCTTTAAAACCGTAATTAGCATATATCTTCATAATGTGCCAGAGAATCGGTCTGCCACCGATCTCCACCATGGGCTTAGGCTTAACTTCAGTCTCTTCGGCTAGCCTAGTTCCATGACCTCCGGCTAAGATGGCTACTTTCATTTTTTCCTCCTATTTACTTTCTATTAAGATTTCTTTTAGTTTCAATCAGTGAATTTAACTCATACATGAAGATTTTTCAGATAAAAAAGCGGTTTTACTGCTCAATAGAGTACGCCTTTGCTTTGAATAACATCTATCAATAAATATCTAAAATCATTCAGGCAAGACTTGTTTGTTAAATACGATGACAAAAAATATACACCAGCCCCAAGTATTATCGATCCGGACAAAATTAACCATATGGGCATGAAGCCATTAAGAGCAGCAAAATTTATAAATATTCTTATGGAAATTACCATGGTCAATCCTGAGCAGACTGCCTTTATCAGCGGCGCAAACACCTCATTTGGTCTTAAATCGAGATAGGCAAACGAGAAGAAATAAAGGATGATCGTTAATATGACCATTGGAATCAACACCG
>Ga0307423_1001307_pt1 | contig 15248 bp, 13 predicted proteins | sample SalMarWE160310MG_FD_202154 | JGI IMG/M metagenome (GOLD analysis project Ga0307423, IMG submission 202154) | Salt marsh sediment microbial communities from the Plum Island Ecosystem LTER, Massachusetts, United States - WE1603-10 | ecosystem: Environmental > Aquatic > Marine > Intertidal zone >...
ATAGAAGCTATGCGACCTATTCCACCAATCGCTTGGATACCTCTCTCACTATTGCTTTTCAGCGGTAATCCAATTGCAGCCCGAGCTTTCATTATATGGATCGGTGCCTTCTTTCCAATTCTTATCAATACGACAACTGGTGTAAAAAGAACCGAACCGGTTCATGTTGATGTAGCAAAGACACTTGGTGCAAGTGAACGACAGATACTTGGAAAGATTGTAATCCCTTCTGCTGGTCCTGAGATTTTTGCAGGACTTCGGATTGGCTTTGGCATCGGTTGGATGTGTCTCGTTGCAGCAGAGATGATTGGTGGTGAAGGCGTAGGTGGTTTGGGGTATTTAGTGTGGATAATGCAGCAGGTTGGGGATACGGGCGCGGTTATATCGAGTATGTTTCTAATAGGTCTGATTGGTTTTCTCTTTACCTTTCTCTTTTTGTATATTGAAAAACAACTTCTCAAATGGAGGCAGTCTGTTTCCGTTTAGCTCCAAGCATTGCCTTCTCTTGCTCAACTCTTAGAACATCCAATATCTGACTTCTATATTCCAAACACTCATGAGACGTTCTTATTCTCGGTCTTGGAAGGTCTAATTGGTACTCTGCAATGACTTTAGCTGGTATGTTGCTTAGCACAAGTATACGATCTGAAAGGAATACAGTTTCATCAACGTTATGTGAAACAAATAAGATTGTGGAACCTGTCAGACCCTGAATCCTGAGGAATTCTTCTTGGAGATAATTTCTGGTCTGTGCATCTAAATTAGAGAGTGCTTCATCAGCGACAAGCAAGTCTGGTGAAACAATGAGACTTCTTGCCATTTCGGTCTTTCGAGCTTGCCCTCCAGATATCTCATGAGGATAATGATCTTCGAGACCCTCCATTCCTACAATCTTGAGGGCTTCATCTACTCTTCTATCTCTCTTATCGCGAGGAATTCCTTTGACCTCAAGACCAAACTCGATATTCTGTCTTACTGTACGCCATGGGAAGAGTGATTCTTGCTGGAAAATGTATCCAACTCTGTTGTGGCCAGGTTCAACTTTTTGGCCATCAATTAGTACTTCTCCCTCATCTGGTTCCAACAAACCTGCAATGATTTTTAGCAGTGTTGTTTTCCCGCAACCGCTTGGTCCAAGAATGCTCAAGAATTCTCCTTCTTGAACATCAAAAGAAATATTGTCTAGAACCTCAGTTTCGCCTGAATCCCCAGTAGGATATGACTTTGACAGGTTGAGAACTGAGAGTTTGGGCATTTTATATCCAAGTATTGTCTTACTCCGCTCCTCTGTTAAATACTATGTTGTAAACAGACCTTTTCTGAATGCTTGAGGCTGACCGCACAAAGTAAAAATAGTCACCCGACTCAGTCAATATAACAAAAGGCATTGATATTTGGACTTATAATTTCCATATCCGACATTCAAAGTGCCTTTTCATAACTTCGGAAGGTAACTGACGTGGGCTCACCAAAGATTCTATTCGAGATTGACGACGATGAGAGCACCAGTGCAATTGCAGTCGGTGATGTAACTGGTAATGGTACTGCTGAATTATGCACAGGTGGTCGTGACGGTGTCATCCGATTATATGACGCAAATCGTGCAGAGATTGTGCTATTAGCACAACAGGATGTCGGTGGTAGTATCTTATCCATTAAAGTAGCAGATGCAAACAACGATGGACAGATGGAGATTATCGTAGGTAGAGCACTCAGCCCCTCTGAATCCCCTGGAGTAGGTAGTACAGTTCAAGTTTTTCGATATGCTCCTAGTGGTCAATTAGAAATTATCGGAGAATATGCAGTTGATAAGTTTGTTACAACAGTGCACGTGACCGATGTTACAGGTGACGATAAGAATGAGATTCTTGTCGGTGGAAGCGATTCGACTCTGCGAATCCTTCAGATGAGTACAGGGAATAATATCAGTGAATTCGCTGTGCACAAGCTAGAGGATATGCCTCTTGCCATCGGTACCTGTGACGTAATTGGTGATGAAATCGAAGAGATAGTCACTGGTAATCGAGACAATACATTGAGAATCTTCAAGGTGACTGACCATAGAATAGAGCAGATTGAAGCGTTAGAACTTCCTTCTCCTGTTGTATCTCTTGCATCTGGTGATATTCTTGGAGACCGCAAGATGGAACTTGGTGTTGTTACTAGAGATGGTTCCATCAGGGTATACCGAAACGAGGAAAGCAAATTCGACCTCTTCTCATCATTACTTGACGTCAATGCACTATCTATTCGAATTGAAGAAATAAATGCTGACCACATGGATGAAGTAATTATATCCACAAAGGACCACAAGGTCAAATTCTACAATCTGTATATGGCGGACCTCATTGAGTTAGCAACAGTAGATATTGGTAAGAAAATCCTTGCCATCAATGTTGGTGATGCTGGCGGAGATGGTCGTAAAGAAGTACAGGTCGGAGTTTCTGATGGTCCACTGAAAGTCATTGAAGGACTCTACAAGATCATTCCAATCTTTGAGGTCAGTCCAGATGCGAAGACGGGAACTGCACTCACTGGCAAGATTACTGTTTACAATATCAGTGATGAGCCAGTCACTGGAATCGCTGGTAAGATTTACCATTTTCCAAAGGACAACATGGATGTAGACCCGCAGCAACTACGGTTTGACCTTGCTGCTGGCGAAAGTAAAAGTATTGATGTTCGCCTTATGCCGAAGGCGGAAGGGACAGTCATTGTTCGACCCATTGTCCTGATGTGGACCGATGCAAGTGGGACTGTGAAACAAGTCACAACTCCTGAAACCGCAATTCTTGTCGAACAAGGTGCTTCCGTTGCAGCTCCTGCAGATCTTGCCCCGGTTCCAATCGAACCAATTGAAACAAGTTCCATTGAAGAAACAATTATTGAAGAAGAATCTCCATTCAGCCCCATCGTTGGGACTGGTTTTGGTGATGTTTCTCCAGAACAGAAAATGGCAGCTCAAAAGATTCTTGAAACTACCATGCCTGATGATGGTAGCGACTCGCTAAAAGCTGCAGAGCAACTTCTCGACCAACTTTTTGGTGCTGAAGAAACATCAGTTGCAATGACCGAGATTGACGATATTGATGCGCTCATGGCAGAACCAACACCCGATGAGACTACTGTGGTTGCTGCTGCTGTTTCAGATGATGAGAGTGCACTCGTCACCGAGATCAAAAACAGGCGTCCAAAAGCTCCAAGACCAGGTGCAGCCCCTGACTCCTATCAATATCTCTTCAAGCTGATGGTGATTGGAGAAGGTGCAGTCGGTAAAACAACGTTAGTTAATCGTTATGTTACTGGAACCTTCGAACGAGACTACAAAACAACAATCGGATCTCAATTTGCAGTCAAACTAACACACATCTCACCACCCGAATCTGAATACGCAACTGGAATCAAAATACAAGCATGGGACGTGGCTGGCCAGGCGAGGTTTAAAGCTGTTAGAAAGATGTACTACTCAGGTGCTGCGGGAATCATTATTGTGTTTGATGTTACTAGAAGGCGTTCCTTTACTGAGTTATCAAAGTGGATTCAAGAAGCAGACGAGTCCATTGGGACAAGAGTTCCCATTCTTCTTGTTGGAAATAAGACTGACCTCCCAGATCGCGCAGTACCCTCTGATGAGGCAAAGCGCTGGGCTGAAGATAATGGCTTTCTCTATTTAGAGAGCAGTGCAAAGACTGGTGAAGGTGTTGCTGACATGTTTACCGTGTTAGCAGAAATTATGTGGCGTGAAGCGCGAAGGATTGCAGACGGAAAGAAGACAGAGATGTGATTTAGTCCTGTAGAGTTTTCCAGCAGGAGAGATTGATTCCACTCTTCACCCATGAATCGTCAATTTCTACTTCAGTAGATCTATCTGGGTTTGTACAAAGACACCAGACTGAGCCATTTCGATTTTGCTCGCCAACACAATAGTGGCAGTTTTGACAACGCTTCAAAACAAGCACATTTTCATTGTACATTGGTGGACCTGATTTCTTCTGTGAAGTCTCAGTGGGTTTACTGTATCTTTCTAATGCTTCTACCAATTTTCGTTCAGTATCACTAGTTCCCATTTCATCCTGTATGAAATCAACAGCCTCTTTCATTCGTGCTGCTAGTCCCGATACATCCTTGACAACAATAGAGTCCAATATCTCTTCAACAATTCCATTGTCTATTGCTTCCTGTTTCTTTTCAGGTGATATTTCTCTTTTTTCTGGTGACCTCTCTTTTGCTTCTGGTGGTACTTCCTTCTCGGCTGGTCTTTCCTCTACATTTGGGAAGAAATGTTGTTTCAGTTTTTCATCAAGAGTATCACTTCGAGAACTTGGTGTTACTTTGCGTTCTTGTACTCGTGCCTCTCTTTTTGTCCTTTCCAGTTTCCTAACTGCATCTTTCTTGAGCATCATTCTGACGTATGCTTCATCATCTATTTTCTGTGGAGATCTAACACTTTCTGGTGTGTCAACTCTCACAAAATTATCAAGTAGTTGTGCCACTGAAAAGTCATCTATGGTTTTGTGTTTCTTTCTGTTGCGCATAGTCTAGTACAATCCACTGTGACCGGTCTAATCGAGGGTGTCGATGCACATCACTACTCACTTCCATTTGTGTACTAATAAAACACCTTTGGAATGTAGATAACAACAAATGCTGATATGGTCTAATCCTGTGGAGGTTTCCAGCAAGGGAGATTGAGTCTACTCTTCACCCAAGACCCTTTAACAATTGCATGAGTAGATCTTCCTGGGTTTGTGCAATGGCACCAGCATGAACCACTGACCTTCCTTTCTCCCACACAAAAGTAGCAGATCTGACAACTTTTTATTTGAGTCCTCGTCTTTGAAATTATCGGTGTAACTTTTTTCTCCGTAATAATAGGTGAGTGCTTTCTATATTTCTCCAAAGTCTTGCGTGCTTTACGTTTTGATTCTCTGGTACTCGCTTCATTTTGTAGGAAATCTACTGAAGCTTTCATTCTTCTTGATAGAATAGGTTCACCCATTGTACCTTGCGATTTCATTATCTCTTCGACAACCGTTTCATCCTCTGGTGACAAGTCGTTCTCACAAGTTGCCTCGAAGGCCGTTTCTTCTGGTTCAACATGCTGTGACTGAGATTCCTCACTATTTTCACTTGGAACCGATTGAACATCAACATCATCATGAGTAGTAAAAAGGGATTCTCTCTTAGCTCTCTCTTGTTTTCTCTTGTCTTCTTTTTCAAGCATCATGCGGATGTACTCATCATCATCTATATCCCTCGCTCTCTTGCTTGCATCTTCAGTAGATAGGTCAACAAAGTCGTCAAGGAGCTTGGAAACTGACACATCATCGATCTTCTGCGTTCCATTCTTTTTGTGCATATTAAGTAACAGCCCTTTTCTTGTATTTCAGAAGTAACTTGAGTTCCTACCTATCTAATAATCCGCACAAACGCAAATAAAACTTCTACTGTTCGAACACTAGCGCAACCGGGTTGCTTTGATTCCCTCGTCAAATGCTGCCATATTTATGGATTCTAAACCAAAAATAGACTGAAGAGACTCGCGAATGACTTTGAGAGAAAGTGGACTTTCATCCAATGTTCCCATTGCTCCCAGGATAAAAGAGTTCAACATCTTCATTGAACTAATCTTAGTAAGAGTCTCTTTTGCATCTAGAATAATGACTTGCTTGCACAGTTTATTCAGAGATTCAAAAATGCGCTCAAAGGAGGGATACGTTGTGACTTTGCCTGTAGAAGCAACCGTAGGGATTTTTGTCTGACTGACTAATGTTATAGTCCTGGCGCCCGCAAATATAGAGGCAGCTCGCAGTGCCTCTAATGGTTCTAATCCAAGAAGGATGTCGACTTCTCCCTTTGGGATCAATGGTGCCCAATCTGTTTTTCCAATTCGAATATGAGTAAGTACACTACCACCACGTCTTGATGCCCCAAACGTATCTCCTACTACTGGTCTTAGACCTGATAGTACTGCTGCCTCTGCAAGTACTCTACCACAGACAAGATTTCCCTGTCCTCCAACTCCTGCGACTAAGATATTGAAGGGATCTCTCAATCTATTTTCTCCTCCTTGATGGCATAGTGAGGACAGACTGTAACACAGGCTCCACACTTTACGCAAAGATGTTCAAGAATCTCTGGATAACCTGCCGCACTGTCCCAATTAATTGCAGGACATGCAAAGTCTTGAACACAGATTAGACATTTCTCTCCTTTACATAGATCATTATCAATTCCGAATGATATTCCCTCAATAGCGGGTTCTCTTCTAGCGACTTCAAGTCTGCAAATACTATCAAGAAGAAGTACCTTCAGTCCATCTTTGTTTATTGTAGAATGGAGAAGATTCACTAATTCCGGGATGTTGTTCGCATCGCTTCTTGCAAAGAAATCCGGTTCGATTGCTTTAACGATATCTTCGATCTTTACTCGATTAAGATTTGAATCTTGATGAACTGCACCTGGATGTGTCTGAAATCCTGTCATAGCAGTTGTTTCGTTATCAAGAATGACAAATGTAATATCGGCACCTTTGTGTTTTGCATTGATGAGACCTGGTATGCACGCATGAAAGAATGTGGAATCGCCAGCAACAGCTATCACTTTATCATCAAATCCGAATCTTGCCAGTTGACCCAGTCCTGAAGCAACGCCAATCCCGGAACCCATTGCCTGCATCGTGGTCATGGCACTATCATAGAATACACCCAGTGAATAACATCCTATATCACCTGCAACTACAAGTTTGTCCTTGACTCTCTTTCGGACTTTTCTTACAGCCCAATAGAAATTACGATGGGTACAGCCTGCACAGAAAGTAAGAGACCTTGGAATCAAGATATCTAGATCAGCTTGTTCAACTTTGTTGAACTTGATTTTCTTCAATTTAGCAATAGCCTCTCGCATGATGTCAGTTGACATCTCTCCGTATGCTGGAATTGCACCTGTTCTCTTGCCATGAAATTCAGGAATATTGCCCAATTCAATTGCAAGAGACCTTACCTCCTCTTCCACAAAGGGGTCAACCTCCTCGGAGAATAGAATTCGCTTTGCTTGAACTAGTGCGGCTTTTACTATCTTTGTGGGTATTGGATAGGTCGTTACAAGATTTAGAATATCACATTTCTCTACTTCCAAAAGGTGAATTGCTTCCTCTGAGTACCGTCGACTTATTCCGGTTGAAATAATCAAGATGTCTATTTCCTTCTCAGTTGGAACAGCATTCCATGATGATTCTTCGAAAATCTTGTTAATCTGCTCCATCTTTTTGAGTAGGTTTCTATGTTTCAAATGAGGTGAGGGAACATTGAACAGACCATCATTCAGTTGAACAGCATTCCATGCACGCTTTGGAATGTCGCATTTTATTACAAGCCCTCTAGAATGACTAAGCCGCGTTGTACTACGAATGACTACAGGAACTTGATACTCCTGTGATAATTTCAATGCAAAGGGAACAATATCTTTAGCTTCTTGGTATGTTGAAGGTTCGAGTAGAGGAATCTGAGCGGCTTTTGCGTAGAATCGAGAATCTTGTTCATTACTTGAGCTATGACCTTGGGGGTCGTCACATACCACAATTACTAATCCCCCTGGTCCAGTTCCTGAAAGATTCAGATTAAGTAGAAAATCAGAAGCTACATTCATTCCAAGTGATTTCATCGAACAAATTGCTGGAATACCCGCCCAACTTGCTCCCGCCGCCGCCTCTAATGCTACCTTCTCATTAACACTCCATTCAACATAGATGTTATACTCATCTGCTAATTCTTGTAGAGTCGTTGCAATCTCTGTTGAGGGTGTCCCCGGATATGACGCACAGAAACCTATCCCTGCTTCAAGTGCTCCTCTTGCTATCGCTTCATTGCCGCCCATGATTATTTCGTGGTTAATGGGAGTCATTATCTCACAAACCAACGACCCCTCAGAAAACACTTTCGAATTTGATATACCTTTCCAGAAAAGAGAAAAAGGGTAACTTCTACTGAAGTCAGGTACCACAATGTCTGATACACGAGAAAGCGAGTCCAAAACAGTGAAGAAAATCACTTCACTTCATTCGATATCCCATGACAAAGACGTCGATGGAATAAATTCAGCAGCAATTGTATGGAGATATGCAAAGTCCAAAGGTCTCGATTTCAGTGTCACTCTCACGGATTATGGCGGATTTGAACCAGTATTCTCTAGTATTGCTTCTAGAAGAGATACACTCATCGTTGTATCTGATTTAGGAATTGATGATACTACAGTCGATATAGTTGTGCCTAGTCTATCTCGTGCAATCTCTCAGGGCTGTAAGATTGTATGGATAGATCATCATCAATGGTCTGAGCAGGCAATTAAAGCGATTCTTGCATTTCCTAACAAACCAGTACTGAGAATTAATCATGACTTTTGCGCTGCAGAAATTGTTCATAAAGTACTGATGCCTAGAGATGAGATATCTGCTGAACTTGCGCAAATCGCTCATGATACAGACTTCAACATCAGGGAGATCGATGCTGCATCTGCCTTAACTGATGCTGTTTCTGTCATCCGCTTTGGGGCGATAGACCGTCGTGAAGATGTATCTGATGCCCTCCATCCACTTCTCTCCAATCTTGCTGAGAGTGGATTAGCAGGAGTGTGGGATGACAGGACAAAGAAATTCAAGGATTCTCTCTTAAACAAGCGAGTCGATCATTATAGAAAAGAGAAGGCAAAGAAGATGCGGAAAGCCCTTATTGGTCATTGTGACACCGTTATTCACGACAGACTTGTTCGTGTAGTTGAGATTCCTAGTGGAGTCACATCAACTGACATGGGAACATTTGCAGCAAAGGAAGATAATCTACAATTTGATGGAAAATCACTGAAGGTTGCTGACTTGCTCTTCATGATAAGTCAGGGTGGAATGCTAGGAATCCGAAGAGGTCACGATACTGTTCTTTGTAATTTGGTTGCAAAGCAATTCAATGGTGGTGGACATCCCTTTGCCGCTGGTGGAGAATATGGTCTCTATGAGGATTTCCAAGCAGTCTGTGATGATATCTTTCAAATTCTGACAAAGAGTACAGATTGGGTCATAGCAGCCTAGTTTTCTTTTCTTTGTGATTCCATCTGTGCAAGTAACTCTCCAACGTCAATACCTTCTGCAGAGAGTCTGTCGAAGGTATCTACTGCATCATCAATAAGACCGGGATTGTCTTTTCGATGAATCAGAGCCGCCATATCCGAATCTGCAGCATGTGTCAGATAAAGAAGCATTTTGTCTCTATTGAGACTTACCATTCTGTATGTCTTGATACTCTCCTTACCTATTTTTATAACGATGTTACCAGAAGATGCGACCTTCATGAATTCGTTTCCACTATTTTTCATGAACCTTGCTATCAACTCTTTTGTGAAAGAAATATCTCCTGCCGGCATTAATAGTCCGAGAATCTTGACACCATCCTCAGCTCTTGTGATGAGGCTCATTTCAGCCATTCCTGCTTGATCTAGACCTCCATCAAGTAGACTAGCTGGCGAAAATACTCGTATCTCATCTCCGGGTTCAGCCGTTTTACCGAATTCTCGTATAACAGAATTCCGAACATTTTCTATGCCTTCAATAATAATCGAACCTTGTGCTGATTGTACGCCCATAAGCTGATTAAAGGCAACAAATGCTACACTTTCGGCACTGATTGACTTTAGCAGATTCAATCTTGCTGAAACATCCTGTCTTTTTGTTTTCAGTTCAGTAAGTGTTTCACCTTGTTTTTTCTTTAAAAAGCCAAGTATGCCCGATTCTGAAATCGCATATCTTTTTGGCTTTTGAACTGCGTCAATGACTAAGTATCCTTCTTGTTCGAGATCAGATAGATGTCTGTAGATGTAGGCTTTAGTATACTTCTTCTTCTCTAATTTCTGGAGACTCTCAGCAATTTCTTTGTACGTAACAAATTTAGATGGTCCTCCTGAAGCAGTCATAACTGCTTTCAATATCATTATCTGACTGGAATCGACATCTATCCCTAATTTATCGAAATTACTCTGAAATTTCCCGTTTTGCATGTTCAGGTATCCTCCATTTCTGTGATCTCCACTCCCGCATCATAATCTGCATCAAAGGTTCGAATGGCATTGTCAACAAGATCACTATTCGAAGTCATTGGTATCCATGTTGCTGACATAGGGCTCTCAGATACGATTAATACTATACCTTCGTTACTTCTTCCAACAAATTGGTATGTAGAATCCTTTCTTTCACATACCTTGTAACCAGGGAAAAATCCCTGTTCTTCATATGCTTGTCTGAATTTTATGAAAGAGTTTCTTTGTTTTTTGCTAATTTTATTATGTTCAAGACCACGAAATATAATTCCAATTTTCATTAATTTTGCTAATCTCTCTACTCTGATTGGTGTAAGTACATCCGTTCGACTAAACCAATCCAGGGAGAACCTAACAAGGTCCCCTTTCTTAAGACCGGTGTAGACTTTATCATCAATCAATTGGAGAACATCTTCCCAGCCTACAGCAAAGATTGGTCTCTCTATCTTTTGTTTTCCAGCAGCTAATGAAATCATCTCTGCACGAAGTTGTTCTAGATCAATACTTGATACCTGTTCGATATTTGCATCAATCTCATCTATTTCCTTCGTGAAATCATGCACAGCTTCGCGTATTGTTTCGCGAAATACGTGATGCATTAACCCAACATTTGAGTTGTAACCATGTTTATGCTTGCTTCGATCAACTCTGATGAATCCGATTCTTTCTAACCAAGATAAGCTTCGATATATTAGAGAATCTTTTCCTTTCCGACCGCCCTCTACTATCTCTAACTGAGACCGTATCGTTTCAAAATCCACAAAGGTTGCAGGATCTGTTTGACTCTTCAATAGTGCTCCGAGAACCACCATATCTTTCCTGCTCAATTCAAAACTAATTGTTTCCAGGACGTCTTGATATCGCTCTTCCATCATGCCCCTTGTTCCCCAGACTTAATTTTCCTTACTATCCTTAGCTAAAACTTTTCTAATTAGTTCTTCGGGTCCAACACCAAATGCTTTGTAATCCTCTGGAGTTAAATCAAAGATCGACTTTGCTTTCTTCCAAACTTTGTCAAAAGTTTGCACCGCATTATCAATAAGGTCCGGATTGAATTGTCTAGTAATCCATGTTGCTGTGACTGGATTCTCTGCGATAATGAGTGCCATACTCTCCGTGTTGAAACTGACCTGATTGTATGTCTTAGGGCCATAGTAAATTCTACCATCAAACCTCTTTCCCCTTTTCTTCATATCGTGAAGAATTTGCATCACTCCCATAAGTCCCTGCAGTCCTCGTCTAGATTCTTCGTTTTCTTCAACACTAAAAATGTCTGCTGATACAAGATATCGCACTTCAGCGCCTCTCTCTGCGGCATCAAGGAATCTTTGTACTCGATTGCGAGAAGTATCATCGATAAATGGTCCCGCCCAAAGTAGTGTTGCTCGTATGGTATCTCCCTTTCCTGCTCTCTCTAGCATGTTGAATCGTAGAATCCTGTGGAGTTCGTCAACGCCTCTAACGATTCGAGAACTTACTTCTTCCTGTCTTCCGGTAATACTTTTAACAAATTCTTTTGAGAGCTGACCACAATCTAGTGAAGTTATTTCTGCCAGCTCATTCTCAATCTCGGCATGTTTGGTTTCTAGCTCTTCGATTTTCTGGCTCTTGAGTTCTTCAAACCCTGCCATGATTGTGTTGACATCAGCAATGTACTTCTTCCTGCGGGCTGCTGGATTGTCTAATCGTATGAGTTTCTTTTCTACAAGCTGTTTTAGTACTCTGTGAACCCAAGCTTTCGAAAGCTTCGTCCTCGGATCTCCTATCTGAAGCTGTTCGTAAATATCTGCGAATGCAAGTGGAATTGGCGGATCCTGCTGGAGTTTGAGTATAATTTCCAAGATATTCATCGACCGTGATTCCTGCTTCTCTCCAGTGATTAATTCACACATCTCTAATACTTCTGCAAGCTGCTTGTTGATTGTCATCACTATCACCATCTACTCATGCGTGAGTAATGAATAAATTTATCCAGTTACTAACTTTATGACTGTATACAACCGCGTATTATATATATCCATGAATCTATAGGATTTCTTGACAGCGAGCCGCTGTCAACTCCGGGTGGATGGTTTTTCCATTCATAACGGGCATGGTACAGGGCAAAACGAAGCAGGTGGGCGCGGGGGGGTGTCCCCTGCTTCTCCTTCTTTACTCTCTTTTTTTTTTAATTCTTGCTCACAGAAATTAGAGACCACTTACTGCAATGGCTTTCATATAACCAATGCCGAGCTTCATGACCATTGGGAGAAATTCAGAAATGAGAGTCATATATGTGCTGATCCCCGCATGTCCCTGAATCAGCTCATTGAGAATCTGAGCGTCTAGCTTACCTCCAAGTACAATCTCTGCTGCGGCGATAGGATCATTGTGCATGGCGAACTTGGAAACTGCCCACATACCCTTCCCTGTGTTGGTGATGTTAGATGCAAGCTTGGACTTTCTGTACTCCTTCTCATAGAACTCGACACTCTTTTTTGAGAAATCACCAGAGTCAACCATACGCTTAGCATGTTTTGCTAGGACCTGACCTGCGTGGAAACATGTAGTTACGCCACCACCGACGATTGATGAAACTTGACCTGCAGAGTTACCACATAGGGCAACACCTGCATCGGTAAACCTTGGTATAATTCCAGCGCAGGGAACTACACCTCCGTTGACTGAGTCTATCTTGGCGTTCTGAGTTTCGGGATGGGTCTTCATATATTTCTTGAGAACGTCTTGCATTGGTGGTAATTTGTCCCAGTTTGCCTTTGATGATGGAACTCTACCTATGCCCAAATTGATCTCGCTCTCGGATCGGGGGTAGAGCCAAAGGTAACCGAGGCCCACGTCTTTGCCCACATAGAAATATGCAGTCCCTGGATCTATTCCCTTGCAGTTACTCAGCTTAAATCTATAGCCATATGAAAGAAGCCATTTTGGATGAGTAAAGCCGGCTGTCTCCGAGACTCTGCTGAATGACCCGTCAGCGCCAACAGTCAGATTTGCGCGTACTTCATCATCTTGATTGTACTTGACTCCGACAACGGAATTGCCCGCTTTGATAACTGACTTCACCCGTGACTCATATCTGAACTCGGCACCATCAGAGAGTGCTCGGTCCCTCATAAGTTCCTGGCATTTATCTTCATCAAAAAGGTACGAGTTGCCAAGAAGTGTCCTATCTACTATGACGTTGGATCCAGTATCAAGGCTCTCTCCGATGATTGATGTGTATTTGTTACCAATGTATTCAGAATTGGGTCTGACTCTGAGGAAGTTCAGTGCCTTGTCAGTGACCAGTTCGCCCATGAGAGAATCCGTGACACTTTTACGCTTCTCGAGCACTAAGGTCTTCAATCCATACTTTGAGGTTCGTTCTGCAGTCATGAGCCCTGCTGGACCAGTTCCAGCTACAATTACATCGTAGACCATGGTAAAATCTCCCGTTGTGATAGGGTCCAACTCAAGTTGGGGTGTCTATAATCCTTTCTCTGGGGTGGTGAATTTGAAAATACGTACCGTTGGTAACATATAATACAAGACCCCATTAATGACTTACTCCAGAAGTGTTTTCTATGAGAGCTAAATCGGTCGGGTACACTGTATACATGGTCCTATCAATCATGGTGAGTTTGACAATTGCTGCAATTCCTGCAATCGTTCTGTTTGCCTATGTCATGCAAAATGTAACGACCTTTCTCAATAGTTTAGGATGGCCGTTTGTAACAATCTATAATATTGCCTATCCACACCTTACAACCCTCTTTCACCCGTTCATTGTAGATTACTTCTGGCTCTTTGTGCTCTTTGTGCCACTAGGGTTGACATGCTATGGTGTGTTTCTTGGTTGTCTTTTAGGAATGTTCAGACTCTCTAGAAGGGGGATTCCTTTCCTCGAAGATGGCTACTACGATTCAGAAAGCGAAGCCTGGTTGCTATACGAATACTATGAGATCTATTACGTCTTGTTCCCATATTTTGCTGGATTCTTCTCGGTTTTCCTTGATACCAAACCGCGGCATCAGGCATTCGGATGCAAGGTTGGAGCAAACACAGTTGTTGGTAATGGTAGGTTGTTTAATCCAGAGCGTACAATAATCGGGGACAATTGCTTCTTCGGGTATGATGCGATACTCAGCGGTCATGTGTACGAGGGTAGACGACTTTACCTCAAGACTGTGAAACTTGGAAACAATGTCACTGTAGGAGCTAATGCTGTAGTCCTACCTGGTGCAGACATTGGTGACAACGTCATTGTTGGTGCAAACACTGTCGTTCCAAAGGATACTACCATTCCACCAAATACAATCTGGGTTCATGGAAAAGCAATTCCTAGAAAACCAAAAGGTGAAGCTGAAACTCTCCACCAACCAATTGGTGGACCTATTGCGACCGACCCTGAAGATGAAGTAGATATCCCTGAAAATGGAGAGCGTTTGTAAAACATAGGTGCTATTATTGCGATTGCTAATGTTCCATGCTGAGAGTTTTTGGTATAGGGCTAATGAGTCTCAAGAAGAATCGACTCAGACTGCGGAATCACTTCTTGTTTGGATTCATTCAGAAGAAGCTGATGAAACAAATAGAAGCAGTGTCCTTCGAAAGATGGTCAAGAATATTCGATGGCTTGCCAAGAAGGTTGAGTGCGAAACTGTGGTCCTTCATTCTTTCGCACATCTTGATGATAGTAAAGCCGCTCCAGATTTTGCTGATGCATTAATAGAAGAAGTAGCAGAGAGGTTACGCGAACGCGATTATGATGTGCATATCGTACCCTTTGGTCATTTCTACGAATTCAATTTGCATGTGAAAGGACCCTCGTTAGCAAAGGTCTTCAAAAAGATAGAATGAGTGCGTGGTGATTGAGTGGTGATAGAAATTAGGACGTGCAATTGAAGTGATTACTAAGTGCCATCTTTGCGGGAGAATACTCAGAGAAAAGCATTACGAGTCGGTGGTAGCACGGGGTAAACATATGAGGGCGGTCCACCTTCGTTGTAGTGGTTGTGGAAAATGAATCCAATATAATGTGGAAGAATCCAGTTAACACACATGTTTGAGCTTAGAGAGATTTCAACATTTGTTAGTTGTTCAGAATACTGGTGGTTATTTGCTTGAGGTAAAAATACAAAAGAATTCTCCATCAATATGCTGATGAAACGTTTGTACAGTTTCTTTTA
>Ga0307423_1001308_pt1 | contig 15236 bp, 13 predicted proteins | sample SalMarWE160310MG_FD_202154 | JGI IMG/M metagenome (GOLD analysis project Ga0307423, IMG submission 202154) | Salt marsh sediment microbial communities from the Plum Island Ecosystem LTER, Massachusetts, United States - WE1603-10 | ecosystem: Environmental > Aquatic > Marine > Intertidal zone >...
AAGACCTCCTTATTCAGCGGCAGGACACAGCCCATATTCAAGAACACGCAGGTGATCGCAGTCGTTTTTTTCATCGTTTTTCCCCCTATCGATCGGATCAGCGCTGCCACACGATTCGGGCGTATTCCAGTGGGATCGCAACGCCGTCGCAGTTTGGTACCACTCGCGCCGTATAATCTGTCGCCGGGCGGGTCGCCGACACAGTCGCACTGTAAATGGTGCCGCCGGCCGAGTCCGCCAGTTGGCGAACGTGCATCATCTCCTTCCGCACCGGGTCGCCGCCCTTGACTCCGTCGGCATAAAGCTCCACGCGCACCGCCTTCGGATCCAGGTCATTGAGATAGACCTGAACCTCAAATACGTGCTCCCTGGCTTTGGTTTCAATCTTTACTTCACCGAACCGCAGATTCGACCAGTTCTGATCCATCATACGCTGCCAATTGACTACTTGCAAGCCCACAGCGCCCTTATCGGCAGCCCTCTCGCGGTAGGCTTCAGCGGCGGAGTGATAATGTTGCTCGGTGTATTCACACACCGTTCGGCTGGCGCAAAAGTGCGGCGTCAACCTTGCCATGCTCTCACGCATCCTGGCAATCCAAGCGGTGGGGATGCCGTTCTCGTCACGGGCATAAAACTCCGGGATCACTTCACCTTCAAGCAAGCCGTAGAGCGCCTCGGCTTCGGCGACGTCCCAGGCCGGGTCGTCGCCATGTTCCCGGCCGTCCCCCAGCGCCCATCCCAATTCGGGCGCATAGGCTTCCGCCCACCATCCGTCCAATTCCGACAGGTTGATGCCGCCATTGACGAGTACCTTCATGCCGCTCGTTCCGCACGCCTCCCAGGGTCGCCGTGGTGTATTGAGCCAGACATCCACGCCCTGGACCAGGTGCTCGGTCAAAAGCATGTCGTAGTCACTGAGGAAAATCACATGGGGGCGCGCCTCGGGCCGTCGAATGAAACGGGTCCATTCCCGGATCAGCATCTGCCCGGCCTGGTCCTCCGGGTGGGCCTTACCCGCAAGGATCAGTTGCACCGGGCGCTCGCGATCGGTCAACAGGCGAAGCAGTCGCTCGGGGTCGTGCAGCAGCAGGTTCGGTCTCTTGTAGGTCGCGAAGCGCCGCGCAAAGCCCAGCGTCAACGTCTTGGGATCAAACAGATGCTTCGCCCCGTCAACCGCCTCGGGGGAGGCGCCGGAGGCTGTCAGTTGCCTGGACAATCGATCGCGGGCGTATTCCACAAGAGACTGGGTAGCGGCGGTGCGAAATTCCCAGAGCCTGGCGTCGGAGATGCCGCGAATGTCCTGCTCCAGGGTTTCCATTGTCCCGAGCCAGCGATCCTTTCCGCAGGCCCCCGTCCACAGATCATCGGCTGCCGCCGAGTCCCAGCTTGGCATATGGACTCCATTGGTCACATGGCCGACGGGCACTTCTTCGATCGGCCAATGCGGAAAAAAAGGCGAAAAAAGGTTCCGACTCACCTTTTCATGCAAGCGACTCACGCCATTGACCGCCCCGCTCCCGCGGATCGCCAGATAAGCCATGTTGAAAGTCTCCGACGCGTTGTTCGGGTCCCGTCGGCCCAAGGCCAGCAAATCATGGAGTGGAATGCCGAGCTTCTCTCCGGCATATCCGCCGAGGTATTGCTCCATGAGGGCAGGAGTGAAACGGTCAAAGCCGGCGGCCACCGCCGTGTGGGTGGTAAAGAGGTTCCCCGCCCGCGTGACGGCCAGTGCAACGTCGAAGGGCTGCCCGGTCTCTTCCATGAAGCTCCGGGCGCGCTCCAACACGGCGAAGGCCGCATGCCCTTCGTTCAGGTGACAGACTTCAGGCCGGATGCCCAGTGCGGCGAGCAGCCGCCATCCGCCGATTCCGAGGAGAAGTTCCTGTTTGAGACGCAGCTCCGGACCGCCGCCGTAAAGCTCACTGGTAATCCCTCGATGAACGGGGAAGTTCGCAGCGTCGTTGCTGTCCAATAGATACAGCTTCACTCTGCCGACCTTCACCTGCCAGGCGCGAAGCCAGACGGAGTAACCGGGCAATGCGATCTCCAACCGCAACCACTCCCCGTTCGGTTTACGCAACGGCGTAATCGGTAACTGTCCGGGGTCGTTGTACGGGAAGAGAGCCTGTTGCCCTCCCTCCTTGTCGAGCACCTGCCGAAAATAGCCCTGCTGGTAGAGCAATCCCACGCCGACGACAGGCACACCCAGATCGCTTGACGCTTTGAGCTGATCGCCGGCTACATTGCCGAGTCCTCCTGAATAGATGGGAAGAGCTTCGCTCAACATGAATTCCATGCTGAAATACGCGACACAGGTCAGGGGAGATTGCGCGTAGGTTTGCTGAAACCACGCCGGTGCCTCCGTCGTTTTCCGCTTGATTTCCACGAGGTCATCAATCTTTTTTCGGACGCCGGGATCGGCTAAGATGCGCTCGATCTGGTCGCGCGAAACCGTCTGAAGAACGCCCCATGGGTTATGAGTCAAATCCCAGAGCGCGGGATCAAGTCCTCGCCACACTTCATCGGCGGCATGATTCCACGACCAGCGCATATCCAGGGCCAACTCGGCCAGGGAATCGTATCCCTCGACTTCCGTGGGCAGAAGACTGTATATCGGGTTGATGACGCGTGTTGGTTTGCTCATGGTTTCTCCCTATAGTGCATCATCGACTTTTGCAGCGCAGAGCAAGGCGGATAAGTCATAGTTGACCAAATCGCCAATACGCTCAATCGCAAGATCCGGCGGTGGATAAGTTGCAATCGCTTGAGGATCAAGCGCATACTTTCCCTGGCGCGGCCATACGGTCATCAACCGGTCTCCCCAGATCCTTTTCATCGCTGTCAGAATGCGCAGTTTGTCGTCCACCATGACATAATGCCGGGCCGGGTAGCGGCGTTCCACATCATTCAGCATCTGTTCTTTGTGGATGTAAATCAGCACCCGACTTTCTACCGCCTCCCACAGCCCGGAACGTTGAACTTTTCGCGGCTGGAAGACCACGTCGCCATCGGACAGGATGACCGTTTCTCCCCAGGCACGAACATGCGCAAGGGCTTCGAGCGATCCGGGGTACAACCGGTTTGCAAATGGATAATCCACCAGAAAAGAAGACATCATCAGCAGTCGCGGATCGCACAAGTCCTCGAGCCGGTAGCGCTGCAAAGCGCCCAGGTAGTCCGAGTAGCCAGACTCGGTCCGCATCTCTTCAAATATTTCCCAGTAACGGTCCCGGGTTTCAGCCCCGAACTCACGCTCGAGATGGTTCCTCAGGTCGCCCTGCACGCCGTCGTTATCGAGCAAGGTGTTGTCCACGTCCATCAGGAACACAACTTTTTGGGGTGATGTCATTCTGTCTCCTATTTCACGTTCAGATCATTCTTTTTCTATACACCTCACCTGCCCGGGCGAGGGTCCAAATGGTTACATTGGTTTCCGTCCCTTCCCAGTTTGCGCTTTGTCCCGCGCCAGTTCAACCAGGAATTTGAAAACATCTACGCCTTGGAGGTCGTCTGGTTCCTTTCCTCGGACATATTGCATGACCCGTGCGAGGTCTGAATCTTTCTCCGGTGAAAAGGGTCCTTTCTTCAGGCCTATCGACAGGCATTTTTCGTTGAAGAGGAGGAGATGCTCGGAGGAACAAGAAATCAAGGCTGTAATAGATAGCTGCAACTTCCAAGCAAGAAATTTGAAATCCAAAGGCATACTGTTTTGTATGGCAGTCATGATAATCACTGGCAAAAGCAAAAAGGTGATAATATATTTCAATCCTACCTGATCAACCGTGTGAAGTTTTGTGTGCGCCAATCTTAAAATCATTGAGCTACTGCACGCATACATTTAATCAATTCCCTGACTTCAACAGTTGCTATGCCGGTCTGAATATCAGACATGCCATAGGGAATGACCAGGTCGCTATTGTGGAAAATCGCGCCGCAGGTATAAACGACATTGGGGACATACCCCTCCCGCTCTTCCTCACGCGATGCAAGTAACGGCTCTTCAAGACGGGCGATGATTCTTGCCGGGTTTTCAAGATCGAGCAGCATGGCGCCGATGCAATACTGCCGCATGGGTCCGACGCCGTGGGTGAGCACGATCCAGCCTTTATCGGTTTCCAGGGGGGATCCGCAGTTGCCGATCTGAATGAACTCCCAGGGACGTGTGGGCTCCTGGATGATTTTGGACTCCTGCCAGAAATGGATATTGTCCGAGAACATGATATGATTGTTTTCACCGTCCTGGCGGGAAAGCATAACGTAGCTGCCGTCAATTTTTCGCGGAAAAAGCGCCATGCCCTTGTTTTTTACTGCTTTGCCGTTGAGCGTAATAACTCTAAATTTGATAAAATCTTTTGTTTCAATCAGCTGCGGGAGGATTGCAAAACCGTTATAAGCCGTATAGGTCGCATAATAGGTGACCTCACCGCTGTCATCAAAGAATTGCACGAACCGGGCGTCTTCAATGCCGCCGCTTTCGTTTTTCGAAACGGGAAAGATAACCCGTTCGGATATTTGGTGATCGGGTCGGAAATTCATCTCATAATTGGAGTTGGCAAGCCAGTACATGATTTCGAAGGTTTGGTTCTGGCGCGCCAAAGGGAAAACGGGACTTGCTCGAAGCGCTCCGATTTTTTCTTTTAATTCATTATAGGTGAAATCTCCCGGCAACTGGTCAAGAATATGGGCTGTTACCTCATTGCAGGCCTCCAATTCATTCAGCTTCAGCTCGAACAAATGCCGGTCGTAAGTCGGATTTAAACGGACGTCAGGCCTCTCGACATAATCGCTGGTCGGGTCGAAGATAAACGTATTGTCCCGGTCAAGGACGCCACTGCGAAATGCAATGGAGGACACATGGCCTTCGCCGATTGCCCGGAAGCTCATGATAAAGCGCAAGCTGCCTTTGTCCAGATGGCTCTGATCAGGGTGGAGGACGATGGAAGGGTTAAAAAGAGCGGCCGATTCTATGGAGTACTCCATGGTAAAATACGCCCCGATGAGAGCCCTTTGAACATCGCTGAGCATTGCATTCTGGGGAACATAATCCTTTACCGCATTCAGGTGATGTTCAAAAACAGTTCTAATGTCTTTGTGTCGCTCTGAAAAATCAAGCATAATTTCTTCAAGAAGTTTCTCGGCATCCTTGTCGGGCAGGTCCGTTATGCGTTGAACGATTTTTCGTATGCGATGTGCGCCGTCAGGAATATGCAGGCGGGTTATAACGCGTGAAGGATCGCCCTGAATTTTCTTCTTTTTTCTCTTAACTTTTGGCGTTAGCCGTTTATTTTCATCCATATCACTGGCTCCCTAATAAATTATGCCATCTGATAACAGCCTACATCGGCGGCCGTTTTCTCGTGAGACATAACTGCACAAGGTCATCAATATGTGCCGTGCCGGCGCACATGACCGTATCTGCGCCCCCCCAGTAAATTTTTACCGTACCGTCATCTTCCGGAACAGCGCCGCAGCTAAAGACAACATTGGGGACATAGCCGCTTACCTCCCAAGGATCTTCAGGCTGCAGTATCCACTGATCGGAAACGCCGATGATGTTGGCCGGATCATCAAGGTCATGCAGGGCCGCGCCGAGTCGATACACTGTTCCGGACATGGTCCTAAAAACGCCATGGTAAATATGAAGCCAGCCCTTGTCGGTTTTGAATGGCGGTGCGCCGGGCCCGATTTTCATTTCATCCCAGTGATAGGCCACCGGCTTCATAATCACCCGGGAATCGCCCCAGTGAACGAGATCGGGAGAATAGGAAATCCAGATCGACCAGGACGAAATTTCGGAATGCGGCCGGTCCAAACGCACAAACCGACCTCCGACCTTTTCTGGGAAAATGACCACGTTGCGGAGGTCGGCCTGGGTGATCAGCGCAATACGTTCCACTTTTTCAAAATCCCGGGTGCGCGCCAGGGCAATCCGCACGCCGTGACGGGAATAGGCGCTATAGGTCAGCAGATACTCTCCCTCTACAGGGCAAATTCTGAGGTCCTCGACTCCGAACGCCTCATATTCCGCAAAAATGCCGTCCGCTGACGGTATCAGAAAGGGTTGCGAATGAACCGTAAAGGAAAAGCCATCCTCGCTGTCGGCCCTGCCGATGATGGAGCGTCCGTTCAGCAGATGCGCCCTGAAAAGCATAATGTAACGATCGTTGTGTTTGACGATGCCTGCATTGTGAACGGTAGCTACCGGATAGGGCACATCCTTTCTTGTCAGGATGGGGTTTTTCTTAAACCGTGTAATGATTGGAGCATGAGTTTTCATAAGGGTCTGTCCTTTAAAATCATTTCATAGACTTGCATGTATTCCTTGATCATGCGGTCGACTGTGAAATGTCGTTCAACATGGTGACGACAGGTTGCGCGGTCAATCTCTTTAATACGTGCAACAGTCTCTATGGCCTCTTCCACGTTGTTGACCAAAAGACCATTTTTGCCGTTTTCGATAAGTTCAGGCATGCTGCCCCTGTCAAAGGCGATCACGGGCGTGCCGCAGGCCATGGATTCGATAACGGACAAACCGAAAGGCTCATCAAACTGTATGGGGTGCAATAATGCGCAGGCATTACCGAGCAGCCGGTTGCGCTCAACCGGTCCGACGCTGCCGATATAAATAACCTTATCGTTGTCTATGTGAGGGGCGACATATTGGTCATAGTAAGCCTGGTCCTGGATAATACCCGCCAATATCAGCTTTTTATTGCAGGCCCGGGCGATTTCAATTGCTTGTCGGGCACCTTTGTCATGGTGAATGCGCCCGAAAAAAAGCAGGCTATCCTCCGGAACAGGTTGAAAATCAAACTGCCGGATATCAATGCCATGATGGATGGTTTTGATATAATCAAGATCCGGCGATCGATCGGCATCGCTGATGGAAACATAGAACGCTTTGCCGTTGTATTTCTTGTAAACCGGCAGAATCCCGGGCGATGAAAAGCCGTGAATGGTGGTCACTACCGGGGTGGTGGTAAGGCCAATATAGGTCAGAGGCAGGAAATCAAAATTGTTGTGTATAATATCAAAACCTTCAGCATGCTCAAAGAGCTCTGAAATGTGCAGGCACTCCCATACTTTTGGTATGAGTGAGCGATCTTCTTCGTAACCCCGCAGGCAAACGGCATGCAGCGTGCCGCTGGTCTGCGAATCCGCGGTTGCAAACAAGGTCACATCATGACCGCGCGCTACCAGCCCCTCGGTTAATAGAGAGGCCACGTTTTCCCACGGCCCGTAATGTCGCGGCGGTGTGCGCCAGGCAATGGGCGAGAGCATGGCAATGTGCATGACTGATCCTTTTGTTAAATCGAGAGGTTTCTGTAATGACTCATATCTTCAGCTTTTCCATGAAAGCACTCGGAGTGTCGTCTCACTTTACTTACCTCCTCATACCCTCAAGTACATCTATGCATGCTTTATTCATCTCTTTCACACGCTGCTGGCTTCCCGCCTCATTATAGCAACGAAATTCCGGAGCATTTCCTGATGGGCGCAGATGAATCACTTCGCTATTTTCAAAGGTAATACGTACACCGTCGGTGTGATCAACTGAGGCAACCTTTCCGCACAGAGAGCCAAAGACATTTTCAATGTTTTCATTGTCTCGGCAGACATCACCACTTGAAAAGCCCGCGAGAATGACTGAGCTTTCTTCCAATGGAAAATCCTTCACACGGTCACTGGCTGTAAAACGCGCGGGCAGATTTGCAACCAGTTGTGAAACAGTTTTACCGGCACTTTCTGCCAGTATCATTATCCCAATCTGCACTATAACAGCATCACGGGTAGGCAGAGCCTTCAAAGTTTTTCCATTTACTTCAATGGCAGAGGCGGTCAAAAATCCGCCATTTGCTTCATAGCCCACAACCACCCCAAATCCATCATTTATGGCATCCAACATAGAGGAAATGACATATGGAGAGCCGATTCGTGTTCTTCGTACCTCTTTGAAAAACCCACATTTTTCTGCTGCGCTGTTACAACTTACCGGTATATTGATCGAATCAGAGCCAAGGAAATGTGCACACAGGATCCCTGCAATGTCACCACGCAGCCACATCCCTTTTTCATCACTAATGAGCGGGCGATCACCATCTCCATCAGTTGAAATTATGGCATCAAAACTGTACTTCCGAATCCACTCTTTTGCTAATCTTTCATCTTCTTCCCTCATCGCCTCAGTATCAACAGGTACAAATTTTTCTGAAAATCCAAGCTTTATAACCTCCGCTCCAAGGCCTTTAAAAATATTAAAAAGAATATCACGCCCCACTGCGGAATGTTGATATAGACCAATTTTCTTACCAGATAGCGCAGTAGAAGAGAAAACATTCAGATAGCGCTGGACATACATTTCAGCCGCATCATCATTGACTGTCCAATTATCCGGACTGGTTTTCGCCAAAAAATAGCCATGCTTGTCAAATAGATCGTCATCAATAATTATCTGCTGTTGTTTGATCCCTGTTTCATCCTCTTTTGATATCTCTCCTGTTATGGTATTAAATTTTATACCATTGCGGTCATCAGGGATATGACTGCCAGTCACCATAACCGTTGAATTTTTTTTCTCCAGGCCATATAATGCAATGGCTGGTGATGGAATTTTTCCGCAATTTATAACTCCATATTTCATATCAACGGCTGCACTGCCAACAGCTTGCATAATGCGATCAGTGCTGGGCCGCAGGTCACCCGCAATGGCAACTTTTCTTCCACTACCAGTGTCCTTGCCGCTGTTTTGAAGATATTGCAAAAAACCACGAGTATAGGCATAGCAAATAAAATCGGTCATATGATCTGAAAGACCTCTTGCCCCACTTGTACCAAACTTTATTCCGCTTTGAGCCATGAGATCTATTATTTTAATATTCATTGTATTTCCTGATTTACATTTCTTTTTGGGTTAATTGGACTGGTGTTTTCATACACCCGATTCTACTGTTGCTTTAATTGAAATCAACGGCCATAAACATCCTCAAATCGTACAATATCATCCTCGCCCAAATAACTTCCTGATTGCACTTCAATCAGCTCAAGATCTATTTTCCCTGGGTTTTCCAATCGATGTGTCTCTCCTAATGGTATGTCTTCTCCATAAGAGCGTAATCGATAGAGTTACTTGGGCACGCTTTAAAAGCTTCGGGTTCAAGACGAAAAAAATCAAGGTCTTCTTTTCCTGAGTTCAATGTCCTCTAACCAGCATCGACAATTTCAGGCGCGCATTTTTTAAGTTCCTCTATAACTTGAGATGTTTTAAACATAAAAATTCAGCTATTCCAGCAGTAAAGCCCCGACTTGAAATACTCTTCAGCGGTTTTTTTATCCGGCTTCTCGACAAACTCTGCTATTTTAAATACTTCTGCGCTTCCTGGCCCACTCAGTTGATCCCCTTTTCGAATATAACCATAACCAGTTTCCGCCATTTCGGGAACAATTCCAAAAGTTATAAAAAAACCCTTTTGTGCAAAAGATTCGCCGGAATTCGAAGCATCGTGATAGGCAGAGACATCCTTAATGATATGATCAGCGGACAATACCAAAAGCAGTGGATTTAAACCCTGGGGCAAGAGCTTCAGAGCTGCAATTGCCAGGACCGGTGCGGTATTTCTACCCAATGTTTCAAGAAGTATTGATTCAGTCGTAACGTCTATTTCACGTAACTGCTCTGCCACCAAAAACCTATGATTATCATTGCAGAAAACAATTGGGTTGCCAATATTTTCAAGACCTGATCATCGCATATTGGTCTCTTGTAGCATAGTCTCTTCATCAATGAGATTTATCAATTGCTTGGGATACATTTCCCTGGAAAGAGGCCAAAGCCTTGTCCCTGAAACACCAGCAAGAATAACAGGCACCATCATAAATTCCCTCCATGTATATTTGCCAATATCCTATTTCTGTGACAACGGCTGGTTTAAAATCTCGTCGGCATAGAGCTTCTGCAATGTCATCAGCGAAAGCAGCCAGGCAAGGGACGATTCGGCGCCTTCATTCTGGTTGATGCCGTCCGCCATCAACCCGTCTCGGCAGCCGCCGGTCTTGGGATCATAGAGCGGCATATTCAGATCATTGTGTCCGAGAAACCAGTTAAAGCACATGACTGCATTGTCGATCCATGTTTTGTCTCGGGTGACATTAAAGGCTTCCACACAGGCTTCGACCATGGCATTGGCCTCGACGGGTTGCTGGTCGAAGCGGGCTCTGGGGCCGCCTTGTTCATACCATCCGTTGTTGCCGATGGGGACAAAGTGGCCGCCTTCGGTCTGGACGGTGAGCAGCCACTTGAGGGATCCGAGTCCCATATCGATCATATCGCGACGCTGTATCCATTGGCCCGATAGGAGCAGGGCATGGGGCAGTTTGCCATTGGCATAGTTTAGAGCGTTCTCAAGCCAGGGCCAATCGTCTGTTGCATTGTTTTCAAACCGATTAAAAAGCCTGTCGGCAAGAACTTCCCGGATCCTGCGCACATCACTGTCTCCTGAGAATTTTTCCAGGTAAGCATGCATGCCCACCAGACAAAAAGCGATGGCACGAGGCGAATGAAAATTCTCTACAGCTCGCAGTGCCTTGTTGAAAAGGGTCGCGCTCATTGCGAGATGCCCGGGATTTTGAAGAAAAGCCACGGCCTTGCCAAGGCTCCAGATCGCCCTGCCATGTGCATCCTCGGACCCGATCTCCTCCGTCCACTGCCGAGAATAGGTCATGAAGTTGCGAAAGCGCGCGGTTTTTTCATTGAAGGCATACAGAAGAAATCCGAGATAATGACCGCTAAGGAAATCAAAGCCCCAGCCGTTTGCCGGCAGGTATTTTTCGCCCATGGCGACAACCAGTAGCGCTCTGGCATTATCATCGGTGCAGTAACCGTGGGTGCGATCGGGGATGGTATAATTGGCGTGTTGCAGGATGCCGGTATCATCGGTAAGGGTTTTCAGGTGATCGAGCTTGATCTCCGGGAGCTCGAAATTCGTGATGGCCTTGATGTTTTCGACATAGGAATACCGGGGACGGGGGTGCCGGATCCTGCTCAGCTGAACCTCCCTGAAAACCCGGAGATATTTTCGGGATACCTCCTTCCAGACTGCGTCGCGGCTGAACATATAGGCTTTCTTACGCATGGCGTGCCGTTCCACATCGTTGTCCAGAAGGTAGATGATTTGTTCCGCCATGGCATCCGGATTGTGGAAGGGCACAATCCGGCCCCGGTCTTTGGCAAGCATCTCTGTGGCATACCAGTACGGTGTCGAAATGATGGCTTTGCCTGCACCCATGGCATAGGCAAGGGTCCCGGAGGTAATCTGGGCTTCTTCAAGATAAGGGGTTACGTAGATATCGGCGATGCCGAGAAATTCACATAACTCTTTAAGTTCAACAAAACGATTTTGAAAAATGACATGCTCGCCGAGATCGAGTTTGAGCACGAGCTGCTGCAGCATGATACGGTACTCATCCCCATGCAATTTCAAAATATTCGGATGTGTTGCACCCAGGATAATATATACCACATCAGGGTGTTTCTTGATGACCGCTGGAAGCGCCTGCAATACATTTTCAATGCCCTTATTTGGGGAAAGCAAGCCGAATGTCAGCAGCACCTTTTTGCCTTCCACGCCGAACTTGTCTTTGTAGAAGCTGGGGTCGATAAACGGCGTATCTGGAATGCCGTGATGGATAAAGACAATCTTATCCTCGGGCACGGAATAAATTTCTTTTAGGAATTCAAATGCCTTACGGCTCATCACCACCAGTCTGTCGGACAGATCGGACAGCTTGCACATGACGGCACGATATTCCGGCGCGGGGTCCTTCAAGACCGTATGTAATGTCGTCACCACCGGCATGCGCAGATCAGCTAATAGTTTCAGCAGATGGCTGCCGGCCGGACCGCCGAAAAGACCGTATTCATGCTGCACGCAGACAATATCCGTCTGACTGATGTTGAGAAATTGAGATGCGACACTGTAATCGGTCAACTTGTTCTGGTTGATCTCAAAGCGCACTTTTTCCGGATATGGATATCCCTCGGGTTTGTCATTCATGGCAGCCGCCCAGCAGTAAATATCGGGGGCCTCCGCTGATAATCCTTCAACCAGATCCGTCGTGAAGGTTGCGATACCGCACTGGCGGGGCAGATAATTGCCGATTACGGCAACCGAGTCGATTCCCTCGTAATACCTAATAACAGATGACATAATCGCTGCCTTTTTGTTTTACGTTCATTTTTCATTTTTCCAAATCGGCTTTTTATTGTCTTTTTTTTGCTTGCGCTTTTGCCAGAGCCAGATCAGCCAGAAATTTGAAAACATCTCCGCCTTTGAGATCGGCTGTTTCCTCACCGCGAACATATCGCATGACCCACGCGAGGTCTGAATCGCTCTCCGGCGAAAAGAGCCCTTTCTTCAGACCTAGCGACAGAGTTTTCTCGTCGAAGAGGATGAGATGATCGAAGGAAGGAACATTGCCGGCATTGAGCTTTGGTCTTGCAAAGATCTGTAAATCCTGCTCCAGCACCTCAAGAGACACGGACTGGAAATTCAGCAGTTCAAAAAAGAGATCGATAGACTCCTGTATCTGCTCGATGGATTTCCGTTCCAGGCCCTTGCGCGCATCCTCCAGCAGCAGCGCCAGATCATCCCCCGTATAAGTGAGGTCCAGGAGCGCCAGGGCGTTGGCGTGCAATCTCTTAAGTGACTCCTTCCCCTTACTCACCAGCACATCATGATGATTCATGATCTTCTTGATATTCCGAATGCTGAACATCTGCTGCCAGTAGGGGCTTTTGCGAAGGGCTACGTCGGCCACGGTAGTGTGGTAGATGGGCAATTCGTTGTCGAACACCACAACCTCCATGATTTCACCGTCCAGCGGGCGCACGTAGAGGTGAAGATTGCTTACCTTCCTGTGCTCAAAATCGGTCATGTCGAGAAGTTCCTGGGTGAGGTCCTTGTCCAACCACCACCTTCCGGGAGGCTCCTTAATGGTCGAAACGAGCTTTAACAAAAGCCTGTCGAGTTTCACTTTGGTCTTCAGATTCTCTTTAAAAGACATGACGATAACCTCCAATCAACCCCCGGCTTTCACATACGATTTGAAGTCCGTATACGCCTTACGGTTCAGCTTCAGAACCTGCGTTACCCTTCCGGCTGCGCTACGGAACCTGAGTAGAATACCGTGCACTTTACACCCTGAATGAATTTCAGCGCATCCCCCAGCGGTTTCAAGACGGATCCGACAATTGACTTAAAGACACTTTCCTTCTCGATCTGCGGTTTACGGAAGGGCCCTTGCACTTTCTCGCTGTAAACGGCGCATCCTCGTTTGTCGAGGACCGCTACGGTTACATGGACAAACCGCTCATTCATGAAATTCAACCCCCCTATCATGGCGATCCTCTGTTTCTTTGAGGCAAGGGCTACATCGCGTGCCTCGGCAGTGCCGTTTTTTACCTTCCAGATCGAGACGAGTTTTCTGATGATCCCTTTTCCGCCCTGCGACTCCTGGTACAGGCTTGTAAAATTGTAGCTCTTGGTGAGTACTGGCCCAATGGGCCCCGCCAGCAAGAACGCCGCCAGATCCACGAGGTTAAAGTTCTGGCTTCGTTCGTATTTCATAATCAGGGCATCGATATCGATGTTGTAGAGCATCAGGTTCTCCCCGTTCAAAGAAACGTCGCCGTTAAGCGATCGCTTCACCTCATCTGCATTCCTCCCCATTGCCGTCAGGTCCGCGGAAAAATTGATCGGCCCTTCTATGGTTTTCTTGGGAATTTTCTTGAGTGAGTATAGAGAAAGAAGTTCTTCGATCCTGGCCTTTTGAAGGCTATAGATCATCCTGTAATGAGGCGACGGCCCCGTCACGTCCACATGAATGTTTCCGTTCCCGGTTCCACCGAAGATGTTCATACGGACCGGTTTGATATCGAATATTCCCTTTTCACCTGCTGCTCTCATCACGAGGTTCATCAGAGTAAAGTTATTAATCTTAAGTATCTTGCATCTGATATCCCCGGTGAATGAGATGTTCTTGAAGGGTTCCGAGCTGTCCGTCCCGCTGGAAAAATGGTTTCTTATGCTCAAATCCAAGTCATTGACTTCCATTTTCTCGCCGGATGTTTCGTCAGTATAAACAAGGCTCCCCTGAGAGATGGATATCTTTTTCACAGCAAAAAGTTTTTCCCATGACGTGTGTCCCGGTTTCCCAAAATTGAACATCCCGTTTTTGAACCGAACTATGGAGAAGACCGGCCTGACAAGCCCGACCTGGGTTATCTGGATTTCGAACCTCGCGAGGGGGATGAGCTTCAGCCCTATCCTCATCTTCTCAATCGTAACAACATCCAATCCCTTGTTGCGCACGTTGACGTCCTTCAGCGACAGGCCAAGACCCGGAAAAAGAGCCATGCCCATCCTGCCTTTGATCCGTACATCCATTCCCAGAGCAGTAGACGCGGCCGCCTCGATCTGCGGTTTAAAGGCTTTGATATTGAGCAGGAGCGCGAGGATGCCCACGATGACAGCAAGCGTGATGACACCCGTTGTTATGAACAGAACCTTTTTCTTATGTGGAGTCATGTTTCAGCTCCTCGCGCTCTTCCCTCCAATGCCGTCGTTTATTTCACGATCAGATCATTCTCTACGGATTTGACCCCTTTGACGCTTCGTGTGATTTCAACCGCTTTATCGACGGCCTTTTGAGAATTGACAAAGCCGTTCAGTTGAACGGTGCCCTTGTAGGTTTTCACCCCGATCTGGAACGACTTGAGAAAATCATCACCTGCAAGCAGAGATTTCACCTTGGTCGTGATGACCGAATCGTCAACGTATTGACCTGTGCTTTCCTGTTTGGATGTCGATGCACAGGCCGCAAGGGTGACGATGAACCCAAAAAGGACCAAATAGCCGATAATCCTACTTCTCTTTTTCATAGCGTTTACTCCTCCGTGTAAATTTGTTTGTGACAGGGTTGAATACTAGGCCTTTTCTTCCGACGTAAGATTCCGTAAAATCTTTCTAGACCTGCTGGCTACCTCCTTTCCGAACACCTCAACTCCTCCGGCAAGGGTCCAAATCGCTACCACTACCTTCGTCCTTGAATAACCTGGATCAGCACCACGACGATGGCGATGACCAGCAGGATATGAATCAGTCCACCACCCACATGACCAATGAATCCCAACAACCACAAAATCAGGAGAATCAAACCGATGGTCCAAAGCATGCTTGCCT
>Ga0307423_1001310_pt1 | contig 15214 bp, 12 predicted proteins | sample SalMarWE160310MG_FD_202154 | JGI IMG/M metagenome (GOLD analysis project Ga0307423, IMG submission 202154) | Salt marsh sediment microbial communities from the Plum Island Ecosystem LTER, Massachusetts, United States - WE1603-10 | ecosystem: Environmental > Aquatic > Marine > Intertidal zone >...
GTCTGTGTGAAGGCAGCTTTTCAATTATCTTTTTCACATCGTTTATAAATCCCATATCCAGCATCCGGTCAGCTTCGTCGAGCACAAATATTTTTATGGTGTTAAGACTTATGTATCTCTGGTTTATTAGGTCGAGCAGTCTTCCCGGGGTAGCTATGAGAATATCAACTCCTTCTCTCAACTTCATTGTTTGTGCTCTTTGAGAAACTCCGCCGAACACAACCGCATTCTTTAATCTAGTATGATTTCCGTAAGCTTTAAAGCTTTCACCTATCTGAACAGCAAGCTCTCTGGTTGGAGTAAGTATTAAAGATTTAATTATCCTTTTTGATTTATGAGGTCTCTTTTCCTCGCTGAGTATCTGCAAAATAGGAAGAGCGAAAGCAGCAGTTTTACCTGTGCCGGTTTGTGCGCAGCCGATCAGGTCCCTTCTTTCAAGAATAACTGGAATTGCCTGTGATTGGATTGGTGTAGGTATTGTATAACCTTCGTTTGATAGTGCCGTTTGCAACGGCTGAATAAGATTCAGTTTTTCGAATGACATATAACTTTCTGTTTAATTTGCCGTAAAAAACTATTTCACGGTCTGATTAGAACAGAAATGTTTTTACCGCGGGTTTATAAATTACGATTTGTAAAACGGAGCGATCAAGAAATGTATGAATGAAGGCCTATTTTAAAAATCAACTGTGTTAAGTTACACTTTATAACCCACAACTCAAATAATGTAATTGCTGGTTGATAATTGCTTTGGTGAAGTGAAAAGTTTGTTTTTTGTCATTGCGATGAGCGGAAAGACGAAGCAATCTCTTCCTATTGTCATCACGGCGATGCCGTGACAGGATACCAGTTGCAAAGTCACAATACGACCGTGACATCCCAGCAAATATTTTTATATTTTTTGCAATCGGCCTGAAGTTTTTATCTAAACAGGTGAAGTAAATAATTAAAGGTGATTTATGAAAACCCACATTACATTTCTATTCTTATTAATAATATTAAGCGTAACTATTTATGGACAATTCCCGGACAGCCAAACAGACGGAAAATATATTGAAGTAAATGGAGCAAAACTATGGACGGTAAGCTTTGGGGAAGGCGATCCATTATTTTTTATTGCGGGCGGTCCGGGCAACAATCATTATGGTTTAAGAAGATTCGACTCACTTTCAACTACAAATACTTTGGTTTATTACGATGCTTTTGGAAGAGGGAAGTCTGATACCGCAAAAGTTGTTACCGAGTATTCGCTTGAAAGGGATATTGATGATCTGGAAGGTTTACGAAAGGCAATGGGTTTTGGTAAAATTAATATTCTCGGTCACTCGTACGGAGGAGTAGTTGCACAGGGATATGCAATTAAATATCCTGAAAATGTTTCTCACCTTATACTTGCAAATACTTTCCATAGTTACCTGATGTGGCAGGAAAACTGCGATAATTCAAATCACGAAATAGAAGAAAATTATCCTGAAGTCTGGGAAAAGCTGATGAAAGTAAGAATGCAGGGTGCTGTCTCAAGGGATAAGGTGCATTATGAAATTTATGGACGTGTGCCTTATGGATTTTTGTATGCTTATAATCCTGAAAACTTCAAACCAAGCGGAAGAAAACCTTATCCAAATCCTTTGAACAGAAAATTATATTACCAGATGGTTGGCAGGGACGGCGACTTTGAACTTACCGGGGATATCGGGACATTTGATTACAGGAAAAAGTTAAAAGATTTGAAGATGCCTATACTTATTTACGGAGGACGTTATGATCGTGTTGCTGTTCCGCGGATGATGGTTGAGTATAAAATGTACTGCCCGCAGGCCGAGTTTTTTATGTTTGAAGAAAGTGGACACAATCCGCAGGTCGAAGAACCTTCAAAACTTTTTGCTTTGATAAGGGAGTTTTTGAGTAAGTAATATTATATTGTGTCATCCTGAACTTGTTTCAGGATCTCACTTGCTAGGTTGTAATGAGAGTATTATCCCGTCACGGCCGATGCCGTGACGGGATAATTCGTTTCTTCTGTCTGTAATAAACCAGAACTTTTTTATACGCGCTTCGACCGCCGCGTGTACAAATTTTTGTCTGACGCTTATTTTAAAAGAATCATCTTTTTAATTTCTACAAAAGTCCCGGCTGTTAAACGATAATAATAAATTCCACTTGTAAGCATCGAAGCATTGAAGTTCACTTCGTAGCTGCCTGCCGGCTTTTCCTCATTAACCAGTGTTGCCACTTCATTACCCAAAACATCATAAACTTTCAAAGTCGTAAATCGTGAGCCTTGCCTACCGGTATGCAGGTCCGAAATTGAAAATCTGATATTTGTCGAAGGATTAAATGGATTTGGATAATTATTATATAGCTTTGTTTCGTATGGAGCCAGTAATTTATTTCCATCGTCTTCAATCGAAGTAATAATTAATGGGTATGATGTGGGTAAACAATTGTAACCCGAAATAACTAATTCAGCATCTCCAATCTCTGCAATTGGCGGGTCCAAAGTAATAGTGGTGTGGCCTAGTGTGTCCGTAATACCCACGCCATATAATACGCTGTCTTTTATTACTGTACAAGTTAATCCCCCCACAGGATTACCCTCTGAAGTAACTGTTACATCAACAGAAGATGACCCGGGCAGAATATAAGTTTGATACTCAGCCTGAATTGGCATTGGTTCATTTGTCCATACTCCCATTGCAGGATCACCCAAAACATTATTACAATAGAAACACCATCGTAAAGCTCCCTCTTCCCATTGCCCCGGTGCATTTACCCAGGGAGCGGTTGCAATTTTGGATTCTAGAAAAGCCTCACCAATCCTGTATAATTTATCATGATACAAAGCATCTACAAACTCACGCTGCAGGTGAGGAGATGGTCCCTCGGTTTGACCTTCATTAAACCATCCGTATCGTGAGTTTCCTACAAAAGCTGCGGCAAAATTTTGAATGTTTACCATTTTTTCAGCTATGCAATCTGATTGATCAAAAGCACCACAATCGCAGCCGATAGTATTTACTAAAGTGTAATTATGACTAACACCATTAACCTGAGAAAAATTTGAATTGGTGATATCACTGCTACTTAATCTCATCACATAACTGGAATTTGCATGTCCTACATGATAGACAAAAGATTTTCCCTGATTAATTTTTGAAATAAGTGTATTCCCGGACCAAGAACCCAAATCCCTGTCGTATAACTTTTCAATGTTATCTTCAACAGGAATGCCGTCTGTTGTGTAGCCGTTATCCTCGTGATAGCCGATTAGTAAATCTAAATAATCGCCGCCCCAGGTTTGCGGATTAGGATATAAATCTTCACCGGCTAATATTGGTTTATCCAGTTCATTTAGTACCGGGGTATTTTGATAAGATATGATTTTATTTAACAGGTTATTTAATTCAGATGAGTTGCTTGCCGGGATGCGAGCGACAGATACTTCGGGTAATAAATCATCTTCACCTATTTCACCCCATAAGTTGTTGCTGTTATCGTTCCATGTTCCATCTAAAGCCGAGTAGTATAAATCAGCAGGTATATCATCGTCCTCATATACAACAGAGGATTGAACGTGACAATAAAATCCACGGTATGGAATCTGCTCAACATCTCCTCCAAGAAGTACATATTCGATATTAAAATTCTGATATTCCTGAATTATGAAATTACGAATTTTTTCCTGGGAGTCTTGTCCTGATGACGCGGAGTAAATAGAATCTGTTGATATAATTTTTGTATTTAATCCCCTATTGCGGTATAAATCTATAAGCGTAAATAATTCATCTTCAAATTGAGCTGGTGAAATTATTAACAGTTGATAATCATCATTATTGGATATTTGATCAGGATAAAGATTAACTAAATCAGGATTTTGAATAAACCCTTTAACTCTTTTTAATACCTCTTTATTTGCAGTTAAATTCGCCAGTGCGTTATTGGCTTTTGTATCTTTTTGTGTATGAATTCTGATTGTTATCTTTTTATAGTACGAAGCCTCTCCTGATGCCGGATAATATTTTAATGGTGTAAAAGCAGAAAGAGCGACTGAGTATCCATTCATAAATTGTGTAATTATTTCACCGGTTTGTGAGTATGGATAAGCACCCGTCATGGAATAAATGAGTTCATTTTTAACAAATTCACCGCTGGCTGCTTCTGAAATGGGACGAACAAACTGCTGCGGGTAAATTGTGAAATTACCGGGAATAGTAGTTTCATCTTCACCAATCATTTCTATTGATTCGGCTATTTCACCCGGAGGTAATAATAATGATATAGAATGATAAGGGAGAACCGGTTCACCCGTCTTACCGGTAAGCAATGTATTGCTAAAATTGATTGTCTCGTAATTATCAATTTGAGTTACCTGATAATTATCGAAGTAATAAGTTTTTTCAATAACCTGCGCATTAAGACTAGCATAAACACCAAGAAAAACAAAAAGTAAAAAAGTAATTTTTTTCATAACTGAACCTTGAAATTATTTGATGGGGATTGCACCCTTTTTTCTAAATGAAAGTAAATATTAGAATAGGAAGGCCAACAATTTAGAATCGGGGAGATGATTTTTTTAATCATAATAAATGAGTATAAAGCTTGTAGTAAAAATAATGCTTTTATCCCGTATGTTGAAACAGGAATAAATAACAAGCTTTATGCCGAGATTAAACCGGGCAAAAAAGCAATATCCGAATCCAATACACAGGAAATTGCATTAGGGAATGGTTGGAAGGGACGGCGACTTTGAATTTACCGGCGATATCGGGACTTTTGATTACAGGAAAAAGTTAAAAGATTTGAAAATGCCAATACTTATTTATGGTGGACGCTATGACCTCGTTGCTGTCCCGCTAATGATGGTGGAGTATAAAATTTACTGTCCGCAGGCTGAGTTTGTTATGTTCGAAAGAAGTGGTCATAATCCGCAGGTAGAAGAACCCTCAGCGCTTTTTGATTTGATAAGAAAATTTTTGAGGAAGTGAATAAAAACAAAAAGCACTCTCTCTTGCAAGAAAGTGCTTCTTAATGTAACGTGACCAGTTAATTTTTTAATTCTGTTATTTTAAGCAAAGTCCATCCCGCACCTCTACCAAGATTTGGTCTATCCCAGAAGTGGCATTGTGTAATTGCACCAAGCAAACCAGACCATGCTTCAACCTTCATTTTAAATCTTACTTTAAAACCGGTTTTTCCAGCAGGAAGGTTAAAATCTACAGCGATGTTTTTACTGCCCTGGTCTATAATACCGCCAATCTGGAGGAAAGATTCTTTCACTTCTTTATCGTGGATATCAAGAGTTGTAATAATGTTGTTGCTGAAGTCGCGTACTTCCATTGTTATTTCTACGTGAGCTCCTGCACCCGCGAGTCCGTTACCCGCGATAGAACCTTTCCAATAAAATGTCGTTTCAACTCTGTAATTGCCAGGATCACCGATGTGATCATTTTCAACGTATGTTGTAACAACGGGATGTGAAAATACTCCTACGTTTATATTTGCATAGCCAGTCATCCATCCACCTGACCCGGGATTGGGTGAAATTGCATCACCGGTACTTGTTATTCCGTTTGTACCATTTATGCTGTGCCATCCCCGTGTAGCAGTTACATATTCTTTAACAACAGGTTGATTATTGTTACCGCCGTTTGGATCAGTGGGTCCATCCGATGATTTATCGCAAGCCGAAAATAATATCAGCAGCGAAACAAAAGCTGTAAGCTTAAATATTACAGCCGTTAGAAAAGATTTCTTTTTCATTTTAGTCCTCTTTAGTTAATGTATTAATTGAATTATTGTTTAATTACTGTAAGTGTTCCAGTTGTTCCATTGCTGGTTGATACCCAGTTACCGCTTAGGGAATCCGGATTTAAAGTTAGGTCGCAGGCATAAGTAAAGTCGGTATTGATGAGAGAAAGATTATACTTTCCGTTATTCGAAGGTGAACCTGTAACGTTGCCGTAGTAATCCTCGCCGCTGTAACCGGGTGAAAGGTATAAGTGAAATGTTCCCGTTACATTGTTGTTATTCTGCACTACGCTCATTTCCAGGTAACCGGAATAGTACGCAGGATGGTTGAAGGGTCCTTTCCAGCTTCCGCTAATATTTGTTTCACCGGGCGATACAGGGTTTTCATCCTTTGAGCAGGCAGAAAAGTTTATCATTGCTATTAATAAAGCTAAGATTGTTAACAAGCCCTTTGCAGTTTGTTTGATTGTGTTCATTGTGTTTCCTCTTAATTGATTGATTATTTTGTTTGTAATAATTACTATCATTTACTACTTTACTTTTTAATGAATTCTTTTATCTGCTTCGTTTTAATCTTATTTGAATTTTTAATTATTAGGCTTCAATAACTAAACGCAGGAATTTTTTGTTAAAGTGATAACGGAATTCGAAAATATTTTTTACATATTTTTGTTCAATTTTTGATGATTGTAAGGATTTTCCAATTTGATAGATGATTCCAAAAACCAGGTAACACAGCTTTTATTTGACCTTAGCAAAGGAAACCGGCAGGCTGTGGATTTGCTGATGCCGTTGGTTTATAAGGAAATGCACCAGCTTGCTCATATGCATTTGAGAGGTGAAAGGAGTAATCACACCTTAAATGCAACCGCACTTGTTCATGAAGCGTATATGAAACTTGTTGACCAGGATAAAATTACCTGGCAGAACAGGGCTCACTTTTTTGGTATAGCCTCGCAGGCAATGCGAAGGATATTAATTAATTATGCAAATGCCCGAATAGCACAAAAGCGTGGAGGTAACCAGGTTATTGCAACATTTATTGATGATAAGATGAAACGTGAATCAAAACCGGAAGAACTGATTGCTCTTGACGAAGCTTTGAAAAAACTAGAACGACTAAATCAAAGACAATCAAAAATAATCGAGCATTGGTTTTTTGTAGGATTGAATCACGAAGAAATTGCAGAGATACTGAATGTTTCTGTTCCAACTGTTCGAAGAGATTTTCGTTTAGCCAAAGCATGGCTGAGCAGAGAATTGAAGCAGGATCTTTAAACTCAATTACAAATCATAAATTATTAAGAATTATTCTAATGAATCCCGGTCGATGGGAAAAAATACAATCACTGTTTGAAATAGCTCTTGAGCTTGAGTCTTCTAAAAGAGAAAGCTACTTGAAAAGTGAATGTGGTGATGACAAAGGACTTTTTGATGAGGTAATCTCTTTGCTTCAGGCTGATGAAAAAGAGCATAGTATTTTCTCAGTCTCTGCAACAGATTTTATTGCTTTTGATGATGCAACTCTCGATGGAAAAACATTCGGGAATTACCGGGCGATAAATCAGATTGGTTTCGGTGGGATGGGCTCTGTTTATCTGGCTGAAAGAGTTGACGGACATTTTGAACAAAAAGTTGCTCTGAAGATTGTTAAACCTGGAATGAATTCTCAAGAAATAGTTGCCCGGTTTGAAGAAGAAAGACAAATACTGGCGAGACTTCAGCATCCAAACATTGCAAGGCTATTGGATGGCGGCATTTCTGAATTGGGTCTTCCATATTTCACGATGGAGTATGTAGAAGGCAAACCGATTACAAAATATTGCGATGATAATAATCTAAACATCGAACAAAGGCTTGCGCTGTTTATAAAAGTTTGTGAAGCAGTTTTATATGCACATCAAAATCTTGTAATACACAGGGATATTAAACCGAGCAACATTCTGGTTCAGGAAGATGGAAGGGTTAAGCTGCTTGATTTTGGAATAGCCAAAGTATTTGAGGAAGATGAAGAGCAAAAGTTTGTAACCCGAACCGGGATTAGAGTGATGACGCCGGAGTATGCGTCACCCGAACAGGTGAGAGGAGAACCTGTAAGCACGGCAACCGATATCTATTCTTTGGGATTAATTCTATACCAGTTACTCACTGGTTGTCCGCCTTATGAAATAAAATCTACCTCAGCTCTTGAGATGGAGAGAATAATTTGCCTAACAGAGCCGCAAAAGCCAAGCACAATGATCACTAAAATATCAGTCTCCGAAACCGATGATGAAAATAAAATAACTTCAAAGTTTATTACAGAAAAACGTAAGACTACGGTTTCGAAATTGAAGAAAAGAATTGCTGGTGATCTCGATAATATCTGTTTAATGGCAATCCGAAAAGAACCAGAAAGAAGATATAGTTCAATAGCTCAACTCATAACAGATATTAATAACCATCTTAACGAATTACCCGTATCTGCTCGTAAAAGCACTGCTGGTTACAGAGCCAGAAAATTTATTCAAAGACACAAAGTCGGAGTTGTTGTTGCTTCGATTGCTGTCCTGATAATTACAGTTGTTACTGTTTTTTATACGATACAGCTTGCAGAAGAAAGAGACAAAGCTCAACTGGAAGCAGAGAAATCCAAAAAAGTTTCTGAATTTCTTGCAGGTATATTCCAGGTCTCTGATCCTGAACAGTCCAGAGGTGAAACTATCACAGCACGGGAGTTGCTGGATATCGGTGTAAAACGAATTGAAAGTGAATTATCAGATCAGCCGGAAGTGATGGCAAATATGCTCGATGTTACCGGTAATGTTTATAAAAGTCTTGGGTTGTATGATAATGCTCTTGTGCTTCTACAAAAATCCTATTCAATTAATGATTCTCTGTTGGGAAGTAATAGTCCTGAAACAGTAAAAAGTCTTAACGATCTGGCCAACTTAAATTTTGCAATGGGAGAATACGAATCAGCAATAGAAAAATTTAACAAAGCTCTAAAGAAGAGAAAAAATATTTACGGTGAAGAAAGTCTTGAAGCTGCCGAAAGTATGAACGACTTAGCAATGGTTCTTCGTGAAGAGGGAGATTATGATCAATCCGAAAAATTATTAGCCGCCTCGTTAGCGATACGTAAAAAGTTATTATCTTCGGAAAGTCCGGAAGTTGCTCAATCAATGAACAATCTTGCACTGCTTAAAGAGGATATGGGAGAATTTGAGGAAGCAAAAAAATTACTTGAAGAAGCTCTTCAGAAAAAAGAAAAAATTTACGGCAAAATTCATCCATCGGTCACTGAAACAATAGGAAACCTGGCTTTCCTTCTTCAGCAGATGGGTGAATATGAAGAAGCTTCAAAATTATTCAACGAAACAGTAGAGATTGATAAAAAACTATTTGGTAATCTTCATCCTGTAGTGTCAACCGATCTGTATAACCTTGCATCAAACACTGCATTAATGGGCGATTTAAACGATGCTGAAAAATTATATTCTGAAGTACTTGAACTAGATAAAAAACTTTTAGGTGAAGAACACCCTTACATTGCTTTGGATTTAAATAACCTTGCCGGAATTCTTAGTGATAAAGGAGATTATGCGAAAGCTGAAAAACTTTATAAAGAATCATTAGCCCTGAATACAAAAATATATGGAGAAAAACATCCGGAAGTTGCAACCAGTATGAGCAATCTTGGCGTGCTCTATAACCGGTGGGGTAAGTATAAACTTGCTGAACCTTTATTAAAGTCAGCTTTAGATATGAGGATTGAGTTGCTTGGAGAGAATCATCCGAATGTGGTTACAAGTCTGAATATTTATGCCGCACTTCTGACCAGTGAGGAAAGGTATAAAGAAGCAGTTGAATTGTATAGAAAATCTCTTTCGTTGAGAATAAAAATGCTGGGTGAAGATCATCCACAAACGGCAAATGCTTTCCTCGGATTAGGAAATGCGCTCATTGAAACAAAAAGCTTTGCCGAAGCTGAACAAAATATCAAGAAAGGACTTGAGGCATACAGAAAAAAGCTTCCAGCAGATCACTGGAATATTTCTTATGCAGAAAGTCTTTTAGGTAAATGTTATTCAAGGGAAGGTAAATACGAAGAGGCGGAAAAAATTTTACTAAAAGCTTATGATAATTTACTGGTTAAAAGAGGAAAGGATGACAGGTTAACAATCAGTGATTTGAAAATAATGATAAAAAATTATGAGATATGGGGAAAAAAGGATAAGGCCATGAAATACCGGGAGTTGCTGAGCAATGCTGATGCAGATAAATTGGATGTCACAGCTACACCGTGACATCCTTTATATTTTAATAAATCCAAGCACCTCTAACTTTAATTTTCAGATCACCGCTTGATAGTGTTTTGTTAAAGTTAGTTGCATTATCATCATTGTAAATTGAAGAGGGCTTCACTGTTACAGAACCCATATGATCGTTACCACCAAAGTCATCATCGATAAGGTTTACTTTCCATGTCTGTCCATAAGGTACATCGTAAGGAAGTTCTCCGTCATATTCTGAAGCTGGTTGTGTAAATACATACGTACTAGTGTAATTGGCATTCATTCTTTTGTCAGACCAGAATGCCGGCAGATAGTTTCCTGATCTTTGAAGAACAACTTCGATATCAGGTTTTCTCTCTGTTGGAGAAAGAGGATTCCAATCCCAGGTATCTCCATTTGGTTTGTTTTTGGGGAAATGTTTAACCGATATATTTTCAATGTGCATATATCTTGGAGTATTAATAACGATTGGCTCACCACCACCATTATTACCTCCGGGATCAGTTGGACCTATTGGATTGTCTTCATTACTGCAGGCAGTAAATAATAGAGCTGCAAGTATCATTGCAAAAGCGAGTTTAATTAAGTTTTTCATTTTATTGCTCCTTAGTTGGTTAATAATTATTTGTGCTTCTATTATTAAACGCAGTAAAAGGAAGCAAAAGTGATAACGGATTTTAATTTATTTTTTTATTGTATGAGAACTGATGGAAATCGAAGATATTGGAGAGCTTTATTCTATTGCTTTCAGACTGAGTTTGAACAAAACAAGGCTAATAATGCAAATCTCAAATTGTGTAATTTTTGCATGATAATCGCATCAATTAAGTGAAGAAATAAAATAGTTATCCAATCGTCACCAGTGACGCCGCCATCAAACTATGACGTCCTCTAATTCCCTGAAAAAATCAAATCTCCATAAAAATATTTTGCACAATTTTTTATGAACTTCTTAGAAGATTATTAAATTACATTTAGCTGTTATTAGGAATATAAATTCTTAGGGAGATTAGAATTGAGAAAAACTGTTACCGAAGATCCGGTTGCTAAAAGGAACGAGAAAATATTAAATATCATTCTATCAATTTCCATCCTTAACCTTCTCATATATATTGCTACACTTTATTTTACATCCTATGGTATTTTCCGTGATGAGCTTTACTACATTGCCTGCGCAAACAGACCAGCATTTGGATATGTTGATCAGCCGCCCCTTTCTATCTGGGTGCTTGCTGTCTGGAAGTTTTTTCTCGGTGATTCACTTTTTGTTATAAGATTACTCCCTGCATTTGTTAGTTCCGCAACTTTATTTTTTCTCGGACTTTTTACCTTCAGGCTTGGAGGCGGTAGGAGTGCTGTAATTATCGCGATGGTTACTTTTATGCTATCCCCAATTTTCCTCGGAATGATAACCATCTATTCAATGAATGTTTTTGATTTCTTTTTCTGGATTCTGGCTGCTTATATTTTCCTTCAGATTTCCGAATCTACGAACAGCAATCTATGGTATGCGCTCGGTGTTGTAATCGGGCTAGGGCTGCTTAACAAAACAAGTATGCTATGGTTAGGAGCCGGAGTATTTATCGGCACTCTGTTTACACCGCTGAGAGAAGAACTTAAAACAAAGTATCCATACATTGCTGCCGGAATAGCTTTGCTAATTTTCTCACCATATATCATCTGGAATTTAACACATAACCTGGCTCATCTTGAATTTATGAGAAATGCTGCTCAAAGAAAGTACGGCGGACTAACTCCTGTGTCATTTATGCTCGATATGATTTTAATTTTTAATCCTCTTTCTTTTTTAATATGGATTCCCGGACTAGTGTTTTATTTCTTTAATAAAAACTCCCGGATCTTTCGTCCAGTTGGTTATATATGGCTTGTTACCTTTGCTATTCTTTTTATCAACTGGCATAGTAAGGCAGAATATATAGCCCCCGCATTTCAAATTCTATTTGCCGGTGGTGCTGTTATGATAATGAAATGGAATGCAAGATTGAAGCGCCTAAAATTCGCTCTTGCAATTCCTGTTGTTGTGCTTGGAATCTTTCTGTCACCACTGGCTCGTCCGCTACTTCCGGTCCAGACTTTCCTTGGTTACCAGTCAGCATTAATATTAAAAGCACCAAATAATGAAGGACACGTAACCGAGCTACCACAGTTTTATGCCGATATGTTTGGCTGGAAAGATCTTGCAAAAGACGTCTCAAAAGTATATCAATCACTCCCGGACAGTGAAAGAAAGAATACAGTTGTTTACTGCAACAACTACGGTGAGGCAGGAGCTATTGAATACTACAGAAAAAAGTATCTGCTGCCGGAAGTTGTCTGCCCGCATAACAATTACTGGTACTGGTGGCCGGAGAATACAAATGCAACAACGGTTATTATTATCGGTGGTAGTATCGAAGACCATCTTCAGTCCTTACAGCAGGTTGAAGCTGCAGGAGTTCACAAAACAAAATATGCGATGCCTTATGAAAACAATTTAATTATTTATATTGGCAGAGGATTAAAAAGATCGCTTGAAGAAATAAGACAAAGCAGCAAAATTTTTATCTGACTTGTGCTGATTTTTGCTAATCAACAGGTTTAAGAACCCGCCGAACTTTTTTCTTTGATAAGAGAGTTTTTCAGAAATTAAAATAATTAATTATTTATATGACAGATAAAAACTACGACTGGACCTACTTTAAAAGGAGAATTTATATTGACAACTCATCAAAAAAAGAACTCTTCCGGAAATGGGCAACGCCTGGTGGTATAACAGAATGGTTCATTGAGTTTGCAACATATAATAGCAGTGACGGAATAGAACGAAAACCTGATGAAGTTGTGAAAACAGGAGATAATTATAAATGGATTTTTCACAGGGGTTCTGAAGTGGAAGGGAAGGTACTCGAAGTTGTTGAAGATACTTTGTTCAAATTTACGTTTGGTAAAAATGATCCTGGCTCGGATGAGGATGTAATTGTAACGGTTACACTTTTCGAGCAGAATGGAAAAGTCTGGTTTGATCTTCTGCAGGATAATATGTCCGGCAGTAAGTTTGGGCGTGTTTACTACCACATAAGCTGCGATATGGGTTGGGCATTTCATATTAATAATATGAAATCTATAATCTCCTGCGGGCATGATCTCAGGGTTAAAGGTGTTAAAAGAATGCACGTTGATGCACCGAGTGCGTATCCCCTCGAAGATTATAAGTGGACATATTTTATTCAAAAAGAATATATAAAAGCACCACTGAAAGAAATCTTTTTAAAATGGGCAACACCTAAAGGAATTACAGAGTGGTTTATAAAAAATGCGGAATATAAATCTCAGGATGGTAAAACCAGGGAAGCTGATGAAATTGTCGAACCCAACAATACATACACCTGGCAATTCTATTCCGGGCTGGTAATGAAGGGAACCGTGCTGGATGTTGTGCCCGACTCCTCTTTCAAATTTACTTTCGGCAAAAAAGAACCTGCTTCTGATGAAGATGTTATTGTTGAAGTTAAGTTTAGTGAAAAAGAAGGATCGACGGAGATTGAACTCACACAGAGCAATATTGCTGATAATGAATACGGAAAAGTGAACTTTAACCTAAGCTGTATGGTTGGATGGAGCTACTTTATGACGAACCTAAGGTCTATTATTGAATCCGGCTTCGATTACCGTGAAAAAGATGAGAAACTTGCCAAAGAAACCACAGCATATAACCTGGGAGAATAATCTCATATTAAACTATTGCTCCCCCCTGTAAAGAAATGATTAGAGGGAGCGTTGTGTTTAAATGAAACTTATTTAAGAAGAACCATCTTCTTAGCTAGGCTGAAATCACCGGCATCGATCTTGTAAAAATAAATTCCGCTTGGAAGGTTTTCAGCATTGAAGGTAATCTCGTGTGTGCCTTCAGTTTTATATTCATTGACCAAAGTTTCTATTTCTTCACCAGTTGTGTTAAACACAGTCAGTTTTACAAACCTTCCCGACGGTATTGAATATGTAATTGTTGTTTGAGGATTAAATGGATTGGGATAATTCTGTTCAAGCGAAAACTCAGTTGGTGCAGATAATCCAAGTTCAACCGGAACAGGGTTATCGGTAGCAATAATGGTCCCGAGATGACCAGATGCCCAACCGGCATTTTCATCAAAGAAAAATACTCTATATAAGAAATTAACTGACGGTATATTCTGTAATGTCCAGTTAGCCCCGCCATCCGATGTGTAATACACTATACCTTCGGGATTATCGTTTCCGCCGACTGCCCATCCTTTCATGTTATCAGTAAAGTAAACACTCGATAAATTTTCATTCGTTCCAAACGGAGTTTCATTCCAACTGGTTCCACCATCAGTTGTTTTAAAAATCGTTGTATAATGTGGCAAACCGAGATATTCGCCTGTCACCCAGCCGGTAAGATTATCTATAAAAAATATGTCGAAAAAGTGAAAAGATGGTATTACCTGCTGTGACCAGTTGCTTCCTCCATCTGTTGTTTTCATAATAATTCCGGATTCACCTGTGGCATAACCGTTATTCTGATCAACAAAATAGATACTTCTAAGAAGGGATTCATATGCTTCTCCGTATTGAACAGTCCAGGTAACTCCACCATTACTTGTATATAATATAACTCTGTGAGATATATAATTTGGAAAACCACCTGCATCCCCTCCGGCAATCCAGCCTATATCCGAATTTACAAAGTGAATCCTATAATAATCCGTGTTATAGGGTGCAAACTGATCAACCCAGGTTTGACCACCGTCTGTTGTATGTACAATTTTTCCGGCGTAACCCGATGCCCACCCATTAAGTGTATCAGTAAAAAACACACTGTAATAAACATTATTCGGAAGAATATTTTGCGGATTCCAGGTATTTCCACCGTCAGTTGTGTGAAGCATTGTTTCTGTTGTGCCCGAGATCCATCCATTGTTCTGATCAACGAAACATACGTCGAAGAGCTCTCTGTTTACACCCGAGTTTTGCTCGTACCATTGAGGTTGAGTGAGGCTTACAGATGTAAGGAGAAAAAAAGAGAAAAGAACAGGAATAAATAGTTTATTATTCATGGTTACAACTCCCTCGAGATAATTGATTATGAATAGTTATTTTACTTTCAATTATGTAAATAATTGCAATTAAAATCGTCCTGATTCCTGAATAAGAACGTTAACTACAACATA
>Ga0307423_1001311_pt1 | contig 15202 bp, 9 predicted proteins | sample SalMarWE160310MG_FD_202154 | JGI IMG/M metagenome (GOLD analysis project Ga0307423, IMG submission 202154) | Salt marsh sediment microbial communities from the Plum Island Ecosystem LTER, Massachusetts, United States - WE1603-10 | ecosystem: Environmental > Aquatic > Marine > Intertidal zone >...
CTTGGCGAATGTGCAACGCTTTGCCGAGAAGTGGGCGGGCTCGCTATCGCGCCGACTGCTGCACGAGGCGCTCGAGCCCGTCATGGCTTCGATTCGAGAACGGACTGACGGGATGATCGCCATCACGGTCACGAGAAACGATCCGAAGGCGGGCTGGGGCGACTGGTACACGGCTCACGAACTCGGCGAAGCCCTCGAACAGGGCGGTCGGCAGGTCTTCTACGCCGAGCGACATGAGGACCGGTGGTACGACCTACCGGCCGACGTTTCCGTTGTCATCAGCTTGATTGATGGCTTCGACGTGCGGCGCGCTCCGCGCGATGCCGTGACCATCGCCTGGGTGCGCAATTGGACCGACCGGTGGGCTGAGCAGCCGTGGTTCCTGGACTTCGACGTGTACATCCCGAGCAGTGCCGCTTCCGCGGAGATCCTGACGGCGGCAGGGGTGACGGTGACGGACGTAATCCCGCTTGCCACCAACCCGGCCCGGTTCTACCCCCGCCCCCACAACGCGGTATACGCAACCGACTACGCCACTACCTGCAACTACTGGAAGGCCGCCCGTCCCGGCATAGAGGAGGTCCAGGTCATGCCCGGCGAGCGATTCGCCATCTTCGGCAAGGGCTGGGATCAGGTGCCCCGGCTCGCCAGATACAACCGAGGGGAACTGCCATACGCGGAGCTACCGGAGGTTTACAGCTCATCCAAGATCATCATCGACGAGACGGCAACGCCCACCCTGCCATACGGCGCCGTTAATTCCCGGGTCTTCGACGCAACCGCGTGTGGAGCACTGGTAATCACCAACAACACCGCCGGCTCGCAAGAACTGTTCGATGGGAAACTGCCAACCTATCGCGATTCCGCAGAGCAGCGAGCGCTACTGAATCGGTTCCTGACTGACGATGCGCTCCGAACCGACACCGCCTCCTCCCTGCGCCGGATGGTCCTCGAACGTCATACGTACGAGCGCCGGGCGACGGACGTCATTACGGCGGCGAGACAGTCGATTGATCTCACCAGGGTCGGGCTGAAGATTGGACCACCGGATAGGAGCACTGCGGGCCTGTGGGGTGACACCTACTTCGCCGAATCCTTTGCGAGTGCGTTGCGCCGCACCGGCTTTCGCACCGCGATACACATCCTCCCGGAGTGGGACCTTCCGGCGAATCAGTGCATCGACGTCGCTGTGCACATTCGCGGTCTCGGCACCTACGTGCCCAAGGAGGGCCACCGCAACGTGCTGTGGGTCATCAGCCATCCAGAGGATGTCACCCCGAGGGAATGCGATGGGTACGATCTGGTTCTGGTTGCGTCGCGCCGCTTCGCCGAATCCCTACGAGAGCAGGTTTCTGTGCCGGTGGAGGTGATGTACCAGGCAACTGACCCTGCCCGGTTCACTCCCACCGCCGCCGACCCCGATCTGGCCACCAATGTCTTGTTCGTCGGCAACAGCAGGGGACAGCGTCGCATGGCGGTCGACGCTGCCATCGAGGTGGGTGCCGACCTGACTGTGTACGGCACCGGGTGGGATGGGGTCATTCCACACTCGGTGGTCGCCGGTGAGCACTTCCCGAACGACCGGCTCTCTTCGCTCTATGCCGCGGCACGGGTAGTCCTCAACGATCATTGGCCGGACATGTCTCGCCTGGGCTTCATCTCCAATCGGTTGTTCGATGCTGTGGCATCGGGTGCGGTTGTGTTCACCGACCCGGTGGCTGGGCTCGAAGAGGTCTTCGACGATCTCATCCCGGTGTTCTCCTCCCCCGAGGAGCTACGTGCCCTCCTAGACGACCAGCGCCAGCATCCGAACGAATACACGGCCAGAATGTCCGAAGCACGCAACGTGGTGCTTTCCCACCACACCTTCGACCAGCGTGCCTCCCGATTTGCAGAGCTCGTCGACCGGCTGGTGTAGGGCCATCACTTCACGGTGGCGGGCTGGATGCTCGCCCAGATCAGATCCAGATAGGCTCGAACCGAGTCACCGAGTCGTCGCTCGGTCGAGACGTAGTCGTACGCAGCGCGGCGAAGCACGGCTCGTCTCGGACCGTCAACTGAGATCGCCTCGAGAGCCGCACGCCAAGCAGCCGAGGTGTTGGGAACGAGGATCCCCGTTTCGCCGTTCCTAATTGTGTCCGCGTATGGTGACACCTCGCTCGCGAGCACGGGGAGGCCGAGGGCAGCCATCTCTAGGAACTTGAGATCGCTCTTCGCTCGATTGAATTGGTCGTCCACCAACGGAATGACTCCGGCATCGAACTCCGACCGCATGCCCGACAACCAGGAAGCAAAGCGCGGGTAGCTGCTGAAGCCGGACGGTACCTCAATCCGTCGATACCACGAATCTTCCGCATTGGCGGGTGCACCGCCAATGACGTTCAGCCGAATCCGTCCGGTCAACTCCTCCAGGGCTTCTCGAAGAAGAGCGAGGTCCGCTACGTGCGTGTCGGTTCCGAAGTAAAGGAGCTCGAACACCCCGTCGCCGGTTCTCGCCGGCAACAGAGGATGCATCCACAAGCCTTCGTCGAGTTGGTTCGGCACTACCACAGCACGCTCGTTGAAATCCGCCATTCTTTGCACAAGCGGCTCGGTGCTGACAGTCACAAGAGCGGCCCGCGCCGCCAATTCACGCAGGCTGTCCTGGTACCGAGCGTACGCTTCACGGGACGGCGATCCTTCAGGGATCGACAGCAAATCGTCGTCCAGGTCGAAGATCACCGGAATTGAACGGGTCGCGCATTGCTCGAGGAAGTCATGGGTCAGCTCGGGATCGATCCCGGTTCTCTGCACGACGGCTAGATCTATCGGCATCGATTGAGGATCGTTGATCCATCGCGCCGCGTCCACGACTCTGGGCACAACGTTGCGCTGGATGTCAGGATGCATCCACCGCCGCAGGGTTCGCACATGAACCGACCCCGGGTGACCGCCGCCACCACCGACAACGAACAGTCCGACCCGAGCTACCTCGGTATCTTGGGGCCGGACATCCTTCGGCACCGCAAACGGACGCCGGCTGTGCCACACCTCTTCGTAAAGCGCGGCGTAGTCAGTCGCCATGTCGCTGACCGTCCGATCCACAGCCTCCATCCCGAGCGTACGGCGTCGCTCGTACTCATCAGGATCGGCGGCTGCTGCGCGGATTGTGTGATAGGCACTTAGGGGATCGGTGTGGTCTACGACCCAGCCGCCGCCGTGCCGCTCGATGCGCTCCTGTTGCGCGCCGAGAGCGGTTACCAACAGCGGCACACCCGCAGCCCAAGCCTCGGTGATGATGTGGGAGTACGTTTCCCCTACAATCGTGAACACGGCTACGAATGCCGGCTGGATCTCCGCAATACGATCGCCGAAATCGTCACGTTCGTATGAACCGTGGATGACCCCGAGATCGCGCATATCCTCGGGGACATCTCCGAGGAAGTGGAACTCGAGTTTCCCGTCTTCGTCACAACGCTCGATAGCTCGGATCAGCTCGCTTCCCTTGTGGACAGCGAGGTTGCCGGGGACCACAATCCGAATTGGACCCTCCGGCGCTGGTGGCATACCAGCGGGAACCGGACGCAGCTCGAGGTCTCGACCGTGCTCGATGGCAACAAAACGCCGCTCGGCGAGCTCAGGATAGGTGGTGAGATAGGTTGACCTAGCACTGCCCGACGCCGTCACGAATGCGTCGACGTCGGCCATTAGCGCCCTTACCCTGCGACGCCATACGTTTATCCAGTCGTGCTTGAGATGTGGAAGAGGCTCCAACCATGGCGTCGGAATCCGGCAATCGCCTTGCCCGGGTGTACAGGCCCCGCCGCAGAACGTGTCAGTCTCGTCCAATAGGTGCACCGTCGGACACGAGAAGTAGAAGTCGTGGAACGAAAGGACTACGGGCACGCCAAGACTCCTGGCAACGCTGCCGATGTCGAATGTGTGGCCGATGAGATGGCGGACGTGGATGAGCTCGATTGACAGCCCGCCGATGACCGACGCAAGGATCTGGCGGTAATCTCGGCGAGTCTCGTCAAGTACAGAGATGGGGGGCTCCAGCACCCAGCTCGCAACGTCGACTTCTTTGCCATCCACGACGTGACGTAGGACGAGTTTACTCCCATTGCTGGTGAGAACGAACGAATCGTATCGGTCCTCCAGCGCCGCCATGAGGTCACGGTTCGTCGCTGGGGTGCCTCCACCAGCTGCGTGGAGGACGTACAGCAGACGCGGACGAACCGACAGCTCCCCGCCGGCTACCTTGTCGAGCACGTGACGAGCAGTAGACCGAACCGCGGTGAGCTCGGGTGACCTCATCATGCTGCGCACAAGACTCGTGTATTCGGGATACCGGTCGTCTATCACCTTTCGCGCGCTAGCTACCAGGCCCGCTTTGGCATCGCCGAAGCTCGCCGCGTTCTCATGGAAGACCAGCGTCGTACCGTCTATTGCGTGCTGCCAGCCCCGGCGAAGCGCCCTCATGCAGAAGTCGTTCTCCTCGCCGTATCCGCGGGGAAAAGCATCGGCGTCGAAGCCGCCGATCTCGTCGAGCGCGCGACGTCGAACGAGCATGCAAAAGGCGTTTCCGGTCGGACCGGTGGCCAACTGGCGGCTCCCGTACGATGCCATCGCCCTCCCGATCTGATCCTGCGTTAGCGCAACCGGGAATGAGTTGGCCCCCGGTTCAGGCACGGAGAATGCTCCCGCACTGTCAGACACGGCGGTCACGGTTGCCACCTTTGGCAGCCGGCGCGCCGCCAGCTGGAGGCGCGTTAACCAACGCGGTGTGACGTTTGCATCGCTGTTTAGTAGTACGACGTCACCCAATGACTCCGCGAACCCCCGATTGACCGTACCGACGAACCCAAGGTTCTCAGGGTTCTGGAGCACCTTCACGTTTGGGCGTTGTGCATATCGATCGAGCAGGGGTCCGATCCTGTCATCGGTGCTCGCATCGTCGATCAACAGGAGACGTGCCGGTGCGTAGGTGTTCCGCATGACTGCTTCGATGCAATCCGCCACCGCTTCGTAGGCGTTGAAGATCGGGATGACGATGGACACCGCCTCGAGACGGGCGTGGGAGGCGAGGAGTGGTTCCGGAATCAGAACTTCGCGGATCGCCAAACCGTCTCGGTTGTCTGCTGGGCGTGAGGGTCCGGACGCCGCTGAGTCGACTCCTGCCTTGGGCTTCTTCGGCAGCGTTTTCGTCCGTTTGCGACGTCGAAAACTGAACAGAGGGCGGGCGACGCGAGCGAACCCCAGCCCGAATCGCACGATTCGACGATTCCTCAACCGCTCGTAGCTGCGCGCCAGGCGATCTCGTTCCGCTTTCAGCGCAACGATCGTCTTCTTCGCCTCCCTGTGATCTCGCCGTGCGGCTTCCTCGACTTGACGAATACGCTGCGTCTGGGCGTCCAACGCGACACGCGCCTTCTCAGACTCCATGCGTCGCTCGGATTGCATCAAGCTCACGCGGTCGCGGATTTCCTGTCGCAGCCGTTCATTCGATTCCGCGAGCTCACGGCTTTTCCGAGTCGCAGCATCATGGCTCTGCTCGGCCTCACGCGCACGTTCGACAGACGATTCGAGTCGCGCCAGAAGATCCGACACTCTCGACTCCGCCTCATTGAGCCGTCGCTCCTTCAGAGACAACGACTCCCGCTCTTGGGTCACCTCCACCTGGAGCTTGGCAAGATCCCGACGGAGACTGCTGAAGGGCAGCCGACGAGATCCAGAGATGTCGGAACGGGAACGGGCTCCAAGTGTCTGAAGGTGCGCAAGGGCCTTGCCAAGATCCCGCCCCTGAACCATCGATTGGAATTCCGCTTCCGCGGAACGCCATCTCACTAGGTCGTCACTCGAAATCGGTACGTCGCACAGCCGGCCGAGCATCACTGTCAGTTCGTCGGGAGTGACAGCCGCCGACCACGGGTGAGGTGAGGCAGAGTGGATGAGTCGCTGCGCGAACCACCAGAGTCCGCGGACGAGCACCAGGTGCAGATCGGCACCACCGATGGCCTCCCATTCCGCATCGATGAACGAGAGTCCATCCCCGGACGATATGAAGTTGTCGAGATTGGCATCGAGGTAGTCGCCAGGGACGACGGCCACTGACTCGGCCGACAAGAATGGATTCCCGACCGATACCGGGCCTTCGCTCTTCGCAACCGACTCGATCACAGCTCGCCAGCGACCAAGCACGTCTTGCACCGCTTCGACGTCGTTCTCCCTGCATGAGTGAAGGGCCATTTGCTCCAGAGTGCGGCCGAATACGAAGGGCTGGCTGTCGGGCACCGCTTGCCTAAGCCAACCTCGTTCGCGCACGCGGCGGTTTGGGTCCGTTGCGACAACCAGACGTTCCGAGTCACGACCTACGACGGCGCGGTCACGCAGCCACATCGCCACCCGCTCCGAACCGAATAGCCATGCATCGGCATCGCCAGGCAAGAGTCTGTCAAGGGTCGCGGCCTTGCGACCGGCTAAAAGAAGGAACGAGTTCGCGACCTCGCGTCCGAGACCCGCTTCCAAGAACACCCGATGTGCGGCCCGATCGTCGGTCAGCAGCTCGCGTCTCCTGTGCAAATCCTGCACAGGAGACCGCACCATCTGGTCGATGATGTCCGCTGGCTGCGGGCTCTCGTACGCAACGTCCGCGAGTACAACTGTTGGAAGCTTATAGTCAGGAAAAGGGTACAACCATCTCTGCGACGCAAACCCTGCACCCGCGACGAGCTCCGCAAGACGTTGCCTGGTATACGTGCGCACGCCAGGGCGACCGGGATACCCCTCGACGCCCGCAAGAAGCTCACCCAGGTGGTCCTCTGCGAAACCGACCAGGTACTTGAGGCCGATCTGGTTCTCGATTGCAATCGCAATCGCCCCGTCCAGTTTTGCGAGGCGGGCGAGCGCTCCCAGGAAGGCTTCAACGGCCCCCGGAGCTCCGTGTGCGTACTCGAGCACCCCGACGACGACTATGAGATCGAATCCCTCATCGTCCTGGAAATCGAGGACGTTGCCGCAGACAACCTCAACGTTAGTGAGGTCGCGACATCGTTCCAGGGCGATCCGGGCGCGTGGCAAGCTTTCTTCGAGCGCAATCACATCGGCGCCCGTCTCCCCTAGATAGCGAGCGATGGCGCCGGTGCCGGCCCCTACGTCGAGAATGCGGATCTCCGGACCGAGGTGGAGCGGCCGAACAATGTTCGATCGGAGCCTCGACAAGTGGTAGCGCGTAGGCCAGTCATGAACGTGGGAGGCGAGTTCATCTGAGCGTGAGGAACGGTCGCTGGCCCGATCCATGATGTCGAGCAGCTCTCCCTCGGCCCCATCCGCGTATGTACCTACGGCTGAAACGACGCGTATTCCGGAGACGGGGTCAATCTCCACTGGGTTCCTCCTTCGAGGTTTGCCTCCTTGGATGCCCTGGCGAGAAGCGAGCTTAGCCGCGTTCGATCGCCGCGATAGATGATGTTAGTGGGTAGGTAGGCGCGGCTCGGGGCTTCGCATTCTGTGAGGCTAGGCTGCCGACCGCAGTTCCTGAGACCGCATCGGATCGGGTGTGTGCGGGTCTCTGGGTGGTGAACTTGAAGATCCTTATTCCGCTCGCGACACTGTGCACTATCGCCGATGATGAGGGGCTCGGGCGGTAGGAAACGGAGAGGGCTATGCGCCGATTCCGCGCCGCATCAATTGAGCATTGGCCAGAACGCCAACGGCGGTTGCTGCTTCTCGTAGCCGTCGCGACGGCTGTGGTGCTGGGAAGTGCAATCGTGCTTGCGAGGAACGAGACCCCGCATATGACCGATGTCTTGTACGCGGAGGATGGGTCGCTGTTCTACGCCGACGCTCGCAGCCTCGGAGCTTGTGCAATCGTTTCCCCCTACGCGGGGTATCTGCATCTCGTTCCGAGAATCGTCAGCGCCGCCATCTCCGTCCTACTCCTCGCCTTCCCCACTGAGATCCGCAAGATCGTTTACACCACGGATGTAATCGTCAACCCTTTGGTGTTGGTCTCTTCGGCTGCCAGTGGGCTACGAGGACTTCGTAAGCTCGTTCCTCCTGTTCGACGAGGGCCTTTTCGGCGTCTCGTAGCTGCTTGATGTGGTAGTCCCGGGATGGTCCGGCGACTGGGCCTCGTCTTGATTTGGCGCCGGCAGCTAGTTCAAGCGAGCGTCGTTTGTGAGCGACAAGGCTGGGGCGGGCAAATGCGTAGTCCTCGCCTTTAGTGATCAGGTGCCAGCACAACACTGTCATCTTCCGGGCGGTGGCGAGGGTCGCGACTTGGAACACGCGTCGGTCTTTGATGCATCGATAGAACGCCCGTAACGGACCTGGGGCCCGTGACGCGGCAAATGCTGCCCCGACGGGCATGCCCCTGGCTTGGGAACGGCCCGCTTTGGTGATTCGTCCATGAACCGCCGGGCTGTTCCCGGACTGGCGAACCCTGGGGTTCAAACCGAGATACGAGACCAGCCGGTTCGGGTCCTCAGACCTCGAGAAGTCACCAACCGCGGCGACGATTGACATCGCCACGGTGACATTGATCCCTGGAACGGTCATCAACCGGGCAACCACCGGGTCGTTGATCGCGTCAACGGCGATGTCATGCTCGACGTCGGCCAGCTCGTCGCCGTAGAAGTCCAACTGACGCAAAAGCGCATCGACACTGCGCCACTCATCGCTAGGCAAAGACTGATCGGCCAACCATCTGCGGCCCACCCCGGAGAACATGTCGGCGTGTGGGCATGTCGGCACCAAAATGCGTGACAAGATCCCATGCACCTGGTTCTTCAGCCGGGTCCGCTGTTTCACCAGATGGGTGCGGCGAGCCACCAGCCGGCGCCTCATCCGGGTCTGATCATCGGCAACCCACGTCTCCGGCAGAGAGTCCGCAGCCAACAACTCAGCGAGTACCCGAGCGTCGAGCTAGTCAGTCTTGACCTTCACCTCGGCAATCGCCCGAGTCTCACGAGGGTTTGAGGTTCCCCCGGTTTCCCGGACTGTTTGATGTTCCCCGGGTTTTCCGGAGTTGGGATGTTTGAATCTGGTGTGTTGCGACCTTTGAAGGAGGGTCTGACATGCCGAAGCCGTATCCATCGGAGTTCCGCCGCAAGGTGCTTGATCTGTTGGCTGCTGGGAGGTCGGTAGCGTCGCTGGCCGATGACCTGGGAGTGTCGGCGCAGGCGATCTATGACTGGCGGAAACAGGACGCCATTGATCGCGGTCTGGCTCCGGGTTTGTCATCGACCGAGCAGGTGGAGCTGAAGGCAGCACTGCGCCGTATCGCTGAGCTGGAGGCGGAGCTGGCGGTGACCCGCCGCGCCAACGAGTTGTTGAAGGCCAAGGTGGTGTCCCCAAAAGACGGTTCGAGACGATCGCAGTGATCGCCGCTGAGGGTCTCCCCATCCAGACGGCGACCGCATCGTCCAACACGTCAAATGACAACCTGCCACGTCATTTACACAGAAAAAGTGACAGTCCCCATCAACTCGGCAGTGATAGGGTGCGGTCTCCCGCCCAAGCGAGGCCCTGCAAATGTACCGCCTGAAGAGCGTGTCGCCTTTCCTTGTCGTCATGTATATGGCAGTCGCCGCTGTCACGTGGGCGGCGGTGACGCCGCCTGGTGGAGTACCCGATGAGCCGAGTCATGTTGTATATGCGGCCGGAGTCGTTCGCGGCGATCTCGGGAGTCCTTTCGAAGTCGACGACGGATCGGGTCGAGTGGTGCCAGCTCTCGTTGCTCCGGAGTGGGTCACTTCCATCAGTGTGTGCTACCGGGGAAAGCCATCGACAGACCGGGTTGGAAGTACCGCCGATTGTCAACCACCGTTGTCGGAGAGTTCTGCGCCGATTGTTGCCACGACGACTGTGACGAAGTACCCGCCCCCGTATTACTGGGTCGTGGGGTTACCGTCACTGGTGCTTTCCGGAGCGAAGGGTCTGTATGGGATGCGGGCGGCGTCGGTGCTCTTGTTCGCTGTAGTTGTGTCGGTTGGTCTCGCGATCGCCACCCCTGGACGGCGGGCGTGGCTTGGCATGGGGCTCATCCTTGCCTACACACCTTCGGCAGCTCACATCGTTGGGTCTGTGAACCCAAGCTCGCTTGAGATCGCTGCCGCCATGGGCCTGTGCGCGGGATTACTTGGACTGGACGAGTTTGGCCAATCGCAAAGACGGGTGCTTCTCGAAGCGCTTGGCCTCGCGATCCTGGGAAGCCTTCTGGCGTGGTCTCGCCCCACCGGTCCCTATTACGTGATACCCGTCGTTGTGACCGCCGGATTGCTCAACGTTCGGGGAGTGCGAGCTTGGGCAAGAGCCAATCCGGTCACTGCATCGGTTTCCGGCGTCGCCGTTGTGGCAGCATCCGTTGGCGCATTGGTGTTCGAGTTTGCAGTTCGCCGACCATTCAGCGCTGCCCTAGCACCGGGCGCGGAATCCGAGGTTTGGTACAACGCGGTTCCCTTCTGGGACAACGTCGATGTGGTGCTGGCAAGCTGGCATAAATGGATCTTCGAAGGTATCGGACGACTCGGATGGCTAGATCATTCGGTACCGGGGATCGTACAGCTCATCTGGTTCTCGCTCTCCGTATCGATACTCATCTATGCGATCGCAAGCGCACGGCAAGTCGTTCGAATAGTCCTTGTAGCAGTCGTGGTGGGCGCCACGGCCCTAGCGCCTCTGTTTATCTTGGTGGCGGTGTTTGGGGGTGGGCTCGGATATCAAGCACGCTATCACCTTCCATTGATGGCGCTCATTCCGCTGACATCGATGTTTGTTCTTGGCGAAGTCACTCAAGGGGATGTCCGCCGATTCCTAAGATCGATTCTAGGATGGATTGGTGGTGTTGTTCCGTCGCTCATGCTCCTGTCAATCGCCTGGTCGCTGTCCCGATATGCCGTCGACGCCGGACCTGTCTGGTCTGACGTGCTCAGACTCCGTTTCGTCTTTGACGCGCTTTGGAGTCCTCCGCCGAAGGCGGCAGCAATCGTTGTCCTCGGTTCGTTTCTGCTTGCCTGGTCAGCTTATGTTCTCAGAGCGGTTGGCAGGGCGACAATTGAGTCCGAGTTCGAGAGCCGTTCCCGGAACGCAGACCATGCAACCACAAGCGAAGGCGAGCCACGAACCGCATCCTCCTGAGTGCGAATGTGATCGCTCAGCGGAGTGGTAAGGACTCTCGGGCCCGGAAGCAGTGATCCGAGTTGCCGGATCACCGGCAATGTCGAAGAAGCCATGGACGCGTCGTTCCACCTAACCGGATTCGTCTTCCCCCGGTTTCGGGGAGTTGGGATACTTGAATCGGGTGTGCCTGAGACCCGCCATGGAGGTTCCGACATGCCGTTCCGCTATCCACCCTAGTTCCGTCGCAGGGTCCTCGACCTGGTCGCAGTCGGCCGATCAGCAGCGTCAATCGCTGCTGATCTCGGAGTGAGTGATCAGACTATCCATACGTGGCGAAGACAAGACCTGATCGACACCGACGTCGAGCCGGGCCTCTCCTCCGTTGGGGCCGCCGAACCGCTTGCAGCGAAACACATGATCAAAGAACTCGAGACGCAGTTGGCGGACCATGCGGTGCAGCCGCCAACCGATTGTGAGGTTCCAGGCGTTCCATGCTGTTTCGGAGGCACTCCATGGATTGCGGCGAACGGCGGAACCGCGGTTCCCCATCAATGACAATGGAGTCGACAATTGAGTCATAGAATCAGAAACCGATCCCGTCAACAACAACGATTGCGAGTCAACGTGACGCAAGAGACCATTCATGTCTCCCAACCTGACCTCGGGCCCGAAGTGGAGGCGGCAATTCTCGAGACGCTCCGATCGGGAATGATTGCCCAAGGATCTCGGGTCGCTCATCTCGAGGATCAATATCGATCGGCTACCGGCACCGAACATTCGGTGGCGGTCAATTCTGGGACCGCGGCACTCATCGCGTCATTACACGTTCTCGACTTCGAGCCCGGCGACGAGGTCATCACAACCCCGTTCACGTTCGTCGCCACCTTGAACGCTATCCTTCGGGCAGGGTTGACGGCTCGGTTTGCCGACATCGGCCCCGATTTCAATCTGGATCCCGAGAAGATGGCCGCGCTCGTCAACAACCGGACACGAGCGATCCTCCCTGTCCATCTCTACGGCTTGCCGGCCGATATGGATCCGATTATGGAGGTGGCGCAGGAGCGTGGCCTGCGAGTCGTGGAGGATGCGGCCCAGGCAATCGGGGCGTCGTACCGGAATCGTTCGGCTGGATCGTTCGATATCGGGTGTTTCTCGATGTACGCAACGAAGAACATAACAACCGGCGAAGGAGGCATGGTAACGACGAACGATGACGCCATCGCCGACCGGCTGCGCGTGTTCCGCAACCAGGGCATGCGTTCACGATACGAGTACGTAGCGATCGGGGAGAATCTGCGGCTGACCGACGTTCAGGCCTCGATCGGAATTCCCCAGATGGACCGCCTCAACGAGATCACCGCGGCCAGGCGGGCAAACGCGGCCCAACTCACGGACGCCCTCGAGAGTCTGCCCGGAATCGTCTTGCCCACGGAGCCGGCCGACCGCATCCACGCCTACCACCAATACACGATTCGAATCACCGATGAGTCGCCCGTCACCCGTGACGAACTCATCGCAGCCCTGGCCGCGGCTGGGATTGGCTCGGGCGTGTACTACCCGCGGGTTGTGTGGGACTACGAAATCTACCGGGACCATCCCCTCGTTGCGAGAACCGACGACGTCACCGAAGCGCACAGGGCGGCACGCGAGGTGCTCTCGCTTCCGGTGCATCCGCTCCTCACGCCCGAACAGGTCGAGGCTGTTGCGGAGGCAATCGTCGATGTTTTCGCAACCCGCTGAGGAGCCAGTATGAGGATCGCCCTAACAAACAACTTCTTCGAGCCGCTGGCAACCGGGAGCACTCACTTCACGCGTGAATTGGCGGGACAACTGACGAAGAACGGCCACGACGTCCTCGTGATCACCGCGACACCAGCGGCCACCGACGACCAGCGCGACCAGGCGCCCGCATACTCGATCGAGCGAGTGCGCGCGTGGCGCATCAATCTCGGCAAAGCGGCCTACAACTACGACATCCCCTTTGCGACCCGCCCGTCGGTCATCCGATCGGTGAACCGGCTACTGGACAGATTCCGGCCCGATGTGATTCACCAGAATGGTCAGTTCTTCGACTTGTCATTCATTACCGGCCTCTGGGCGAAACGCAACAAGGTGCCAACCGTTCTCAACGTGCACACTGCGCTCATGCACGAATCCCCCCGGTTTGATCGGTTGCTGCGGATCGTGGATCGGTACGGAGTCCGGCCGATCTTGTCCATGTACAAGCCCCATCTCGTGTCGTCGGACAAGCGGGTCGGCCGATACGTAGCTGATCGCTATCCGAAGCTTCCCCACTCGTCGGCCGGGTACCCCGTCGACATCACCGGAGTCCTGGGCGGCGATGGCCATGCGATTCGCTCAGTCCTCGGCATCGGCGACCGCCCCATGATCCTCTCGATCGGACACGTCATCCCGATGCGCAACCGGGTTCTTCTGATGCAAGCGCTGGAGATCGTGAAGAGCGACGTACCAGACGTCATCGCCGTAATCGTCGGGACGCTATACGACCGCACATTCCTCGACATTGCCAAGTCGCTAGGAATCACCGACGCTGTGATGGCGTGCGGAGCCGTGGCGCATCGAGACATCAAACACTACGTCGCAGCGGCAAACGTCGAGAGCCACGACCTCCAGAACGTCGGGATCGGCATCAGCACCCTCGAGGCAATGGCAGCCGGAGCTCCGGTGGTGACCGTCAACGACCACGACACGTTCCCCTACGCACCGCTGACAGATGGCGAAGACATCCTCCTCGCGGAACCCACGCCGAAATCGGTTGCTGCTCAGCTGGTCTCGCTCCTCGCCGATTCTGAGTTGAACCGGACGGTCGGCGCCGGCGGGAGGACCTACGCCGAGCACCACTTCGCCCCCGAGAGCGTGGCCGCTGAATACGAAGCCATCTATGACGAGGTCCTCGGCCGGCGTTGACGCCGCAGCGAATCGAGCGCTGTCAGCCAGCCCCGCTCGCCCTCACGAGATCGCGGGCTTCGAGGGCCAGTTCGAGGGCCGCAAGCCCAACCGAACCGGGAACCTCCGGCGGCTCACCCGCCACCACCGATGACAGGAACGACTCGAGTTCGAGCTTGAGCGGTTCCTCCGGCGCCAGAGAATACCGCTTCTTGCGCGGTTCACCGAACCGCTGAACGAATTCGTTGAAGTCGCCAGCATCACGCCAGTCGATCGCCTCGAAGAAGTCGACGGTCTGGTTGATGTTGTGGACTTCGATGTACCCCTCGGTCCCCGTGATCTCGATCCTCCGGATCTTGATCGGCACGGTCCAACTCACCTGGACGAAGCACGAGGCCTCATCGTCGACGAGTGCGATGTCGGCCCAGTCCTCGTATCGGCTCCGTGCTGTCTTCCCGCCCTTGGCATGGACGATCCGCGGGGTGCCGCCGAGCAGGTACGCCACGAGATCCAGATCATGGACGGCGAGATCGATCACCACGTCGGTCGTCTGGCGCGTCGGCGGCACCGGACCGAGTCGCCTCGACGTGAGCGAGATGATCTGACCGAGCGCCCCCTCGCGTACGAGACCGCGCGCCAGTCGGATTGCAGGATTGAACCGCTCGATGTGGCCAACGGCGAGAAGTACACCCTTGGCCTCCGCGAGGTCGATCAACCGTTTCGCTGCAGGAACGTCTGACGCAATCGGCTTCTCGACCAGAACCGGGATTCCCGCTTCGATCAGTTGTGATGCCACTGCCTCGTGGGCTTCGGTGTTCACGGCTACCGTCGCTGCTTCGACCCCTCCGAGTTCGAGGAGTTCATCAACCGTGCCCAGGTAGCTCGTACCGACCGTTTCGGCGACACTCCGACCGCCCGCCTCGTTGCCGTCGACCACCGCCACCAGATTCGAGAGCGGTAATGAACTCAGGATTCGGGCGTGATGTCGGCCGATCGACCCCACACCAATCACTGCCGTACGCAACGTACGCCGGTCTTCGATGGCTGCCTCCACTTTGCGGTGAAGGGCATCCTACAGTCGACGACATGGTAATGAGCCAGGCAGCCGACAACCGAATGACCGCCTGGCGGACTCAATCATCGGCCGGGTCTGCGGTGCACGGACCAATGCCGATCAACCCAGAGACGAGTCATG
>Ga0307423_1001312_pt1 | contig 15200 bp, 10 predicted proteins | sample SalMarWE160310MG_FD_202154 | JGI IMG/M metagenome (GOLD analysis project Ga0307423, IMG submission 202154) | Salt marsh sediment microbial communities from the Plum Island Ecosystem LTER, Massachusetts, United States - WE1603-10 | ecosystem: Environmental > Aquatic > Marine > Intertidal zone >...
GTTTCCGTTCGCACTCCTCGGAACTCACTGGAATTCGCTCCACAGTCTCACCGATCGCGCTGCCGCGCAAGAACTGGCCACCGAAGGCCCGCTGGGGCATCCTGTCACCGTGCCCTCGTGCACCGAACGCGGCGGCTACGGATGGGATCTGTCCAGTACCCAAGGGGGAAGCCGATGTCTGCGAGAACTCAGGCGCTGATGGTGAACACGCCCATCAAGGCCCAGCAGGTGGCCTTGACGGAGCTGAGTCAAGAGGTCCGGGCGACCCGGCCCGGCTTTGCCTGGACGTTGGACCTGGAGAGGGCGCGATTGGTCACGGAGTCCTATCGCCAGACCGAGCACGAGCCCATGTCGCTCCGGAGAGCCAAGGCCCTCGCCCACATCCTGAAGCACATGACCCTCTACATCCGACCGGATGAGATGATCGTCGGCAACTACGCATCCAACTCGGATTCCGTTCCCTTCTATCCCGAGCTGGCATGGAAATGGATCAAGAGAGAGACCTCCATAGGGCAGGTTTACGAGTGCATGCTTTCCGAAGCGGGCAGAAACGAGCTGGGGAAGATCTGTGACTACTGGGGGAACTTCTCCATCCATCACAGAATCAAGAACTACCTCCCCGCGGAGCTCAGTGAAGTGTTCTGGGTCTTCAACTGGGAGGCTTCCACGCCCAACTACGACAAGATCCTCGCCCTCGGCTTGAGGGGAATCCTGCACGAAGTCACGGACCGGAAGGAGAGCCTGGAGGAAGAGTACCTGGCCGAAACCATGACCGGCGAGGAATACCTGCGAAAGCGGGACGTCCTCGACGGCATGGCCATCGCCCTGGAAGCGGTCATCGCCTGGTCGAAGAGATACGCCGCGCTGGCGCGGGATCTAGCGGAGAAGGAGACGAATTCGACCCGGAAGCAGGAGCTCGAAGCCATCGCCAGGCACTGCGAGTGGGTTCCCGAAAACCCCGCGCGGACCTTCCAGGAGGCCCTTCAATGCTACTGGCTCGTGCACCTCGTCATCAACTTCATCGATCTGCCCCAGGTGGGAAGCGGGATTCGGCTGGACCAGAGCCTCTACCCCTTCTACGAGCGGGATCTTCGCGAGCGGAGGATCAGCAGAGACGAGGCGCAGGAATTCGTCGAATTCCTGTTCGTGAAGTTCCAGGAGACGGGCTTCCTGCACGCGCCGATTTGGTCTGGCTTCGGTGGCGGCGCCCTGGGATTCCAGACCGTGACGATCGGCGGCGTCGACGCACAGGGCAACGACGTCACCAATGAGCTCTCCTATATCGTGCTGGATGCCACCAAGAGCGTGCGCGCCATCGTGCCGCCCCTGGCCCTTCGCTGGCACGATGGAATCCCCGGGAAGCTGGTGGAGAAGGCGATCGAGGTCATGGCTTCGGGGATGCCTCAGCCCGCGATATTCAACGACAAGGTGAACATCGTCAGGCTGGTGAACCTGGGCTGCTCCCTGGAAGATGCCAGGAGCTATTCGATCAACAACTGCATGGTGCCCACCATTCCCGGCAAGAACCTGAACCACATCTCGGCCTGGGCCAGCGGCGTGCCTCTTCCGCTGTGTCTGACCAGCGCTCTCGGCATTCCTCATCTGCTCTACAAGAAGGCAGGCGAGACGGTCATCGATCCGGAAAGGATCGGGTGCGTCGAAGAGCTGATGGACGCCGCGGTGGAGAACTACAAGTGGACCATTCACCGCCTGGTGCTGGTCGGGAATCTGTCGGATGCCCTGTACAGGGAGTACGCACCCAGGCCCTTTCTGTCGGCGATTCTCGACGACTGCATCGAGAGGGCGCAGGACGCCAGGGAGTGGAACTACAAGCCGGACTACAGGGACGTGACCCTGTTTGGCCTGAACACACTGGCGGACTCGATGGCGGCGATCAAGAAGGTCGTCTTCGAGGACAAGAAGGCCTCGATGGGAGAGCTGATCGACGCGCTGAAGGACAACTGGAAGGGTCACGAGGAGCTGCGGAAGGCGTGCCTGGATGCCCCCAAATTTGGGAACGACGACGACTACGTGGATCTGATCTCCCGCGAGCTGGCGCGAAGGATCAGCCAAGAGACCCAGAGATGCAGGACGAATCGGGGCACGCCCGTGATTCCCGATGGCACCGCGGCCACCGCATGGTGGAGCTTCGGCCGGATCTGCGCGGCGACACCCGATGGTCGGTCCGCAGGAGATCCCTTCAATGACGGGTCGATCTCGCCCACGGCAGGCAAGGACCGGAAGGGTCCCACGGCGGTGCTGAAATCGGTCGCCAAGGTGGATCCCCTGGTCAGCTGGAACCAGCTCTTCAACCAGAGCGTCATGCCGGACTACCTGACCGGCCACAACGCCCAGCTCTTCGCCCAGTACCTTAAGACCTTCGGCGATCTGGGCATCCATCACATTCAGTTCACCACCGTCAACCGGGAGATGCTGGAGGATGCCCAGGTGAACCCGGGAAAATACCCGACGCTGCAGGTGCGCGTCGCGGGATTTGCCGCCTACTTCATCGACCTGGACAAGAATCTGCAGGACTCCATCATCGCCCGCACGCCCCAGTGCTTCTAGGAGCGTCCGGGAGGAGATCAGGACTCCGGAATGGCCGCCTCACGCGATCCCGGGCTCGAAACCGACGACGGGTCGGAGGGGCTCGTCTTCCACATCCAGCGTTACAGCATCCAGGACGGCCCCGGCATCCGCACCACCGTCTTCCTGAAGGGATGCCCCCTGCGCTGCAAGTGGTGTTCGAACCCCGAGTCCCAGGACCCCCTTCCTGAAATCCTCTTCAGGAGCCCGCAGTGCCAGAAGTCTGGAACCTGCGCGGAAGTCTGTGAGGTCGGTGCCATCAAGCTGATCGATGGTGCACCCAGTCTGGATCGAAGCATCTGTACGATGTGCATGGAGTGTGTCGAGGCATGCCCTTCAGGCGCGTTGGAGGTCTCCGGAAGGCGCATGAAGCTGGAGGACGTCGTCGACGAGGCCTGCAGAGACGAGCTTTTCTACGTCAACTCGGGCGGGGGCGTGACCCTCTCGGGTGGAGAGCCCCTCTCCCAGCCGGAATTCTCCAGACGTTTTCTCCAGGCGTGCAGGGAGCGGTCGATCCATACCGCGCTGGATACGTGCGGCCATGCGAGCTGGCAGGTGATGGGGCGGATCCTCGAGCATACGGATCTGGTCCTCTTCGATCTCAAACATCTCTCCCCAGGGAAGCATCTGGACGGAACCGGGGCGAAGAACGACCTGATTCTCGACAACCTGAGGAAGACACTCGCCTCGCAGAGCGCCAGGGTCTGGATCAGGATCCCCTTGATCCCCGGCTACAACGACACCACTCCCCATCTGAAGGAGCTGGCCCTCGCCCTCAGGGAGACGGGTGCGGAAAAGGTCTCCCTCCTGGGCTTCCACCAGTGGGGAAGATCCAAGTACCTGGCGCTGGGAAGGGAGTACCCCTACGACGGCGTCGACAGCCTTCCCAAGACGACGCTCGAGCTGGCGAAGACAGTGCTGGGGGCTCGAGGGATCGCGGTCACGATCGATCATTGATCGCAGCCGCTGGATAACGCACGATTGCGACCGTCGGTCGTCCAGGGGCCGCCAGTCAGTCCAGGAGGGTGCCAACGAGGATGTCCGAGGATGCCGCGGAGCGCAGTGAGATTCGAAAAGCGCTCGACTCGCTCACCGCTCCCGAGATGCACCGTTCGAGCCGGATCAAGTGGCGGCTCTTCGGCGACGAGGTGCTCCCGGCCTGGGTCGCCGACATGGACTTCCCGGTGGCGCCGCCCATCCACCGGGCGATTCGCGATCTCGTCGGACGCCACGATTTCGGCTACCACATCGTGCCGCTCTCGCCGCATCTCCGAGCCGCTCTGGTCTCGCGAATGGCCGAGCGGTTCTCCTGGCAGATCGAGCCGCAGCAGATCGTTCCCCTGGTCAACGTCTTGCAGGGACTCGACCTCTCCGTGCTTCTTCACAGCTGCCGGGGACAGGGCGTCCTCCTGCAGACACCGATCTACCCGCCCTTTCGGGCGGCCGTCGAGCGAAGCGGCCGGCGCGTGGACGAGAGCCCCCTGGTGCGCGGCGCGGATCGCTACGAGATCGACTTCGACCATCTCCGTGCCAAGCTCGAACCCGACACGCGACTGATCCTGCTCTGCAATCCGCACAACCCGACTGGCCGCGCCTTCGAGCACGAGGAGCTCCTGGCCCTCGGCGAGCTGGCGTTGGAGCACGACATCATCGTGGTCTCGGACGAGATCCACGCCGACCTCACTTTCGCCGAACACCGGCACGTCCCCTTCGCCACACTGGGCCCCGAGATCGCGGAGCGCACCATCACGCTCACCTCGGCCACCAAGTCGTTCAACCTGGCCGGGCTGCCCTGCGCCTTTGCCATCTGCGGCAGCGACCGGCTCCAGCAGCCGTTTCAGGAGCTGCCGCCACACGCTCTCGGGCATCCCGGCATCCTCGACGATGTGGCGACCTACACCGCATGGACGGAGGGACAGCTCTGGCTCGACGTGGTGCTGGCCTACCTGCTGGAGAATCGCGACCTGGTCACGGACTTCTTCGCCAGTCGGATGCCGGACCTCCACGTCCTGCCGCCCCAAGCCACCTACATGGCCTGGCTCGACTGCCGTGACCTCGAACTTCCCGCGGACCCGTTCGCCTTCTTCCTCGAGCATGGGCGGGTGGCCCTCACCGGGGGAAATGAATTCGGCGCACCGGGGAAGGGATTCGCGCGGCTCAATTTTGCGACCTCACGGACGATTCTGCTGGAGATCCTCGAGCGCATGGAGGCAGCGGTTCATGACACCGGAAGAGGATAGGTACTACGTGCTGGGCAACGTCCTGGAGGGGCTCGCCCTGCTGGAGGGCGCCGACGCCTTCGCGTCGGTGATCCCCGAGGTCCGGAGCAATCTGGTGATGACCCTGGCGCGGTCCGACAGCCCCGAAGACGTGGTAGGCGTCCCCGGGCGGATCACCAGCGTCTTCGGCCAGCCCCGCGCGGCCGCTCGCCCTGCGCTGGGCGGCTCCCACTACACCGCTCGCATCATCCTGGCGGTGCGGGGCGAAATGGCTAATCTGCGCGCCGCTCTCGAGATCAAGTACCGCGCCGATCTCGTGGCCGTGATCGAGCGAATGGGGCTGGCAGCGAGGTCGCTCGAGCCGGTTCTTTCCGGTGCTGCGGATTTCGAAGCTCGGGTGGCCGGCCTGTGCCGGACCTTCAAGGAGGCCTACTCCGAAGACGATAAGCTGAGCATCGCCTATACGGAGGGCGGGCAGACGCGCGAGGGCGCGATCATCCTCCTCGGCGAAACCGCCGTCGATGTCGCCCGCAAGGCCATCGCGATCGCCGAGGCGTACACGACCACGAGTTGAGGACCAAGAACGGGGATAGGGCAAAGGCGATGGAGGGGTCTTCCTCGGGCTGGCGGTGGCCCGCCAGACTGGTCTGTCCGCTGCTGGTTGGGGCGCTGATTCTGGCGGCCGTGGCGCTCAGGGGCTACGGGGAGAAGCACGAGGAGCCGGAGCCCGTTGGCCCCGCTTCTCCACCGGCCAGCGTCAAGGGCCTGCTGCGAGTGGGCGTGTACGGCGAAGGCGCCTCCACCGGCGGCGAACCGCTGCACCAGACCTCGGTGTTCGTGAACGGACCGGACTACCGGGGAATGGAGGACAACGACCTCCGCGGCTTCCTGGACGGGCGCTTCATGTACGCCTGGAACCAGCCGGGACAGTCACACGTCCGCGCGGGCCGCCGGCTGATGGACGCGAAGCACGGCGAGGTGGAGCTCTTTCGCTCGATCCAGCGCTGGGAGGGCGTGCTGCTGCCGCCGCGTGCGCGCGTGCACCGCGCCAGCCTGGTGCTCACCGTCGAGACGGGCCCGAAGCAGCCGGTCACGCTCTTCCTCTATGTGGTGCGCAAGGACTGGAGTCCGGGGCGAGGTGGAGCGCGGGGAAACAACACGGACCCGCCCGAGCCAGGGGACGTGTGGTGGACGGAGCGCGCACACGGGGAGGAGGAGTGGGGTCTCCCGGGAGTGGGTTTCGCATCCGACGACCACCCCGATGCGGACACCGAGGCGATGCCCCTGGCCGAAGCGAGCTGGAGCGAGCCGCAGCAGACCGTCGTCTTCGAGTCCGCGGCGCTGGCGGACTACGCCGAGCGCCGCGGACGCGCCGGCCAGCCGCTGCTCTTCCTGGTGAAGCTCGACGACTACACCGAGGACGAGCCCTACACCCTCTTCCACTACTACTCCGGCAACTCGGGCAACCTGCGCAACTCCGCATCTCGCCCGAGGCTGGTCCTGGAGTGGGAGAGCCCCGACGAGATCGCCCGCGTGGAGCGCGAGCTCCTCCTGGAGCACGGCCGCACGCTCGAGCTGCCCCCTCTCGAGGGAGCGGGTGCACGGCTCGTGGCTGCGAGCTTCGTTCCCGAGGAAGGCCACGAGCGCCCGATCCTCGAGGTTCGCGGGGGCGAGGACGGCGCCTGGCGTAGCGCGGCCCATCCCGTCGAGGTGTCGGGGGCGCCGGTTCGGGTGAGTCTGGTCGCCGCGCACGATCCGGTGTCGCTCGGACAGCCGTTCCGGAGCGAGCTCCGCAACACCTGGGTGATCACCGCGCCACCGGAGGAACAACGAGTCCCCTGGACCTTCGTCTCGCCCCGTGGCGAGCAGCACGTCGTGGAGGCGCGCTACGCAGGCGACTACCGCTGGGAGGTGGAGTTCCAGCCCACCGAGCTGGGGCGCTGGCTCTACTTCTACGAAACCAGCTTCACCGACGAGCCGGGCTTCGCGAACCCCTTCCGGAGCGCCGACGGGTTCTTCGACGTGGTGGCCGGCGACCGGGAAACGGTACGCAACGGGCTCCGCTCGCTGGTCGCCCGCATCCGCCAGACGGCCCCGGCCTCGAAGCGAGAAGCCGTCGCGGAGTTCGGCATTCCGTTCTGGCGTCTCGAGCGCGCCGCCCTGCAGCTCGAGACGCCGGAGTCGTTCCGCTCGGATGAGGGGCGTGAGACCTTCAACCTGCTGACGGAGGTCCGGCAGGTCATCGAGGGACACCCAGTTCACGACCAATACCGGATGAAACCGATGGAGCGCCCTTTCTAGCGGGGAGCTCTCTGCTCGCTCACATCCCGGCCATCACCCGGTCGGCCGCTTCCAGGGTCTGGTCCACGTCGGCCCGGGTGTGGGCGATGGACGGATACCAGCGGCCGCCGACCAGCGTGATCACTCCCTGCTCCTGCATTCCGGCCCAGAACTTGAGATACAGACCGAAGTCGATGCCCTCCAGGTCCTCGTCCGTGTAGGCGACGGTATCGGGGTCGAGGCCGAACATGGTGAAGAAGACACCCCGGGCCCCCTGGATCCGCATCGGCAGGCCGTGCTTCCCGGCCAGGTCCCGGAGACCCCGCATCAGCTCGTCCTGCACGGCCTCCATCTCCAGGTAGACCGCGCCGCCCTCCCTATCCAGGATCCTCAGTGTGGCCAGCGCAGCGCGCATGCCCAGCGGATAGCCGTTGAAGGTGCCGGGGCCGAGAACGGTGCCGTGCTGCAGCTGGTCCAGGATCTCGGCCTTGCCCACCACTGCCGAGAAGGGCATCCCCCCAGCAACGGCCTTGCCCAGCGTGGAGATGTCGGGCGTGACGCCGAAGTGGCCCTGGGCGCCGTCGAGGCCGAGCCGGAAGCCGGTGATCACCTCGTCGATGCTCATCACGATGCCGTACTCGTCGCAGAGCTCCCGGATCCGCTCCAGGTATCCCGGCCGCGGCATCAGACAGAAGTGATTGCAGACCAGGGCCTCGAAGTGGATCAGCGCCACCTCCTCGCCGTACTTCTGGAGGGTTCTCTCCAGCGCCTCGAGGTCGTTCCACGGCAGCAGGAAGCTCTCCTGGAGCGCCCCCGGCGCCTTGCCGTGCGTGAAGTAGGACTCCGCCAGGGGATCCGAATCCGGGTCCTCCAAGGCGAAGGGCCTGGCCTCCGGGTTCGGATCGACGGTGCCGCCGAGCACGTTGTCCATCCAGCCGTGGTAGTGCCCGCCGAAGCGAATGAAGTACGGACGCCGGGTGTGGCCGCGGGCCAGGCGAATCGCCATCTGGACCGCCTCGGTCCCGGTCACGCAGAACTTGACCTTCTCGGCGCAAGGGACGTGCTGCAGGATCTTCTCGGCCACCTCGATGTCGTCTCCGGAGAAGAATACACCCGAGCCCACCGAGAGCGACTGCGCGTCCATGAAGTCCTTCAGCGACTGGATGTACTCGGGATGACGGTGCCCGAGAATGCTCGGCCCCATCGCACCCAGGTAGTCGATGTACTCGTTGCCATCGACATCCCACAAGCGGCTGCCCTGGCCTCTCTCGAGGAATACCCGATGCTGGGAAACCGCCACCGGGACTCGGAAGTTGCTGTGACCCGTGGGATAGAGCTGGTTGAACTTCTGGGTCAGCAGGACGCTCTTCTCGTTCTTCATGATTGCCCTCGAACTGCGATAGCCGCCAATCTTCTGGTCTGGCCACAAGCACCCGAGCTTGGGCCTCCAACCTGTGCCGGCTCGCTGTGCTGCCAGCGATCGCGATTATAGCCGTTTCGGCCATCTTCTTCGCTGACTCTCGGCAGACCCCAATTTTCCGGTAGGATGTCCGTGGGGAGGACGGATCGATGTTGAAGCGTTCGCTGATGGGTCTCGCGGTGTTGCTGGTCTGCGCTGCAGGACTGGTGTTTGCTTCGGGAAGGGGCTGCTTCGGGCGCCACGAGGGGCCCGGCGACGTCACGGAGATGCCGCGCCCCTCGGCGGTGGTCAGCCAACGCACCGTCGACGTCGCATCCGCCGCCGAGACCATCGGCGTGGAGAAACCCAAGCAGATTCTGTTCGGAGACGTCCACGTCCACACCACCGTCTCCTTCGACGCCTTCATCTCGAGCCTGCCCATCTCGCAGGGAGAAGGCGCACATCCCCAGGCCGATGCCTGCGACTTCGCCCGCTACTGCTCGGCTCTCGACTTCTGGTCGATCACCGACCACGCAGAGGGACTCACCGCGCGCAACTGGAAGGAGACGCTGGAATCGATTCGCCAGTGCAACCAGGTGGCGGCGGATCCGGAGAATCCAGACACCGTCGCCTTCGTGGGCTGGGAGTGGACCCAGGTGGGCACCACACCCGAGAATCACTACGGCCACAAGAACGTGATCCTGGCCCATATCGAAGACGATCTCGTCCCGGCCCGGCCCATTGCAGCAACCAGCACCCTGGAGCGTATGCGCCGCGGCATGCCCAAGCCCTCCTTCGGCCTGGGCCTGCTGGCCCTGCTGGGCAGGGACCGGCGCTATCAGGACTTCGCCACCTTCGCCGCGGAGCACAGCGGTCTCCAGGACTGCGATCCGGGCATTCCCGAACGCGAACTGCCCAGGGACTGCGTGGAGAGCGCGGCAACTCCCGGCGAGCTCTTCGCGAAGCTCGACGAGTGGGGCCACGACGCGATCGTGATTCCCCACGGCACCACCTGGGGCTTCTACACGCCGCCCGGCTACAGCTGGGACAAGCAGCTGACCGCGTCGCAGGACGACGCGGATCGTCAGACACTGCTCGAGATCTACTCGGGTCACGGCAACTCCGACGAGTACCGCGACTGGCGCGCCATCCGCTTCGACGAGAACGGGAAGCCGTACTGTCCCGAGCCCACCAGGGACTACCTTCCCACCTGCTGGCAGGCGGGCGAGATCATCCGCGGGCGCTGCCTCGAAGCGGGAATGGCAGCGGAGGAATGCGAGCAGAGAGCCGTCGAGGCGCGCGCCAATGCCGCGGCCGCCGGCGAGCAGGCACACCTCACCGTTCCGGGCGCCCGTCCCGAGGACTGGCTCGATGCGGGCCAGTGCCGCGACTGCGACCAGCCCGCCTTCAACTACCGTCCGGGGGGCTCGGCCCAGTACATCATGGCGCTGCGGAACTTCGACGATCCGAGCCAGCCCAGGCGCGCGCGCTTCGGCTTCATCAGCTCGAGCGACAATCACTACGCCCGCCCGGGCACTGGCTACAAGGAGATCTACCGGCACGGGAATACCGAATCCCGGGAGCGGATCCTGGAAGGGTCCGACCCGGTGGCCAGGATCTTCGCCAAGCCCGTGGAAGAGCCGGTGGCCGAGTCGCGCCCCTTCGACTACCAGACGACGGAGCTCTCCGGATTCCAGCTCTTCGAGACCGAGCGCCAGGCCTCCTTCTTCCTGACCGGTGGCCTGGTCGGAGTCCACTCCGAGGGCCGCAACCGCGAGGAGATCTGGCAGGCCCTGATGCGCAAGGAGGTCTACGGAACCAGCGGGCCGCGAATCCTGCTCTGGTTCGACCTGCTGAACCCGCCCGGCTCCCGGGGTGCGGAGCTCCCCATGGGCGGTCAGGCCGAGATGAGCGTGAACCCGATCTTCCGGGTCCGGGCAGTGGGCTCCTTCGAGCAGGAGCCGGGCTGCCCGGACTACGCGGTGGGCAGCCTGAGCGAGGAGCGGTTGCAGCACCTCTGCAAGGGGGAGTGTTACAACCCGTCCGACAGGCGGAGGCCGATCACCCGCATCGAGCTGGTCCGCATCCGGCCCCAGAACCACCCCGGGGAGCCGGTGGCATCGCTGATCGAGTCGCCCTGGCGCACCTTCGAGTGTGAACCGGACCCGGCGGGATGCTCCGTCACCTTCGAGGATCCCGACTTCGCCTCCGATGGCCGCGACACCTTGTACTACGCGCGCGCCATCGAGGCCCCGGCGCCGGCGATCAACGCCGCCAATCTCCGCTGCGAGTACGACGACGAGGGACGCTGCCTGAAGGTCGACCTCTGCAACGACACCGGCGGTTCGGACGGCGACTGCCTGGCCGAGCACGAGCCGCGCGCCTGGTCATCGCCGATCTTCGTCGACTTCGCGACTCCCTAGGCTCGCGGCTGCGCCGGTCTGGGTGGCGTGCACAGGAGGACCGCAAAGAACCCGATCATTGCGCCCACGCAGGTGATGATCATGATGGTCAGATAGGTGCCCTGGAGGTCGTAGAGGAATCCCGCCAGCGGAGGCACTCCAGCCTCGAAGATCACCGCGATGGGTCCGACCACTCCTCTGATCTTCGCGAAGACCTCCGGCCCCCAGTAGTTGCCGACCATGGTCGCCTCGCAAATATAGGCGGCGCCCATTCCGAAGCCAGCCAGCAGCGGATACAGATAGGCCGCCCACATCAAGTCGGGGGAGCTGAACCAGAAGAGCACCCCTCCGATCAGGATGCAAAGCAGGGCGAAGGCGAAGATGAAGCGGGGTTCGATGATGTCGCCCAGCGCGGCGACGGAGAAGCGACCGGCGATGCTCAGTCCGATCGCCAGGCTGTAGAAGAAGGCCGCGTCACCGGGCTCGAAGCCCCTGTCCTGGAGATGCAGGGGGCCCTGGGTGACGATGACCTGCCAGAGGGAGAAGGTGCCGATCGTTGCGAGGAGGAGCAGCCAGAGCACCGGCGTTCTCAAGACATCGGCGAGAGTCCACACGACCGCCGTGCGGTAGGTCCGGCGTGCGCCGGTCGCTCCGACCGTCGCCTTCGCCCGGTCCGGGTGCAGGCCGTCCGGGTACTGGCCCAGGTCCGAAGGCCGGTTGCGCACCGCGAGAATGGCCACGACCGCCCCTACCATCGCCGCGACCCCGGTGATGGTCCAGCCGATCCGCCAGTCTCCTCCCGCACCCAGGACAGCCGCGTTGACGATCAGGGGCGCGAAGAAGCCACCAACGGCCCCACCCCCCAACACCAGGCCCAGGGCCAGTGCGCGGCGAGCATCGAACCAGAAGATGATGACCGTCTGGATGGGGATGAATGTGGCGGGAGCCGCTGCCAGGCCGAGAAGGACGCAAAGGGTGAGGTATGCGGCGTAGCTATCGCCGATCAGCGCCATCGCGAAGTTGATGGCGGCCAGACCGATTCCCCCGATGAAGAGCGTGACCCGGACACCCAGACGACCGATCATCCAAGCCGCGAGGGGCGATGCGACGCCGGTGAGCAGCATGATCGCCGCGTAGCCCACCATGATGTCTCCCCGCGACCAGCCCGTCTCTTCGATCATGAACGGATAGAGCACGGGTGGACCGTAGAAGACGAAGCCGATGGGAATCGTGTAGACGACCCAGAGGAAGAAGAGCAGCCACCACCCGTAGAAGCGCGGCGTCCGATTTCCAGCTTCCATGAACCAGCATTTCCTCGCGCGGGCTTCGCAGCAGGCAGAGACAGCGCCGGCAACGTTACAGACAATCAGTCGATCCCGGTACTCTCGGCTCGGGAATTCCGCAGATGGCGTCTCGAAGAGCGGGGAGAGCGCTCTCCCCGACGCTGGCAGGGGCGCGCATCATCGGCCACACTCAGCAGTCGATCCGGAGGCCGGATGGCGGAGACACTTGCGAAGCGCCTCGCCGAATACGCGATCTCCACGCGGTTCGATGACCTGCCGGAACCGCTCGTACACGAGACGAAGCGGCGGCTGATCGATGCACTGGGCTGCGCGTTGGGCGCCCGAAGCGCCGACACGCCACGGATAGCGGAGCGGGTGGCGTCGCGGATCGCGGCCGAGCCGGCTGCAAGCACGCTCTACGGCAGCCGCACCAGTCCGGACATGGCAGCCTTCACCAACGGCATCCTGATCCGCTACCTCGACTTCAACGACACCTATCTCTCGAAGGAGCCGGCGCATCCGAGCGACAACCTCGCCGCGGTCCTCGCTGCGGGCGAGGCGGCGGGCTCGACCGGCAGCGACCTGATCGCGGCCGCCGTCGTCGCGTACGAGGTGCAGTGCCGGCTGGCCGACGCCTGGAGCATCCGCTCCCAGGGTTGGGACCACGTCTGCTACGGCGCATTCTCGACGGCGCTCGGAGCGGGAAAGCTGCTCGGCCTCGACGCTGCCTCCCTGGTCCACGCTCAGGGCATCTCTGGCGTGGCACACATGGCCATGCGTCAAACCCGCGCCGGCGAGCTTTCGATGTGGAAAGGAGCGGCGTTCGCCAACACCTCCCGCAACGGTGTGCTGGCGGCGCTGCTCGCTGCAGAGGGCATGACGGGTCCGGCGCCGATCTTCGAGGGAGAGATGGGCTTCTTCACGGAGGTGGCGCACGGTGAGTTCGAGCTTCCGGACCTCGGCGGGAGAGAGGGCGTCAAATACATGCTTCCGCGCACCTACATCAAGAACTGGCCCGCCGAATACCACGCGCAGAGCGCCATCGATGCCGCGCTGCAGATCCGAGAGGCGATCGGCGACCCCGCCGCCATCGATCGCGTGCTGATCGAGACCTTCGACGCCGCCGTGGAGATCATCGCCGATCCCGAGAAGTGGCTTCCGAAGACCCGCGAGACGGCCGACCATAGCCTGCCCTACTGTGTCGCCGTAGCGCTTCAGGACGGGGAGGTCGGGCTGGAGCAGTTCTCCGAAGAGAGAATCGCGGATCCGAAGCTGCTCGAGCTGGTCTCCCGCGTCGAGGTCAGAGCGCACCCCGAGCTCAGCGCTCGCTATCCGGCCAGCACCCCGAACCGGATCGCGGTGACGACGAGATCCGGGGAGAGCGCGGTCCGGGAGGTCGAGTTTCCGAGAGGCCACTCGGGAAACCCGATGAACGACCAAGAGGTCGAGGAGAAGTTCAGACGCCTGGCCGCTGCGGAGATGCCTCCCCAGCGGCAGTCGGAAGTGCTGCGTCGGCTCTGGGCGCTCGAGACGGAGACCGACCTGGCGCCACTCCTGGCGCTATTCCAACGGGGCGACGGCTAGCACATGTCTGCAGGGATCAGTCCGTCTCCCGGCGCCCGCCTGCGCGCTTCCTATGCCAATGGGTGTATTGCCATACCCGGCGTCTTCAACGCTCTCGTCGCGATGATGGCCGAGCGCTCCGGATTCGAAGGGATCTACCTCTCGGGCGCAGCGCTCTCGGCGGCCTCCGGCCTGCCCGACATCGGTCTGCTCTCCATGAGTGAATTCGTGGAGCAGGTCCGGGTCATCACTGCCGCATCGAGCCTGCCCCTGCTGGTCGATGCCGACACCGGATTCGGCGGTCCACTGAACCTGGAGCGGGCCGTCAGGGAATTCGAACACGCCGGGGCTGCCGCCATCCAGATCGAGGACCAGCAGCTCCCCAAGCGATGCGGCCACCTCTCGGGGAAATCGCTGGTCAGCGTCGAAGAGATGGAGCAGAAGGTTCGCGCCGCCGCGGGCGCACGCCGGGATCCCGCTTTCGTGATCGTCGCGCGGACCGACGCCCGCGGCGTGGAAGGCTTCGCAGCCGCCGTCGGGCGCGCCCGCCGCTATCTGGAAGCCGGGGCCGACGTCATCTTCCCCGAAGCACTGGAGAGCCGGGAGGAGCTCGCCGACTTCCACCGATCGATCCAGGCGCCGCTGCTGGCGAACATGACCGAGTTCGGCCGGAGCCCTCTGCTGAGCGTCGCCGAGCTGAACCAGCTCGGTTACCGGATCGCCCTGTTTCCGGTGACGGCGTTCAGGGCAGCCATGAAGGCGGCCGAGCGCACACTCGAGGAAATCGGCCGCTCCGGCACACAAGGGGAGGTCCTCGATTCGATGCAGTCGCGGGCAGAGCTCTACGACCTGCTCGGATACCGGGGATACCAGGAGCGCGACGAGGCCTACTTCGAGAAACCATCCGGCGGGGATGGCGACGACGGTTGACGGCCGCGCAGCACGATCCGCTCAGCGGACGACCTCGAAGGGAAACGCCTCCAGCTCCTTGCCGTTCAAGGCGAGCTTCACCGTCCAGGTACCGTAGGGGTTCTCCAGGTCCAGCTCGGCGGGCTCGATGTACGCCCAGGTCCGGTAGTCGAACGGCGGACTCTCCTCCACCTGATAGTCGAAATCCGCGACGACCTGACCGCTCGGCGCGAACCACCCCCAGGCGACCCGGTCGCCCCCTCGGAGATTCTGCCATTGGCTCCACACCGATATCCGGGGCTGGCTCCAGGAGGCCTCGGAGAGCTTCCCGATGCAGGCGTTCCTCCCCGCCTGGATCTCCCGGCAGAGCTCGAACCTGAGGAGCACGGGGTGGCTGCGAAGGATGGGGGCGTCGCTCCAGAGTCCCGAGATCCGGGGGCCGTTCTCCGTCACCTCGACCGTCACCGTGACCTTCACCGCCTGGTGAGCAAACGGGCACTTGTAGATCGCGGTCGCCTGCACGGGGTCGATGGAGTGGACCCGATAGGTGTAGGCCCAG
>Ga0307423_1001313_pt1 | contig 15200 bp, 14 predicted proteins | sample SalMarWE160310MG_FD_202154 | JGI IMG/M metagenome (GOLD analysis project Ga0307423, IMG submission 202154) | Salt marsh sediment microbial communities from the Plum Island Ecosystem LTER, Massachusetts, United States - WE1603-10 | ecosystem: Environmental > Aquatic > Marine > Intertidal zone >...
GATCACCGTCTGGCCCGGGCGAAGCTCACCGGTCGCTTCGGCCCGCTCGATCACCGCGTTCGCCATGCGGTCCTTGACCGAGCCCATGGGGTTCATCGACTCGAGCTTCACCCAGACGCCCACGCCCGGCGGCGCCAGGCGGCTGAGCCGAATCAGCGGGGTGTTTCCAATGGTCTCCAGCACACTGTCGTAGCGGGCCATGACTCACTTCCTCCTCGTTGCCGATCTCGTCGGCTCCATCCGAATGCCCGGCTACACACGATGAAGCGGGCCTTGTAGCGAACGCGCAGGCTGGCGAAGGCCCCGCGTCACAGGCGCGAGAGGTCCGGACCGCCGGGCCTGCCCCTCCAGGCCGCCTCGAAGCGCTCCTTCGTGGCCGCGGCCCCCTCGGTGTCCCCCTGCGCTGCTTGCGCGCGATAAAGCCCGTAGAGAAGCCACGCGTGATTGGGATGCGCGTCGAGTCCCTTCCTGAAGACGCGCTGGGCCTCCTCGGCGCGCCCCGCCTCGAGGAGCGCCGCGCCGAGGGACTGCCGCACGGGGTAGTACCAGTAGGGAGGCTCCATGTAGGGAAGCGCGTCCTGGATGGCGACCGCACGCTCGAAGGCGCGGACGGCCGCCTCCGGATCTCCGCTGGCCCGGGCGATCCGGCCGGCGACCACCTGGCCCGCCAGTTCGAGGAGATCGGGCGCGGGGACGCCCCCCTCGGTCATCCCGCTCCAGTCGCGGTCCTCGGCGAGGGTGCCGATCGCCTCGATCTCCGCCCGCGCCGCCTGTGCGTCGCCACGCTCGGCGTTCGCCACGCCGCGCGCGTAGTGCCAGGCAACCTTTACGAAAGGAAGGCGGTCTCCGGGGTCGGGCAGGGCCACGATCGCGGCGGGCGCGCTGAACTGGGCGTGCGCAAAGTAGGGCGCCGCGTCGATGAGCTGTACCCAGGGAATCGCCTCGGAGACGTCGTCCGAGGTAATGCCGGGGAGCTTCTCCGCCGCGGCGAGGCTGGTCTCGCCGTCGCCCGTCATGCGCGCCGACTCGAGCAAGAAGTGCACGTTGTGGGGGTAGTAGGAGTAGCGGTAGGGGCTCTCGGTGCCCAGCTGCTGGAGGTAGACCTCGTCCGCCGCCACGGCCTGGCGATTGGTGGCGACGGAGTCCTGGAAGCGACCGATACGGAAGTAGATGTGCGAGGGCATGTGGACGAGGTGTCCCGCTGCCGGGGCGAGAGCAGCGAGATGCTCTGCGTGGGCCTCGGCCCGCTCGGGGGTCTTGGACGCCTCTACCGTGTGGATGTAGAGGTGGATTGCGTAAGGGTGCTCCGGATCTTGCTCGAGTGCCCTCTCGAGCGTCGCGGTGAGGCCTCGAACCTCGGGCTTGAGAGTCTCGCCGTCGGCCTCCCAGTAGTCCCAGGGGCGGAGGTTCATCAGGGCCTCCGCGTAGAGGACCTGGATGTCGACGTCCTTCGAAAAACGCTCCGCGAGCCGCGCCATCGCCTCCGCGTAGGCGCGGTCGAGCGCGGCGCGCTCTGCGCCCTCTTCCGCGGAGTAGCGCCTGCGGAGCGCTGCGATGAGCGCCTTCTCCACCTCGGAGGCCCCCGCGGCCTTCTCGCTCGCCGTCTCCACGGCGCGAACGGCGGGAGCCACCGCCTCGGGGTCCATCGGCGCGTTGATGTTGGGGCCGAGGACCCAGGCCTCGCCCCAGAAGCACATGGCGCAATCCGGGTCGATGCGGCGCGCCTCCCGGAAGGCGACGAGCGCCTCGGGGTGGTTGAAAGCGAAGGCGAGGAGCAGACCCTGATCGAAGTAGCGCTGCGCCAGATGGCTCGATGTCGTGACCGCGCGGTGGTGGTCGCCGAGCCCCTCGAGGAGGGGCCGCCGCTCGGTGGCCGCGGGCTTCGCCTCCGCCTTCGCGACGATGAAGCGCGCGAGCTCCACGCGCCGCACGAAGGCCGGGTCGCCCTCGTGCCCCGGCATGCCGCAGACCGCGGCGAGGAGGTACGCGGGGATGAGTTCACCACCGCGGTCAACGATCGGAGGCGGCCCCGGAGCGGCGGCATGGCCCGGCCCGTGGGCAAGCGAGGCCGCCGGAGCCAGGAGAATCGTCGCCAGAGTGGCCATGAGTCGGGACGGAGTGCGCATGGTTTCCTCCTGAGCTTTGACACCCGGACGCGACGAACACCCATACCTGCAAGCTATCGCAGGATGGAGCAGCTACCCGTCGCACCTGCGTGCGCGACTCCACCGAGGCCGGGGAGATCCCACCGCGTCTCGCTCCCGGCCGGAGGCTTCCCATCACGGGCCGTGTCGCGGAGCCTGCTGCGGATCCCGAAGATCCGATTCTCGCGGGATCACGGTCACTCATCGCGGCGCAGCCCGAGCCGCTGAGTGCCCCGGCGGGGAGGCGGCATGGGCAAAGAAGCGTCCATCGGCGCCGAAGGTCGCGGCGGCTGCACTGCCGGCTCTCGATCGCCTGCGTGGAGGAGGAAGGCATCGCGGAGGGTTGCCGCCGGCTGGGAACCGCGCACTCGGACGGGTTTGGGGGTAGGAACCATGGGCGGGGCTCCCCGAGGTCCGATGACAACTGAAGGTTCCCTTCCCGAAGCGCGGCTCGATCCGCCTGGGGAAGGTCGTGGGCAGCTTGCCGGCGGGCTTCACGTCGCCGAAGAGCAGGTCGGCCAGCGCATTGCCCAGCTCCTAGCGAATAGGCCTCATGAGCGGATCCGAACAACGTCCGACAAGGCAGCATCTGTAAGCTCCCGCGGAGAGGGGGGCGAAACGGGTGTGTTCCCTCGATCGCGGTCGAGGCGGTCGAAGCTCTACCACCCCAAGTAGCGGGCGCGAGGTCACCACCCGGCTCGGCGTGACCATCGGCGAGCTATTGCTGGTGCCCAAAGGAACGCTCACCAAGGCCTCGAGCGGCAGAAGGCGCCACAAACATCTCCGCGACCTCTACTGCGAAGGCAAGCTCGAGGTGTTATGCCAGACTGGCGAGAAGCCGATCTTCTGACGCGGCGCCTCGCTTTTCTTGGCTTTCGGGAATGGAGCGAAGGAGATTCACGTTGCGGCGACCCGAAGCACACCGACGCCTGGGCCTCAGCCCATCCGTCTGCGCCGGAAGTGGGGGACGACCGCGTTCCCGTACACCTCGGTGCGGTTGAATCGCATGATCTTCGGGTGCAGGAGCGAGCACAGCAGCCAGTCGTTCCGGAACAGCCAGCGGTGGTCGTACTGGATCGCCGAGCTCTTCGTCTCCGAGTGGTGCGCGTGGTACAGGGCGGCCTTGTTGCCCCGCAGCATGTGGCAGCCCGATCCGTCGGGCGACAGCATCGAAGTCTCCGGCTCCTCGCCGAGCAGCTGGGACAGCTTCTCGACCATCGCCTCGGGAAAGAAGCAGAGCTCCTCGTAGCCGAGTCGCAGGCCCCGCAGGCCCTTCTCGCTCATGAAGCGCTGGATCTCGCGGTTCTTCCGATACCACTCGCGGAACAGGCGCGTCATTCCCCAAAACCCTGCGTTCCCTTCCCTTGCGCGGGGCCGCCGCTGCAGGTCGTCCTGCGAGATCGCCCAAGCGCGCACGTCCTTGATCACGTGGGCGACCCGGAGGTCGGCCTCCGGAAGTCGAGCGAGCGCGCGCATGGGAGTCAGGGATTTCGACGAATCCACCAAAATCTGCTCGGATCCGAAGACGTCGGCGAAGGTCGCCAGGATGACCCGGTACTGGTCCTCCAGCGCATTCCCCTGCTGTCGCGACAGGCGGGAGATGGCCTCTCCCCAGAAGACGCAATCTTCCGGGGTGCTCCCGCAGGAGCAGCGCCGTGTCAGCGTCAGCGCCAGCCCCTTCTCGCCGGGCCCGAGCGTCCGTCCCACTTCCCCGAGGCCCACACACCGGGAGTGGGCCGCGAGCATCAGATGCAGGAGTGTCGATCCCGAGTGCGAGGCACCGGTGACGTAGAGCACGCGGATCATGCCTGTCGCCCGGTGGCTTGGCGGCCGCCCGGAAGGACGACCTCAGCCACAGGAGAGCGATTCTCCACCAACGCGCCACCCCGCGATTTTCGCCCGCGTTCCGAAGCGCGTCGCGTCGGTGCGATCATGGCACGGGGCGATCACCGGCTCGGCCTCCGGCCGCGGCGCGATCGGACCGTACGCGCAGGACGCCGCACCGCGCACCGTGAGCATGACGGCTGCACTCGGCACCTTGTCCTCCATTCCAATCTCCTGTCGGGCGATGGATCGAGAGGGGATGCTAGCTCGCATTCTCCAACCGGTCCGGTGGTCAAGGGTCCGCGTCGGGGCGAGGCGTTGACCTACTCTCGAGGTGAGGCAGGGGGATGCTGGACGCAAGGTTCGTACCCCAGGCCGCGAAGGCGCACTACTGGCGCATCGAGAAGCGGTGGTATGCCGCTGGCCCGGGGCCGCCGACCGGCTCCGGCTGCCCGACCTCCTCCGCATCGGACCGCAGAAGGCCGGAACCACCTGGCTCTGGGAGAACCTGCCGCGTCATCCGGAGATCTTCGTTCCCGTCAAGAAGGAGCTTCACTACTTCGACAATGTGAGTCACCACATCGATCGAATAGGCGTCATAAGCGGATCCGCACATCCCCAATGTCCGATAAGGCAGCATCTGTAAACTCCCGCGGGGAGGGGGGGCGAAACGGGTGTGTTGCCCTCGATCGCGGTCGAGGCTCTACCGCCCCAAGTAGCGGGTTGGCGGCTCCGTGAGACGTGGGGTCATGGCCCCCGACGACCGTCTCTCCCTGCCGGCCGGCGTTTCCCGAAAGAAGAGGTCCAAAGGAAGAGCCCCTACCCCTCTACTGCTGACCTCGGGTTTTTGCGACGGTTCTCCCGGTGCCCTTGCCCCCCGGCGCCCGGTCCGCGTCCCGGTGCGGCCGGAGGAGAGCCATGGCGAGGAGCGGATGGCCGCGGAGAGGAGGAAGAGATGGAGATTCACAAGGGATTGAAGGTCTTGATCACCGGCGCCGGGAGCGGGATCGGACGGGCGACGGCGGTGGCGATGGCGGAGCTCGGCGGAAGGATGTTCCTGACCGACATCAACGCGGCGGGGCTGGCGGAGACGGGGGGGATCGTCGAGGGAGCCGGCGGCGAGGTCTGCGCGAGCCCGGCCCTCGATATCTCCAATCTCGAGGACTGCAAGGGCTTCGCAGACGAGGTTCACGGCGAGTTCGGCTCCATGGACGTGGTGATGAACGTCGCGGGCATCTCGATCTGGGGCCAGGTCGAGGATCTGGAGCACGAGCACTGGAAGCGGGCGATCGACGTGGACCTGTGGGGCCCGATCCACGTGATCGAGTGCTTCTTGCCGGAGATGATCCGCGCGGGCAGGGGAGGGCACCTGGTCAACGTGGCGTCGGTCGCGGGGCTGACCGGCGCTCCCTGGCACGGTCCCTATGCCGCGGCCAAGTGGGGCCTGGTGGGGCTGTCCGAAGTGCTGCGATACGACTTCATGCAGCACCGAATCGGTGTGACGGTGGTGTGTCCGGGCGCAGTGGAGACACCTCTAAAAAACAGCGTACAGATCGTCGGCGTGGATCCGGAGAGCCCCTACGCGAGGCGCATCAAGGAGAGGTTCTCCCGGCGCGCGGTCCCGCCGGAGACGGTGGCCGGACAGATCGTCGCCGCAATCCGAAAGAACCAGTTCATGGTCCTCACCTCGTTCGACATCAAGCTCCTGTATTTCGCAAAGCGAAAGTTCTTCCCTCTCTACCACCACGTGATGATCCGGATCTCCAGGATGCTCAACGAAGCGAGGGGATGAGCAGACCGTACCGGCCTATTGGAGCGGGTCGATGTTGAGGGCGAGTAGCGTCAGGTTGGCAAGTGACGTGTCTTGGATATGTTTCTCTATGGTACTGATGGGATCGGCAAGGAGAGGGGTGTTCCACGCGAGCCGCCGTTCTGTTCCTCGTGGCATTGGTAGCTGGCTCGCTTCCGGCAGCGGCGCTCGATCCCGACACCAGTCTCTCGGCCGCCTCGGCGTCGTTCATCGGCGAGGACTCATTCGACTACGCCGGCTGGTCGGTCGCCTCGGGCGGTGACGTGAACGACGACGGCTTCGACGACATCCTGATCGGAGCCGACAACGACGAGGAGGGGGGAAGCGGCGCCGGGCAGAGCTACTTGATCCTGGGAAAGGCCAACCTATCTGATTCTGGGAAAGGCCGATGGCTGGGCGATGAACACGTCGCTCGCGGGCGCCGACGCCTCGTTCGCGGGTGAAGCGGAGGGCGATTGGTCGGGCGTCTGGGTCTCGTCTGCCGGCGACGTGAACGACGACGGCTTCGACGACTTCCTGATCGGGGCAACCGGGCGCCAAAGCAACCGCGGCGAGACCTACCTGATCCTGGGAAAGGCGTCGGGCTGGGCCATGGACACCAGCCTGGCGAGCGCCGACGCTTCGTTCGTGGGCGAGAACGTCCTCGATGCCTCGGGCGCGGCCGTTGCCTCCGCGGGCGACCTGGACGGCGACGGCTTCGACGACATCTTGATCGGGGCGGACGAGAACGACGACGGCGGCGACCGCGCCGGCAAGGCCTACCTGTTGCTCGGCAGGGCGAGCGGGTGGAGCATGGACACCCCGCTCTCGGGCGCAGACGCCTCGTTCCTCGGGGAGGACGCCGATGACCACGCGGGCGGCGCGGTCGCGTCGGCGGGGGACGTGGACGGGGACGGCCTCGACGAAATCCTGATCGGCGCCCCCTGGCGCAACAGTTACCAGGGAGAGAGCTATCTCATCCGGGGACGCGAGACGGGCTGGGCTCTCGGCACGAACCTGGCAACGGTCGACGCGTCCTTCGTCGGTGAGGATGCGTACGACTACGCGGGCTTCATCCTGGGCTCGGGAGACGTCAACGGCGACGGGACCAGCGACCTGCTGATCAGCGCGGCATACGACAGCGACGGCGGGAGCTACGCGGGTCAGACGTACCTGATCCTCGCCCCGGCCGCTTGCGACGACGGCCTCGACAACGATGGCGACGGTTTCACGGACTTCGTCGGCGGCGACCCCGGGTGCTTGGACGCCGCGGATCTCTCGGAACGCTCGCCCCTCCTGGTCTGTGATGACGGGGCGGACAACGACAGCGACGGCAGGGTCGACTTCGATCCGGTGACCTTCGCCAACCCCGGCGACCAGTACACCCCCCCGTCCGGATCGGGGGATCCCGGGTGCAAGGATCCCACCTGGAGTACCGAGAGCCCCCAGTGCCAGGACGGCATCAACAACGATCTGGGCCAGGATCCGAATCCCGGGCGCATCGACTACGACGCCGGCTACTCCGCCAACGGTTCCCCGGATCCCAACGGGCCGGACCCCCAATGCGTCGGCAAGCCCTGGAGGAACCGGGAGAGCAAGTCCTCCTGTGGCCTTGGCTCCGAACTGGTCTTCCTGCTGCCGCCCCTGATGTGGCTCTGGCGAAGGCGCAAGCGAACGATGGTCTGAGCCCCCGCGTGGCGCACTCTACCAGGGTTGGACACGAACCGGCAGCTGCTCGTAGCCCCTTATGAAGCTGGACCGCACGCGAACCGGCTCTCCGACCACCTCCACCGCACGGAAACGTTCGAGGACTTCTTCCCACAGAATGCGGAGCTGCATCTCTGCGAGACGGCTTCCCATGCAGAAGTGGACACCAATTCCAAAGGACAGGTGCTTTCGAGCATCCTCACGATCGATCAGGAACTCGTTGGCGCGTTCGATCGCGGTCTCGTCCCGATTGGCTGACACGTACCACATGACGACCTTGTCGCCCTTCTTGATCTTCTTTCCTGCCAGTTCTGTGTCGCGCGTCGCCGTCCGACGCATATACGCCAAAGGCGTCTGCCAACGGATGATCTCGCTGACCATGTTCGGGATGAGACCCGGGTTGTCGCGCAGCTTCTGAAATTCCTTCGGATGTTCGTTCAGGGCCACGACGCCCCCGGAGATGGAGTTTCGGGTGGTGTCATTGCCTCCGATGATCAGCAGCAACAGCGTTCCAAGATACTCCAGCGATTGCAGGTTCTTGGTGGCGGCTCCGTTGACCAGCGCGCTGATGAAATCCAGGCGGCCCTCCTGAGGCTGGTTCGCTCGCTCTTCCCAGAGCTTTGTGAACACGTCGAGGCACTCCATGAGAGTCGCTCGGCCTTCCTCCTCGGTGATGCCCATGCTGGCTATCCCTCCACCAGCGCCAAGCGCCGCCACATCCGACCAGTAAGTGAGCTTCCGCCGCTGCTCGTAGGGGAAATCAAAGAGGGTCGCGAGCATTCCGGTCGTCAGCTCGATGGACACGAGATCGACCCAATCGAAGGTGTCAGCGGTCGGCAGACCATCCAGAATCTCGATCACCCGCTGACGGATTAGCGGCTCGAGCACCTTCAGGTTTCGAGGGGCCACCACGGGCTGGACGACTTTACGGTGGGCGTCGTGCTTGGCCCCATCCATCGTGATGAACCCGCCCTCCAGCGGAAAATCAGGCTCGGGGTCGCTCAGGAAGATGCTGCGCGCGGACGAATAGATCTCGGGATTCTTCTCGACGTGGACAATGTCATCGAACCGCGTCACGGACCAGTACGGGCCGAACTCACTCTCGGCGCAGTAGTGGACGGGATCTTCATTGCGCAGGCGTTCGAAATATCCCCAGAGCGTATCGTTTACAAATATCTCCGGATCCGAAACATCGATCTTCACGAGAGGAATCGAGTAAGGATCGGCGCCGGCTGGTCCCTTCGAAGGAATCGGATGTTCTTTGGCTGCTTGGCCCATGGGGTCTCCTTGTCAGTAGGTGATCGTTTGAATGACATGAGTCGTAGAGAGACCGGCGGCTCGGTTGATCGCTCAATCTCCTCTGACGGAACGCGAAAGGTCAAATAGCCCCGGAGCCGAAATTGCCTGTCCCCTCGCGGGGTTGCGCTCAATTTCGGGCTCCATCCTGATCTGCGCGTAGCTGCCGGCCTCCCCGAAGGGATTGATCAGAGCCCCAATCCATGATGTCACTCTGAGTATATCTGCGCCTGATGGAAGCTGTTAAAACCCTCGCTCCAGTCGCTGGCCACGTCGACGCAGCAGTGCGGGATCCCCCGCTACCTCCGGCCGCCCCCCCCCCCGCGTAGACAATCGAATTGAAACATGTTTCAATAACGAAATGGCCAGCAACGCACGCCCCCCCGGAGCCGGCTCGCGCCCGGAGCCCCCTGACACCGAGGGATTGGCTCGGCTCGCCACCAGCCAGCTTCGGCGGGTTCGTCGCATCGTCGACGCCGCGGTGACTCTCGCCGACGAGGGTGGCTTCGACGGCGTGCGCCTGCGCGACGTGGCGGAGGCCTCGGGGGTGGCTCTCGGCACCCTCTACAAGTATTTCCGCAGCAAAGAGGACATCCTGCTCTTCGCCGTCAACGAGGAGGCGGTGCGGCTGGAGACCGTGATCTCGGCCCGGCCCCCGAGCGGCGGCTCCGCCGAGGAGCGCACCACGGAGTTCTTTGCGCGGGCGACCCGCGGATTCACTCGGCGGCCGAACTTCGCCCGGGCGGTGCTGCGCGCCATCGCCTCTGGCGACCACAAGACCGCCGTCAAGGTGGCCGGCTTCCATCTGCGCATTGGGCGGATGATCGTCGCCGCGATTCGCGACGAGAGGCCCGACATCTCCAAGGCCGTGACGGAGCCGGAGGGGAGCGAGCAGGAGCAGGCCATGGTGAAGATTCTCGAGCACGTCTGGTTCTCGGCTCTGGTGGGCTGGGCGGGTGGGCTCCATCCGGCCAAGACGGTCACGGATCAGATGCGGACGACAGCGGCTTACCTCCTGGGTGGTTCCTCGGAACCCCGGGAGCGGTGAGGAGAGGCGAATGAGTACGAGTTCGAGTGGCGGAGAGATTCTCACTGCCTCCCATGTCATCGAGTACACCTACCGGCGCTCCCTGGGACCGGTGATGAGCCGGTTCCTCACCGGGCTGCGCGACCGCCGGATCGAGGGAATCCGCACCCGCGACGGCCGGGTGATGGTCCCGCCCAAGGAGTACGATCCCGAGACCGGCGAGGATCTCCACGAGTTCGTCGAGGTCGGCCAGTCCGGGGTGGTGAAGACCTGGTCCTGGGTGAGCAGGCCCCGCGAGAAGCATCCCTTCAGCCGCCCCTTCGCCTGGGCCCTGGTTCAGCTCGACGGCGCCGACACCGCCATGCTCCACGCCGTCGACGCCGGCGAGGAGTCGAAGATGCGGACCGGGATGCGGGTCCGGGTGCGCTGGCGGGAGGAGACCGTCGGGGAGATTCTCGACATCGCCTGCTTCGAGCCGGAGGAGGAGAAGTGAGCAAGCCGGTCAAGAGCATCAGCACACCGATTCGCCTCGAGTACACCTACTCGGCGGGAGAGGCGCCGACCCGCTTCCTGCGCGGGATTGCCGAGAAGAGGATCATCGGACAGCGCTGCCCGGTCACCGGGAAGGTCTACGTCCCCTCCGCGGGCGCCTCTCCGACCCACGGCGTTCCCACCGTCGGTGAGGTGGAGGTCTCCGACAAGGGGACCGTCACCACCTTCTGCATCGTTCGGATTCCCGCCGAGAACTTGAGCGTGCAGGCGCCCTTCGTCGCCGCCAGCGTGCTGCTCGACGGCGCAGACATCGCGATGTTTCACGTGATCGACGAGTGCCCCCTCGAAGAGGCGCGGATGGGCATGCGCGTCCAGGCGGTATGGGTGCCGGACGAGGAGCTCGCCCCCACGCTTGCAAGCATCAAATACTTCAAGCCGATCGACGAGCCCGACGCGGATTTCGAGTCCTACAAGGAGCACCTGTGATGCGCGACGTCGCCGTGGTTTCCTTTGCACAGGCCCCGAACAAGCGGCGCGAGCTGGAGCGCAACGAGGTCGAGATCCTGATGCCGGTGGTTCGGGAAGCCATCGAGCGCTCGGGAATCGAGAGGAAGCAGATCACCTTCATCTGCTCGGGCAGCAGCGACTACCTGGCCGGGCAGCCCTTCTCTTTCGTGACCAGTCTCGACGCGGCAGGCGCCTGGCCGCCGGTCTGCGAGTCCCACGTGGAGATGGACGGCGCCTGGGCCCTCTACGAGGCCTGGGTGAAGCTCCAGATCGGCGAGCTGGATGCTGCCCTGATCTACTGCTTCGGGAAGTCGTCGATGGGAGACATCTCCGAGATACTGAGCCTGCAGCTCGATCCATACTACATGGGGCCGCTCTGGCCCGACGCGATGAGCCTCGCTGCTCTCCAGGCCCGGCTGCTGCTGGAGAAGGGACAGGTGAGCGAGCGCGATCTGGCCGAGGTGGTGGTGCGCAGCCGGCGCAACGCCAAGGACAATCCCAACGCCCAGCTCGCCGGGGACTTCCAGGTGGAGGAGCTGCTGGGAGAGCCGATGATCGCCTCGCCGCTGCGCAAGCACGACTGTGCGCCCATCTCCGACGGAGCGGCGGCCGTGGTGCTGGCCGCCGACGACCTGGCCCGCAGCGTGTGCCAGCGCCCGGCCTGGATCACCGGGATCGATCACCGCATCGAGGCCCACGATCTGGGCGTCCGGGATCTCACGCGATCGCCCTCGACGGCTCTGGCTGCGGAGAAGGCGGGTCTGGCGCGCGCTCCCGTCGAGGTGGCGGAGCTCTACGCTCCCTTCAGCCACCAGGAGCTGATCCTGCGCGAGGCGATGGGGCTCGGCGAGGAGGTGAAGGTGAATCCATCGGGCGGCGCACTCTCCGCCAATCCGGTGATGGTCGCGGGCCTGATCCGGATCGGTGAGGCCGCGGAGCGGATCAAGAACGGCTCTGCCAGACGCGCGGTGGCCCACGCCACCTCGGGCCCCTGTCTGCAGCAGAACCTTGTCTGCGTGCTGGAGGGAAGCTGATGGCGGAGCTTTGCGGAGTCGTCGGGATCGGTCAGACCAAGCACGACGCCAAGCGCATCGACGTCTCGGCAGCCGGACTGGTGCGAGAGGCGGCGGTCCGCGCCCTCGAGGACGCGGGCTGCACCTGGCGGGACATCGACGCCGTGGTGATCGGCAAGGCGCCGGACATGTTCGAGGGTGTGATGATGCCGGAGCTCTTCCTGGCGGACGCGCTCGGCGCCGTCGGGAGGCCCATGCTCCGGGTGCACACCGCCGGGAGCGTCGGGGGATCCACCGCGCTGGTGGCGGCCAGCTTGATCCAGGCCGGTGTGCACCAGCGGGTGCTGACGGTGGCCTACGAGAAGCAGTCCGAGGGCAACGCCATGTGGGCGCTCACCATCGCGCGGCCCTTCAGCGTGGCGGTGGTGGCCGGAGCCGGCGGCTACTTCGCCCCGCTGATCCGCGCCTACATCCGCCGCTCGGGTGCGCCGGAGGACACGGGGATCCGGGTGGCGCTCAAGGACCGCAAGAATGCGCTCAAGAACCCCTATGCCCACCTCCAGATCCCCGACATCGACTTCGATGCGATCGCCAGCTCGCCGATGCTCTGGGATCCGATCCGGTATCTCGAGACCTGTCCTTCCTCCGACGGCGCCTGTGCCCTGGTGCTCGCCAGCGATGAGGCGGCGAAGAACTCGCCCACGCCGCCCGCGTGGATCCACGCATCGGAGATGCGCAGCGAGCCCACCATGTTCTCGGGCCGCGACCAGGTCAACCCCCAGGCGGGCCGGGACTGCGCGGCGAGCCTCTACAAGAAGGCGGGGATCTCCGACCCCCGCAAGGAGCTGGACCTCGCCGAGATCTACGTTCCCTTCAGCTGGTACGAGCCGATGTGGATGGAGAACCTGGGCTTCGCCGAGGAGGGGAGCGGCTGGAAGATGACCTACGAGGGCGCCACCGCGATGGATGGGGACATGCCCATCAACTGCTCTGGAGGAGTGCTCTCCTCCAACCCGATCGGCGCCTCGGGGATGCTGCGCTTCGCCGAGGCCTCCATGCAGGTGCGGGGACAGGCGGGCGAGCATCAGGTGGATGGCGTACGCAGGGCATTGGGGCACGCCTACGGCGGCGGCTCCCAGTATTTCGCCATGTGGATCGTCGGCAGCGAGAAGCCTTAGATCGGAAGATCGGAGAGAGGGAGAGAGTCCATGTCGGAGTTGGGGTTCTGGAATTTCGCGCAGAAGGATCCCTCGAAGCTGGCCCTGGTCTGCCCGGATGGGACGGAGGTCTCGCGGGGCGAGCTCCTCGCCTCCTGCAACCAGCTGGTGCACGGCCTGCGGGCCCTCGGCCTCGAGCAGGGTGCCTGTGTCGCCACCGTGATCCCCAACGGCCGCGCGATGATCGAGCTCTACCTGGCGACCTGCCAGGCGGGCTGGTATCTGAGCCCCATCAACCATCACCTGACCGCGCCGGAGATCAGCTACATCGTCGCGGACTCCGGCGCGAAGGCATTCGTGGGCAGCGAGCGCTTCGCCGAGCCCTGTGCGGGGGCGATGGAGGAGCTCGACTTTCCGAAGGACGCGCGCTTCGCCATCGGAGAGATCGAGGGCTTCCGCCCCTTCGCGGATCTTCTGGCGGGCCAGCCGGAGACGTTGCCCGCGGACCGGGCCGCCGGAGCGGTGATGAACTACACCTCCGGCACCACCGGGAGGCCCAAGGGCGTGCGGCGGCCACTCCCTCCTCTGGATCCGGACACTGTGGCGTCGCTCTACACCGGCTTCCTGGCCATGTTCGGCATCCAGGTCGAGGACGGAAACGTCCACCTGATCGGCTCCCCCCTCTACCACACAGCGGTGCTGGTGTTCGCGGCGTGCTCCATGCACATGGGCCACCCCGTCGTGGTGATGGACAAGTGGACACCGCAGGATTTCCTCGCGCTGATCGAGAAGTACCGGGTCACCACCAGCCACATGGTGCCCACCCAGTTCCACCGCATGCTGCATCTTCCCAAGGAGGTGCGCGGGAAGTACGACTGCTCCTCCACGCGCAACATGGTGCACGCCGCGGCTCCCTGTCCCATCGAGATGAAGCTGGCGATGCTCGACTGGTGGGGCGACAGCATCTACGAGTACTACGCCGCCACCGAGGGCGGGGGAACCCTGGTGACCCCGGAGGAGTGGCGCCGCTATCCGGGCACCGTAGGGCGTCCCTGGCCGACTTCGGACATCAAGATCTATGACGACGATGGCAACGAGCTGCCGACCGGCGAGCACGGCATCGTCTACATGAAGCTCGGTCAGGGGGACTTCGAGTACCACAAGGACAAGGAGAAGACCAGGAAGAGCCGGCGCGGCGAATACTTCACCGTCGGTGACATCGGGTACCTGAACGATGATGGCTACCTCTTCCTCTGCGATCGCAAGTCCGACATGATCATCTCCGGAGGCGTCAACATCTACCCGGCGGAGATCGAGAACGTCCTGCTCACCCACCCGAAGGTCGCGGACGTGGCCGTCTTCGGAATTCCTCACCAGGACTGGGGCGAGGAGGTAAAGGCCGTGGTACAGCCCGTCGACGACGTCGCCACCGGCGACGCCCTGACCGAGGAGATTCTCGGCTTCTGCAGCGACAAGCTCGCCAAGTACAAGACGCCCCGTTCCATCGACTACGTCGAGGAGATGCCGCGGGACCCGAACGGAAAGCTCTACAAGAGGAAGCTCCGCGATCCCTACTGGGAGGGTCACGAGAAGGCCATCTGAGCCGCACGCGGAGGCGCGGCACGAGTCGGCGCCGGTGAACGGAGACCGAGCACGGAGACCGAGTAGGATGGATTTCGCTTTCAGCGACGAACAGGAAGAGTTCCGCAGCACCCTCCGGCGTTTCTTCGAGGAGAAGGCGCCCTCGGCCGAGGTGCGCCGGCTGATGGAGACGAGCGAAGGTTACGACCCGGGCGTATGGAAGCAGATGGCCGAGGAGCTCGGGCTTCAGGGGATCCAGGTTCCCGAGGTGTACGGCGGGCAGGGCTTTGGCTTCCTGGAGCTCGGCATCGTGCTGGAGGAGATGGGACGGGTGCTGTTTCCATCGCCCTTCTACGCGACGGTGTGCCTGTCGGCGAACGCCATCCTGAACGCGGGCAGCGAGGCGCAGAAGCAGGCGCTGCTCCCGGGCATCGCCGCGGGTGAGACGCTTGCGACCCTCGCCCTCTGTGAGGATTCGGGCCGCTTCGATGCCGCCGGGATCACTCTCGAGGCCGTTCCCGATGGTGGCGGCTACCGCCTCGACGGCCACAAGAGCTTCGTGATCGACGGTCAGATCGCCGACTGCCTGGTGGTGGCGGCAAGGCTCGGGGGGAGCGCGGGGACGGACGGCATCACCCTCGTCACCGTGCTCTCCGACGATCC
>Ga0307423_1001314_pt1 | contig 15193 bp, 12 predicted proteins | sample SalMarWE160310MG_FD_202154 | JGI IMG/M metagenome (GOLD analysis project Ga0307423, IMG submission 202154) | Salt marsh sediment microbial communities from the Plum Island Ecosystem LTER, Massachusetts, United States - WE1603-10 | ecosystem: Environmental > Aquatic > Marine > Intertidal zone >...
TGATCAGGCGCTGAAGTCGATACAGATAAGAATTGGGCTTGGCGGGCTTTTCATTGCTTTGCTTGCGGCAGGAATCAGCCTTTTTGTGTCCCAGCGCATCAGCCGTCCCATTGAAAAATTAAAAAAAGGTGCGGATTTTTTTGCCCAGGGGAATTTGTCCTACCGTATGCCGGGGACGAATCTGGTTGAAATCGACAGTCTCATCGAAGCATTGAATCAAATGGCCGTCCAACTCGAAGACCGCCTCAATACCATTGTTCGTCAGAAGAATGAACTGACGGCGGTTTTGTCGAGCATGGCCGAAGGCGTCATTGCGGTAAATATCAGCATCAACAAGGTAGGGGCAAAATTTTTTGAAGACCTGCCGCAGAACCTGCTGAATCGAAGTATTCCGGAGGCCATCCGAAATCCGGATCTCCAAAAGTTTGTCGATAGGGCCCTTTCCAGCAAAGAAAATCTTGAAGAAGATATTACCCTTTACCAAAGGGGTGAACGAATATTGAACATTCACAATACGCCCCTGGAAGATGCTGCCGGTCAACGACGCGGCATTCTGGTCGTAATGAACGATGTGACCCATCTTCGAAAACTTGAAAACATCAGAAAAGATTTTGCCGCAAATGTTTCCCATGAACTCAAAACACCGCTGACAGCCATCAAGGGATTTGTTGAAACGCTTAGAACCGGTGAAGACGTCGATCCAAAGGAAACCCAACACTTTTTATCCATTATTGAAAAGCATGTGGATCGGCTCACGGCCATTATCGAAAATTTGATGAAGCTTTCCAAAATAGAGCGGCAGGATGAAACCAGTGAAATTCGTCTTGAAGATAGCGCCGTAAAAAGTGTGATTCTGCAGGCCATTCAGACATGTCGGGAAAAGATGGCAACCAAAAACATCACCGTTGACCTTGTATGTCCGGAAGACATTTCGGTCAGCCTTGATGTCAGATTGATGATTCAGGCGTTGGTAAATCTTCTGGATAATGCCATCAACTACAGCCGCGAGAAAAGTGATATTAAAATATCGGCAACTTTAAAAGACCAGGAGCTGCGGATCAGCGTTCAGGACCATGGCATCGGGATTCCAAAGGAACATTTGTCCCGCCTGTTTGAAAGATTCTACCGGGTCGATAAGGCCCGCAGCAGAGAACTCGGGGGGACGGGCCTGGGGCTTGCCATTGTAAAACACATCGCCCATGCCCATGGCGGCCGTGTATCCGTTGAAAGCGCTCCCGGAAAGGGAAGTACGTTTTCGTTGTTTTTACCGGTCCGCTGATCCGCCGGTAGTGCTTTTCAATCCGGCACGCCTTTAACCCTGAAAAAAACGGTCTTTCCCCCTTTTTCAATTATTCTGATGTGTTGCAGCGTTTTTCTGTCTGTTTTTAAATGAACGGTCATTATCAGATCGCTTCTGGATGGATGACTTGCTTTTGCATTGAATTTTTTTTGATAATAACGTGTCGTATCACCGGTGGGTTTGATGGTAAAGTCCTGGATCCTACTTTCAAAGGCCGTTTCAAAAGCAATGGCCATCATCAATTCATCCAAATTCCAGATCCCTTTATTCCCTTTGTTTCTGTATTCGGTTTCGACGAGAAATCCTACCTCATGCATTGATCGAAGATCCTTGAATGGTAAAAGATCCGGTTCGAAACGCTTTCGGAATTGAACTGAAAAAGGCAAACCGATCAGCGGCGACCGGAAGGCGGATGCCAGCATGGTGGCATGTGAAGGATCAAAATCAAGATAGGCGATTTGCTTTAACGTCTTGAGGTCAAACACATCGATCATGCAATTTCCTCTCAATGTAAAGACCAGGTCAGTCGCAGCAGTCAAATACACGGCATATCCGTCATTTTTCAAACCGAAGTAATTCAATACATTCCATAAGGTTTCAATCATCTATTTTATCCGGCTCATGGACGGAACTTAAGGATTTTGCACTAATTTGGAAGTGGAACTGGAACAACAGCCCGGTGAAACAAAAAGCTTAACCCTGGCTCTCGTGCCTTTAAGATTTAACAGAATTTATACTTTATTCTCATAAAATTCTAATATTTCTCCTTCATAACGAATATGATACAAAAGTTTATCTCTCAAAAAAAACATGTACAATCTTTTTCTTTATATTGCATCTGTTTTCATCGTTATCGCGATGATTTTTTTGAGAATCAGATATTTTCCCGTTCTCCATCCCGATGCCCGATTTTTCCCGGAATTGCCAGAAGACTATACTGGCCATTTCCCGATCCTCAAAAAGCAACGGGGACAGAGGATGAAAAACTGGAAAACATCCGTTCCATCAGGGACCAGATCCGGGAGCACATTAAGTCCTGGGTAAAATCGCTTTAAATATTTTCCGCAACGGGAATTGTCTGAAAAGAATTGTTTGCTTATGGATGGGCAACCCCGTATAATAGTTGTGAATCGTCAATATCTCCAATAGAAATCCGTGAAATAGGAAAGATAACTTCAATGACCAAGCATTTTGACCGAGAGTTGGATAAACTCAAAAAGAAAATCCTGTCCTTAGGTGCACTGGTGGAAGAACGGCTCTATCTGGCCATCAAGGCCATCGAAAGAAAAGATCCGGAGCTTGCGATAAAAATTATTCGATCCGATTACGAAATCGATGAAAGGGAAGTGGAAGTGGAGGAAGAGTGTTTGAAAATTCTGGCCCTCTACCAGCCGGTGGCCAGTGACCTTCGATTCATCATTGCCGTCATCAAAATCAACAACGATCTCGAACGAATCGGAGATGAGGCGGTCAATATCGCCGAGCGCATCCAGAGTATCGCCAAGCACCTGAATTTCAGCTTCCACTTTGACTATACCCGGATGACTGAAATCACGGCCGCCATGTTGAAGCAGAGCCTGGACGCCTTGGTCAACCTGGATATCGATACGGCCTTCAAAGTGATTACAATGGACGATGATGTGGACGGCATCCAGGGCAAGGCCTACGCACAGATCAAACAAGCCATGCGGGACCATCCCGACGAGATGACCTATCTGGTCAACCTTTATCTAATCTCCCGCCATCTCGAGCGGGTTGCCGATCATGCCACCAATATCGCCGAGGAGGTCATTTATCTGATCGAAGGAGAAATCATCCGGCATGGAAAGTATTTATAAAGTGCGTTCCGAACCCGCGGCCTTTCGCCAAACCAAGCGGCAAAGCCGCGTTTCATAAAATCGTTGTACGATTTTATTCCGGCTCGCCATTTCAAAATCATGCTCCGGGTTAAACCCCATGGTCTATAGTTTTCGCCCAAACCGTCACCAAATCACAAATTAACCCGCTTCAGGTGGGTCAATCACAAGCACCAATATTCAACGACCAAAACCTTCTCTCCGGACCGTAGGCCAGGACGTTGTTTAGAGTTTTGAATTTTGGTCATTGTGTTTTGTTTGAACTTTGTGATTTGATAGTTGTAATTTTTAAAGTCTAATGAGGATACCTAAGCAGGGCCCTCTGAGCCTTGGTTTTTGCTTTTGATAGTTTCTTAAAAATTCAAAAAGTGTGTTTTTTCACCCTGCATCCAAAATGGAAACAAAAGCGGAATGTAATACAAAACCGGTCATCCATGCCCGGCATCTCACGCGGATCTATAAGATGGGCGACAGCGAAGTGGTCGGCATCGATGATGTCAGCCTCGATATCGCTCCCGGCGAACTGGTGGTGCTCAAAGGCAACAGCGGTTCGGGCAAGAGCACGCTTTTGTCGCTCATCGCCGGTCTGGATCGCCCGACCCGCGGCCGTCTGACCGTTGCCGGTCATGATCTCGCCGACACGACGTCTTCGGACCTCACGCATTTCCGGCGGTCAGTCGTGGGAATGGTATTTCAATCTTTTAATTTAATGCCGACCTTGAACGTGGTCGAAAATGCCTGCCTGCCGGGATTGCTGGCGGGAAAATCCCCGGACCGGATCAAATCCAAAGCCATGGAACTGCTGGATTGGCTGGGTCTTTCGGCCCGAATGAACCATTTGCCGGCCCAGCTTTCCGGTGGAGAGATGCAGCGCACGGCCATCGCCAGGGCGCTGATCAATAATCCGGACATTATCCTGGCCGATGAACCCACGGGAAACCTGGACTCCGGCAACGGTCGGATTGTGGTAGAGCTGTTTGCACAGTTGAATCGTAAATGGAATCGAACCGTGATGATTGCCACCCACAGTAATATTGCAGATTCGGCCGCAACCATGACCGTCTGTTTGAAAGACGGAAAGATCGACGGTCAAACATGCGACATATAGGCTTTTTCTTTCGTTTTTTTATCCGGTTCAGTTTGCGAAACATGAAAAAGCATTTGGGCCGGGCATTGGCGGTGCTTCTGGGAATCGCTCTGGGCGCCGCAGTATTTACCAGTGTGCGGCTTTCCATTCATGCAGCCCTTGATTCGTTCACCCGAAGCATGGATGTCATTGCCGGCAGTGCGGACCGGGTATTGGTACAGCCCGGAGGACGCGTTCCCGAAGAATGGGTGGCCAAACTCCTGAAGTTTTCCGTTGTCCGTGAGGTCTCGCCGGTTTTGACGACCTATGTCCGTTTGGCCGGTAAACAATCGGAACCGTTTCTATTGATCGGCGTCGATCCGCTCATGGATCGGCGCTTTCACAAATGGCAAACCTTGCAACATGCGAATCAAGATGCAAAAAGTTGGCTTGAACTGATTCAAAGACCCTATTCCGTGATCATGGGAAAGTCTCTGGCCGAAAAATACGCGTTGGGACGCGGCGATCACGTCTTTATCGAGAACACCCGGCAAACCGACGATTTTAACATCGTTGGAATTCTATCGCCCGGCGGGTTGGCGTCAGCAGAAGGCGGCATGATCGCTTTAACCGACATCGCAACCTTTCAAGAGTTTACCAAGCTTTACGGATGGGTGGATCGTATTGATATAAAGTTCGAGCCGAACGCTACATCCAAAGATCTCGATAAGTTCCGGAAAATGCTGCCTGATAATCTCCGGCTGGGCGCGCCGTCCGCTGCAAAAGAAAGCGGGCAAGGACTGATTCGCGCCTATCAGCTCAACCTTTCCATTCTAAGCTTTGCCTCATTGTTTGTCGGAATGTTTCTGGTGTATAGCCTGGTGGCGTTGAACGCGGCGTCCCGTCGCCGCGAACTGGCCATATTGCGCGCTGTGGGCGCATCGCCCTATCTGCTGTTCATGGTGTTTTTGGCCGAAGGTGCGTTGTTCGGCGTGATCGGATGGTTGACGGCCCTTCCCATCAGCACGATGCTGGTCAAATATTTGCTGAAGGGGGTCAGCCGGACCATTTCCCTGCTCTTTGTTAAAGTTCATGTTGAAACCCTTTCTCTGAGTCCCTGGGAAATCCTGTTGAGTTTCGTGGTTACCGTGTTCACCTCGAGTGTTTCCGCGCTTCAGCCGGCTTGGGAAGCCATGCAGGTGCCTCCCAATGAAGCGCTCGAAATATCCCGCCACGGCAGGATGCGCAAAACATCCGCCCGTAAACTGGTCATTGCCGGCATCGGATGCCTTGTTCTGGTACTGCCGTTGTCCCTGCTCCCGAAAATTTTGAATTTGCCCTTGCCGGGGTATTTGGCCATTTTGTTATTGTTTACCGGGTTTTCCCTGCTTGCGCCCTGGGGTCTCCAACGCGCGGGGTATGCCCTGTCTCCCATCCTCCATCGATTCGCCGGAATTCCGGCTTACCTTGCGGGCCGGTATGTGCGGGACAGCGGAACCCGCACCGCGGTGTCCGTGGGCGCACTCATTACGGCGGTGGCCTTATTTGCAGCCCTGGTCATCATGATCCACAGTTTCCGCAGCACCGTTGAATTGTGGGCCAGACAGACGGTGAGCGGCGATGTGTTTGTTACGACGAAAATGGGACAGATCAACGAATTTCGCTATCCCATATCCCCGGCGATTGTGAATGGACTGAAAGAATTCAAAAATCGAGCGGATCTTGTTCCCAGCCGGCGATTTTATTTGAGCTACAATCATTTTCCCTATGAGTTTGAACTGCTCGATTTAAAAGTTTTTTTTCTTCACGGAGATTTTGTATGGTTAAAGGGAAATCCGGATCGGGTTCGAACCCTGCTCACCCAGGGCAAGGGGGTGGTGATTTCCGAAGTCTTTTCCAATCGAACCGGCTTGGCCGTCGGCGATATATACCGGGCCCGGATCCGATCATCGCGGGTGGCGCTTCCGGTGCTGGCCATCATTCGGGACTACCGGACCCAGGGCGGCGTGGTTTTTTATTCTCTGTCACAGTTCAATGCACGTTATCACGATGTTCAATGGAGCGGGTGCCGTATCTTTTTAAAAGATCGAACACACGATCATGAAGTGGCTGCTATGTCAGTGAAAAATGATATCGTGAAACGCTGGGGGGACAAACTGGACATCGTCAGCGGAAATGACCTGCGAAAAACGATTTTAAAGGTCTTTGATGAAACCTTTGCCATCACCACCGTTCTTTTGCTCATCGCACTTGCCATTGCCGCTCTGGGCATTGCCACGACGCTGACGGTATTGGTTCTGGAACGCTCAAAGCAGTTAAATACGCTGTATGCCGTGGGTGCCGGATTTGGACAGATCCGATCCATGATTCTCTGGGAAGCGGCCTTTATGGCCGTTGCCGGAGAAGCCGCCGGGATCCTTTGCGGATTTATTCTGTCTTATATCCTGGTGTATGTCATCAATCGACAATCCTTTGGCTGGACATTTCTCTATGCCGTCGACTGGCGGGCGCTGGCGATGTCATTGCCGTTGATCATATTGGCGGCGCTGGCTGCCGCGTACCCGGCCGTTAAAATGGTGTTTCGCGAATCGCCGGCAACGCTTTTGAGGGAAAATTAAACCGATGAGCTAAATAAAGATAGAAAATAGGAAAGAGGAAAGAGGCTAAGGACCAGAGACCGGAGATCAGAGGTCGGCTTGTTGGGCGAAGCTGAAAGCGAAGACCAAAGGTCGGAAGCCGGAAGTTGGGAATTAGAAAAGCGGAAGTAGAAAAGAGGAAAGGGTATAAGGGGAACCGCGGATGAACACGAATAAACGCAAATTTTAATAATATCCAGGTTAATCGGTTCAGGGTTCACGGTTCGGTAATGAACCGTAACTGAATGCCTTTGTAACCCTGAACGCTGAACCCGGAACCTTTAAAAGAGTAATATTTATGTCCATCTGCGTTCATTTGCGGTTATCTCTTGTTTATTTTTAAACTCAAAAATGATGTCTTACTCTAAAAAATCTATATTATTCTTATTGTTTTTCCTCGCTTTTACCCATGCATGGGGTTTTGCCGAAGATCCCAAGGGATATCTTTCCGTAACCGATTCCTGCGATCTCGAATTCCCTAGAGATCACGGGTCACATCCGGGGTATCGAACAGAATGGTGGTATTATACCGGTAATTTGCAATCTTCAGCCGGAAACCGCTATGGATTTCAGCTCACTTTTTTTCGCCGGCGAATCAATCCCATGGGATCTGAGAAGAAATGGCCGAAGCCGGCGTCTGCCTGGCGCACCAGCCAGATCTATCTGGCCCATGCCGCCCTGTCGGATATCGACGGAAAACACCATTATTATGATCAATGCATTGGACGGGGGGTGCTGGGGATCGCCGGTGTATCCCGGGATCATAATGACGTTCGTATCTTTGTTAAAAAATGGACTGCCCGAATCAGCCCGAAAGCCCTTCACCTGAAAGCGATTGCCGAAAAATTCTCTTTTGATCTTGATTTAACGCCGGTTAAACCGGTGGTGCTTCATGGGAACAGGGGGTACAGCCGAAAAGGATCCACTCCCGAAAGGGCCAGCTGCTACTACTCCTTGACCCGGCTCGAGACCAAGGGACAGGTGACGCTCGCCGGGAAAACATTTAGCGTCAGGGGCCTGTCCTGGATGGATCATGAATTCAGCACCGCGCAGCTGGAGCCCGGGATCATCGGGTGGGACTGGTTCGGCCTTCAGCTCTCCGACAACACGGAAATCATGATCTATCTTTTGCGGCAAAAGGACGGCCGGTGGCATCCTGCGTCCAGCGGGACATATGTCCGTTCCGATGGGACAACAAGACATTTATCCATTCATGATATTGAACCGATGGTGTTGGATACCTGGAAAAGCCCGAACTCAGGGGCGGTTTATCCGGCCCGCTGGCGGCTCAGGATTTTATCGCCGGCCATGGACCTCTCTGTCATACCCAACCTGGCGGACCAGGAAATGAGAACCCGGGAAAGTACCGGAGTGACCTACTGGGAAGGGAGCGTGTCCGTTCGGGGGAATAAAAATGGCCGCCGGGTGGACGGGCAGGGTTATATGGAACTGACAGGGTATGCCGGGCCCTTTGAAGCCCCCTTGTGAAAAATAGTAATGTTGACAAACGCGATGTAGTCTTTTAGTGTTAAATTATCGGATCCTCTTCTGCAATACGGGAATCAGAGATGATTGGCTCTGCCTAAGAGACTTTTGTTTTAAATCACAAATTCCAAGCATCAAATTACCAAATTGTACCCTGTTAAATCCCTCGTCTTGCATCTGATATCCGGCCTTCGTGGCCGACTACGGCGGAGCAGGCTGGTGAAGTTAGCTGAGTGAAATCTTTTCTCCGGTCCGAAGGGTTTACGAGCAAAAAAGCCAAAACGAGATGTTGTTTGGTTTTTCGAATTTTGGTCATTGGAATTTGTTTGATATTTGTAATTTCAATTCCATTAATGAGGTTGTCGTCATGATAGCAGCATTTGATCCTGTCCTGTTGGCCCGTATACAGTTTGCCTTTACCGTGGCGTTTCATATTACTTTCCCGGCTTTTACCATCGGCCTGGCAAGCTGGCTGGCGGTGCTGGAATGGCGATGGTTAAGTACCCACAATGCGGTCTACGAAGAGGTTTACCGCATGTGGGTCAAAATATTTGCCGTCACATTCGGTATGGGCGTGGTGTCCGGCGTGGTGATGTCCTTTCAGTTCGGCACCAACTGGTCGGTCTTTGCCGATCGGGCCGGTAATGTATTGGGACCGCTTTTGGGTTACGAAGTGCTTACCGCCTTTTTTCTGGAAGCCTCGTTTTTGGGGGTGATGCTCTTCGGCTGGAATCGCGTGGGGCCGAAAATGCATTTTGCCGCGACCCTCATCGTTGCCGTGGGGACCTTGTTTTCTGCCTTCTGGATACTCTCGGCCAACAGCTGGATGCAGACCCCCCAGGGATTCCGGGTGGGAAGCAACGGCCTTTTGTATCCCACCAACTGGATTAAGGTCATCTTCAATCCGTCTTTTCCGTATCGTTTTTTTCACATGGTCACGGCATCCTACTTGACCACGGCTTTTGTCGTCGGCGGAATCGCCGCATATTATCTCCGTCATAACCGACATGTAAAGCACGCCAGGATCATGCTGGGAATGGCGATGATTATGGCGATTTTCGTCTCCCCCTTTCAGGCAGTGCTGGGGGATATGCACGGTCTGAATACCTTGAAATATCAGCCGGCCAAAATAGCCGCCATAGAAGGTATCTGGAATACGGAACGGGGCGCTGCATTGAGACTCTTCGGATGGCCGGATCAGGCAGAAGAAAAAACCAAATACGCCATTGAAATTCCCAAATTGTCGAGTCTGATTTTAACGCATAGCCTCAACGGCGAGGTCAAGGGCTTAAAAGCATGGCCAAAAGACGATCGCCCGCCCTCAGTCTGGGTATTCTGGGCATTTCGGATCATGGTCGGCCTCGGCATTTTGATGATTTTTACAGGGGTGACCGCAGCCGTCCTGTTTTTTCGCAAACAACTTTTCAGCAAACCATGGTTTCAACGCTGGTGTATGGTCATGACACCGGCGGGATTCGCTGCCGTGCTGGCCGGCTGGTTTGTCACGGAAATCGGCCGGCAGCCATATGTCGTCTATGGCGTTGTCCGCACTGCCAAAGCCGCATCGCCGGTTATCGGATCCCAATTGACAATGTCTCTATTAGCGTTCATCTTCACGTATGTTTTTATCTTTGGTGCGGGCAGTTATTACATCATCCGGCTGATCGGAAAGGGACCGGGCGATTCGGAGAAAGCATACGGCGCACACGGCATGAAAGAACCGCCGCTTTTTACGGATTCGGCGTCCGAAAAAGGAGGAAAGCATGTTTAATTTGGGTGGGTTCCTGGATTTGCCGCTGATATGGTACGGTCTCATCGCTACGGCCATTTTTTTGTATGTCCTCCTGGACGGATTTGATTTGGGAGTGGGTATTTTGTTTCCTTTTGCGCCCTCGGACAGTTGCCGGGATCGCATAATGAACTCCGTTGCCCCTTTCTGGGACGGCAATGAAACATGGCTGGTCCTGGGCGGCGGCGGGCTGTTTGCCGCTTTTCCTTTGGCATACGCCATAGTAATGCCGGCGCTCTATATGCCGGTCATACTGATGCTGCTCGGGTTGATTTTCAGAGGCGTGGCGTTCGAGTTCCGGTTCAAGGCCACCGGCAGATCTCGAAGGTTCTGGGATTATTCTTTCCATTTCGGATCCCTTGTGGCAACGTTCATGCAGGGAATGGTCCTGGGGGCATTTGTCCAGGGGATAAAGGTTCAGGGACGCAGTTTTGCCGGCGGCGCCTTTGACTGGCTCGATGCCTACAGTGTGATGGTGGGTATGGCGCTGGTGTTCGGCTATGCGCTGTTGGGCGCCACCTGGCTGATCATGAAGACGGACGGCATCACCCAGGACTGGGCCCGAAAATGCGCCCAATATGTGCTGGGCTATGTGGCCATATTCATCGGGATCGTCAGCATCAGCATGCCCGTGATGAACGCAGATGTCAAAACCCTGTGGTTCAGCATCCCGAATATTTTTTATCTGCTGCCGATACCCCTGGCCACCCTGGTGATGTTTGTGATGAACTGGCGAAACCTTCACAAAGGACACGAATATTCCCCCTTTTTCCTGAGCATCGGCATATTTCTGGCCGGGTACCTGGGATTGGGAATCAGTTTGTTTCCCTGGCTGGTCCCCTTCGCCGTATCTTTTCGTCAGGCCGCGGCCGCGCCGGAATCCCAGTCGCTGCTGCTGGTCGGAACCGTCGTATTGCTCCCCTTGATTCTCGGTTATGTGGCATACTGTTATTATATCTTCAGAGGGAAGACATCCGACGAAGCCCTCTACTAAACCGCAAAAGCGATGACAGCGGTTCGTAGCGCTTTTTTTAATGATAGAGGAGAAGATAGATGGCTGTAATAACGATCAGCAGAGAAATGGCGACAGGCGGCAGGGAACTGGGACGGTTACTTGCAAGGCGGCTTGACTACCGGTACATTGACAAATCTCTTTTTCAAGATATTGCCAAAGATCTGAATGTTTCGAAAGGAACATTGGTATCTTTTGAAGAGAGAAGAAGATACGAGGGATATGATAAAAGCGCAGTCGGTGAGGAAGAATATAAGAAGAGCCTGGAATCTCTTCTCTTGGGAACAGCCCGAGATGATAATGTTGTCATTATTGGACGAGCAGCATACTTTTTCCTAAATGACATGAAAAATTGTTGTCATATTCGATTGGTAGCCCCAATGGATTGGAAAAAGAACTATGCAATGGAAAACTATAAAATAAGCCCGGATCGCGTCCAGGAGTTTGTTAAAAAAGGAGACGAAACGCGGAAATGGTTCCGCAGATCAATTTGCGGGATGAGATTTGACGACGCGCATTGGTTTCACTTGACGTTGAACATGAGCCGAATTTCCATTGAAAGAGCGGTTGAGCTAATCATGTCCGCATCAAATCTTTCCGGTTAGCCGTTTATCAGCTTGATTGCAAGTTCTTGCGCTTTATCCATGCTCAACAAGCTCATGTTTATGACGAGGTCATACAGCGTTTGATCATCATAGTCTTTTCTGCGGAAGTAGCTAAAAAGGTTGGCTCTCCTCTTATCCATTCTTTTTATCATCTGTGCGGCGCGTGTACTTGAAGCGCGGTAATGTTCCTCAATGAATTTTATCCGATCTTCTTTTTTCGCGATAAGCAGTAAATGGTAGGTGTTTTCAAAATTATGTAAAATATACTGCCCCCCTCTGCCAACGATAACGGCATTTCCGTCTTTGGCAATTTTGGGTATGATTAGGCTGAGCAATTCAAAATATTTAAATCCGTCAATATATCTTTCTTTATCGTTTAAAGGAAGTTCCATTAAGCTCGTTCCAAAGGGATTCAATTTGGAGATAAATTTTTTGAATTTGTCGACCGGTTCCGATTCAAAGATTTTTTTCCCATCGGAAGAGACGTAAATCTCTACCACAGCCCTTTCGATAATGTCTTCATCCGCATAATAATACCCCAAGGTATCGGCAATGCGTCTACCGAATGTTTTGCCTCCGGCACCAAATTGGCGGGATATGGTGATAACAGACATGGCTATTCCCTTTCAAATGTTTTAATAACTCTTTTGTTTAAATTGTTTTCCCCGTGTCGAATAAGGAAATTCCCGTATCCTGTTCTCTTAGATATCACTTATGGCAACAAATGCCAGAATTTTTTAGTTCGAAATTATCAGCCGCAAACCTGCGTTTACTGCAATTCGAATGCAGTAAGATTATCTTACTGACAATTTCAATTGAACCACCGGCACGATATGCATATCGTGTAGAGACGAAAGAGCACAATGCAAGAAGGGTCTGGTGTATGGTTAGCCGCCGGGTTTCCAGGCCTAGTCGATGTGCCGGAGCAGGCTCAAAATTCTCCGGTTGGCCCGGTAGCGTCCGCCGAAACGATTGGCGCCGTCGGCCCGCATCCTTTCGGCGTGTGTGTCCAAATAAGATTGCAGATCGGACATGGATCGAACGTGGTAATGGATGGACCAGCACACCATTTGTTGGCCATCCTCGTTCGCCAGCTTATACCAATCGATGCTTTCAAAGCCTTCAAAGCCCATCATCTCCTGAATATGCGATTCCAGCCACACAGTGTATTCTTTTTCTATTTCCTTGTCGACATCATGATCGACTTCGTAAATGATTATGGCAACACCTCAATTCTCTGTATGTATATCCTATTTCTTACAAAATTGCAAAACAGGCAAATTTCCGAAAAGGATTTGTCCTTAATTGCAGCTATCACCAACTTCTTTATGCAGGATTTCAGCACTATCCCTGGCAACACTTCGCTCGTTTCACCTTGGAGGGCCTTTTAATCCAATTCTTTTGCTCAAATTGAAAACAAAAATGTATTGTTCAATATATCAAATTGTTACCGTGGCCCAATTCCATTCACATGTAAAATCACACGCAGGTAAACGGCGCTTTCATGAAGGCGGGATCGCCTTCGGGAAGCCGTTTGACGATCAGGACACTGGATGGGGTGCGCTCGAGAATCCGCATCGGCAGGCTGCCCAGCATGCGGCGGTAGACATCGTGGCGCAGGCTGCCGCCCATCATGATGATGGAGGCTTCACCGGCGGCTTCGAGAATCGTATCCTCTCGGCTGCGGCTCTCGCGCACATTGACCGCGCCGATTTTTTGGCATCCTGACAACCACTGCCCGGCCTCCTGCAGGCATGCTTCGGCCGCTGCGACAATTTGAGGTTCGGCATCCGGCAGGCGTGCATATAGAATGTCGACAGGCTGCCGGATGGCCGGGAGCAATTGCTTCAGCATCGGAAAAATTCGGTGGGAGGACGACGAACCGTCCGCGCAGATGAGGAAGCGGCTATCCGGCCCGCCACCGCGTACCACCAGAAGCGATGTGTTCAACCCCAGCGCCAGCTCGCGTGTGCTGTTGCCGGCCACCAGGTGCCCTAATCTGCCGCGGCGAAGTGGGGCGATGATCAGCAGGTTATGGCCGTGTTCATCCACTTCCTTGTTGATCGCCTCGACGAAATGGCCGAAGCATTCATAAAAGGCAATGCGTTCATCAACCGCACCGTCACAAAAAAACATATACCCCTGGGGGATATCGCGGATCTTGATCGTATCGATGGGTGCCAGCACGGCCTCATCGACCAACGCTGACGCCGCATGGAGCAAAATCTGCAACCCTTTCGGCAGTTTGGTACGTTGATCGGCGGTCAGGTTGACGCCGACGGACGGCGGTTCTTCTGCGGCATGGGTGCCGGAGCGTACGGTAATGACGCTCAGTTCAGCGTTCAACCGCTTTTTGAGTTTCGCGGCGAAGTGCAGGGCGCGGAGGGCGCGCGGTTTTCCATCAGTATAGACGAGCAGCCTGGTCATGTGCCATGTTCTCCTTTTTCATTTCGCGTGCCCGCCGTGGGCGCGGTATTTTCCGAAATATCGGTCGTCTTCGGGCCGGGGTATTCTCCCAGAGAGCGCCCGGGCGGCTGAACGCCTTGGCCGAAGATCTCCCAGTTGCCGCGTTTAAGTTCCGGGCATTCCCGAAACACGGATACGGGGCAGGCGGCGCATATGTCGGGGTAGAAATAATCGCGCATGGCTTTGCGTATGGCCGCTCCCGTGCTGGTGTGAATGTGTGTCATACCGACCTCATTCAGGAGTCCGGAATTTTTCAGTACCGTGAAAACGCGGTGATTGATACCGGCCAGAAAAAGCCTTCCGCCACGCTGTCGAAGTTCTTCCAGCAAAATCTCCAGGATGTTCACGCCGCTGGCATCCATCGTATTGACCTTGTGCATGCGGATCAGAAGATTTGCCATTCCCGGATGGTTGCGGAGGCGTCGTTGCAGGTCACCCATCACGAAATCAGCCGATCCGAAGAAAATGGATCCCTCGATGAAGACGATTTCCATTTGGCAGCACGTTTCGCCACCCTCCGATCCGACCATTTTCCCGGTATTCAGATCGGGCGCCATGGAATGGATGCGCGGGTGGGAAACGGCGGCCAGGTGCAGACCGATGGACAGCAGCACGCCGACATATATGGCAAATTCGATGTTCAGCAGCAAGGTCGACAGAAAAGTCACCGTCAGCACGGCGGCATCGCCCCGAGTGGCTTTAATGGTAAGGACAATATCACGCTTGCGAATCATCCCATATGAAACGACCATCAATACCCCGGCCAGGGCCGACATGGGGAGCTTGCCCGCCAGGGGGGCCGCCAGAAGAACCATCGCCGCAACCGCCACACCGGAAATGATTCCGCTAAGCGGTGTTTTACCGCCCGCGCTGAAATTAAGCGCCGAGCGAACGAACGAACCGCTGCCGGGATAGCCGCTGAACAGGCAGGCGGAAACGTTGGCCAGTCCCTGACCGACGAATTCCCGGTTGATATTC
>Ga0307423_1001315_pt1 | contig 15190 bp, 16 predicted proteins | sample SalMarWE160310MG_FD_202154 | JGI IMG/M metagenome (GOLD analysis project Ga0307423, IMG submission 202154) | Salt marsh sediment microbial communities from the Plum Island Ecosystem LTER, Massachusetts, United States - WE1603-10 | ecosystem: Environmental > Aquatic > Marine > Intertidal zone >...
AATTCACCCCTGAGGGGTGTAGCTTGGTCCAAAAGGAATAATGGAATTATGGAAGAATGGAATACTGGGGAAAAACACAGAGACAGATGTTCTCGCAACTCGACCGCCTCACATATCAAAATGACACGGTTCCGCTTAACCCATTATTCCAATACTCCATTATTCCAACACCCCAGCGAACTCGTTCCCGGCAAAGCCAGTGTTTTGAACCTGGCCCAAAGGACCAGGTTTTCATTCATGAAATAAAGGCATCAGTGGCATGTAGATTGCAGAGGTCATGAACAGCAACAACGCTAACCGGAAAGGAGGTTGGCGTCATGGCAGTCTGGAAAGTCACAACAGAGGATCATCGAATTTCTTTCGGCGGCAAAAGCAGGAGAAAGCTCACGCCCTCGGCCTGTAATGAACCCTTCAAAGGACGTTTTTGGTGCCCTCGTAAGAAGTGGTTCTTCAAGGAGCCATGCCCGTTCATGAACAAGCTGGAGTGCCACAATTTTCGCGAAATTTGCGGGAGCTACTGATCCTGCGCCAGCATAACCTCCCCTCACAACCTATTCTTTCTCTTTCTTCTTTTCCTGCTTCGCCTTTCTCTTTTCTTTTACTGATTTTGCCGGCTTTTTCTTCGTGTCTTTCTTGGTGTCCCTTGCTTTAGCCATGACGATCCTCCTGAATAGAGTCATTCATCGGAACTCACTGTTTCTCCGAGCGTGAATATCACAACGCACGGAAGGCGTCAATCCCCCTTCACGCCCAGATCTTCAACGCGGGCTGTAAGATCCTCGCAGTCATCGTGGCCCTCGATCATGCACTCGAAATTCTCATACATGCCGGGCCCAATTTCTGCAACCCACCGGGCGCGGGCCTCATGAACGACCTGCCCCTCTCTTGTGCATACCGCCTTAATACCAAATCCCGTGATCGTTTTGTTCCCTCTGTTAAAAAGCGTTCCAGCGACTTTAGTGACACCCGATCGGTCCGTGGACCAATTCAGGTTCTCAATGATCAGGTAATTCTTGTAGGCTTGCTTCAATGCCTCGTTTTTTCGGACGGCAATGTATTCCAGGGCTACCAGCAAGATTCGCTTGTCGTCTGCAAAATATTCGCGGGCCAGCGTTGCCGCCTCTTCGTACTCACCAGCGATTACTTTTTTCCTTATTTCGCTTTGTCTATCTTCATCATTCACACACCCGACCGTGAGAACGAGGAGAACAATAGAGATCAGGACCCGGCATTTTGAAAACAACGGGCGGTTGCTCGATCCGCTGTGCCGACCTTTCCGTTAACCGTGAGCCGGTAATTTGCGCCGAAAATATCGAGCCGAAGTGAGAATCGTTCCGAACACGGGGTCTCCAATCCCCTCGCACGCCCAGCCGTCAGGGTTTTAAGGCCCGGCGTAATCCGTCGGGTCCGGGATACCCGCCTCTTTGAAACCTTTCTTCCTGAGGAGGCAACTGTCGCATTGGCCGCACGCCCTGCCTTCCGGTGACGGGTCGTAGCAACTGTGCGTGACCCCGAAGTCAACGCCGAGCTCCCCGCCCCTCAGGATAATTGCTGCTTTGGTCATGTTGATCAGAGGGGTGTGGATGCTTATTTGTGTCTTTCCCTGTACGCTCGCTTTTGTGGCAAGGTTAGCCATGCGCTCAAACGCTGCAATGTATTCCGGGCGACAATCAGGGTATCCGCTGTAATCGATGGCATTGACGCCTATAAAGATGTCTGATGCCCCGAGCGCCTCTGCCCAGGCAAGGGCATAACTGAGAAAGATAGTATTGCGTGCCGGCACGTAGGTCGTCGGGATATCTCTTCCCATGTCCTGCTCAGTGCGGCCCTTTGGAACCTCACCGTGACCGGTCAGGGCCGAGCCTCCAATCTTTGCCAGATCAATATGGACCACCAGATGTTCCGTTGCGCCAAGGGTCTTTGCAACCTTTTTCGCGGCCTCCAGCTCAAGGGCATGACGCTGTCCGTACTGAAAGCTCAGAGCATAAATCTCGTATCCTTCCCCTTTGGCGATGGCCATCGATGTCGTCGAATCAATGCCGCCGCTCAAAAGAACAATGGCTTTCTTACGATGACTCACAGTGCCCCTTTTTGCCTACAGGCCATTTCAAAACCTCATTTGAGCCCATTTTGCGGTCTTTTGTCTGAAAGCGCTTGGCGAAGCGGGGCGTCAAAATCTTGAGAGGTTTTGAAATGCCTAAATCCCCCTTTTTTCGGGATCCCATATGAATTTATGAAGTTGAAGCTGAAGCCGCACGTTCAGATGATCTTCCAGGATCCAGGTTGCAAGGTCGCGGGGAGCCAGTTTCCCGAACACAGGCGAGAAATGAACAGCTTTGACTGTCGAGGGACTGACCTTTTTTCGGTCCAGTATTCCTCTTGCGTACTCGTAGTCCTGCCTGTCTCCGATGACAAACTTTATCTCGTCTATGGGGGTCAGTCTTGCCAGATTACTCAAGTCGTTCCTGTCCGCCTCGCCGCTTGAAGGACATTTCACATCCAGAATTTTCACGCAGCGCTTATCGAGCTGGCCGATGTCCAGGGTGCCATTTGTCTCCAGCAGAACCTGGTAGCCTTTTTCGACAAGACGATGGACCAGAAGCGGCGTCTCCTCTTGTAAAAGTGGTTCCCCGCCCGTGACTTCAACCAGAGAGCACCGATATGATGCAACACCATTCAAGATTTGGTCTATCCCCAACGCCTCACCCTCTTCGTATGCGTACTGCGTGTCACAGTAGGAACATCGAAGGTTACATCCGGTCAATCTGACAAAAACGCAGGGACGACCGGCGTAGGAGGATTCTCCCTGAAGACTGTAAAAGATCTCATTAACCTTTAGACACACCTATTCCTCCCAATACGCGGCACCGGTCCCGGGCGTTTCGGAGACTTTGACCCTGGAGACTCTGACCGAATCTGAGTTCAGCTTCCCGCTCAATTCGTGATAGAGAAGTCTTGCGATGTTTTCAGACGACGGATTAACCTCTTGAAAGGCCGGAAGCTCGTTGAGGTTGAAGTGGTCCAAGCCCCGGATGACTTGTTTGACGGCCTCTTTGATCTCCTTAAAGTCGATGCCGATCCCAATGTCGTTCAGTTCTCTGCACTTCACGAAGGCCTCTACGATCCAGTTGTGGCCGTGTATACGAACACAATCACCCGGGTACCCCTTCAGATAATGGGCGGCCGAAAAATGAGTTTTCACATTGATTTCAAAAACGCCTGGCATGATGCCTCCATGTGAAGAATCCGGGTCCAGAGGACCCGTGACCACGCCCATCGAAGATCCCGCCATGCGGGGAAGGACGCGGCTTCTATGCATAGCGAACATTATAGCATATGCGGAGCAAGGGTGCCATGATCATGGATTTGATGAACGGGTCGCAAGCATAATCCGGCCGCCTGCTCGCCGGTGGCCGGGTCAGACCTCTCCAGACCGGTCCAGTTGATCGAGCTTTTCTTGGAAGACGGCAGTTTTCGCTTCGAGGATGCCGGCGAGTTCCTCCAGTTCGATGAAGAGCCGGTCAATAGCGGATCGGGCCTCGTGAATAGACTGTGACATTTTCACGATCCTTTTGCCATCCTGTGCCTGTGAGGCCTCCAGCATGGCGTCGTTGAGTTCATTGAGAGCCTTTTCTTGCCGTTCAATGTCGCTCTCCACCCGGACAATTCGCATCTCAAGCGGTTTCAGGATCTTTGCTCGTTCGGTGATAATTTCCGAACGCCTCCGTCTTTTTCCCTTCTTGGTCATCTTGACACCGGAGCCCTCCCCGCCTGCATCTTCCTGGGCGGATTTGGACCCCGGCTCTTCATCCCCCCAGCCGCCGCTGTCAATAAATCGCTGATAGCTTCCCTCGAACACCGATACACGGTCGTTTTGAAAGACAATCAACCTGTCGGCAAGCGCATGGAGAAACATCTCATTGTGGGTCACGATGACCACCGCGCCTTCAAAACTGTCGATGGCGGCCAGCAATGCGTCGCACGAATACATATCAAGATGGTTCGTCGGCTCGTCGAGAAGCAGCAGGTTCTGGGGCGTGACCAGAAGTTTGCCGAGCATCACTCTGCTTTTCTCCCCGCCTGAGAGAACCGCTATTTTCTTTAAGGCAGCATTGCCTTCAAACATCATTGCGCCGCAGATGTTTCTTGCCAGTTGCCGGTCAACATCCGGGTGGGCATAGAGGATTTCCTCCTCGACCGTTCTCGTGTCCACCAGGCTCCTGACATTGGTCTGCTCAAAGTATCCCTTGGTGACACCCGGGTTGCAGACGATTTCACCATGTTGCGGCGTGAGCCCTCCGGCAAGAAGCTTCAGAAGCGTTGTTTTGCCTTGACCGTTTCGACCTACCACACAGACCCGCTCACCGGCACCGACTGTGATACTGAAATCTCTGATAAGCGGCATCGCGGGATCGTATAAAAAAGAGACGTTCCGGGCGGTCAGAACATACTTGCCCCGAAACGGCCTCGTTCGAAATGAGAATTCGAGCGTCTTAATACTCTCGAGCTTTTCCCCTTTCTTCTGCTTCTCCAGCGTCTTGATTCTTGACTGCACCAGATTCGCAAGCCTCGCTTTGGCCCTGAATCGGCTGATGAACTCCTCAATCTTCTTCCGTCGTCGCTCATCATTCGTTCGGGTCTTCTCGTATATTTCCTCCTCCTGTGCGATCTGACTGTATAGCTTTTCCGTGTTGCCGGCGATCTTGCGCACCTTCTTGCGGTGAATCCCAACGGTATGGGTGACGACTTTATCCATAAAGCCCCTGTCGTGGGTGATAAGCATCAACTCCCGGGGCCAGTTCATTAAGAAGCGCTCTACCCAGCGTATGGAACTGATGTCGAGATAATTAGTAGGCTCATCCAAGAGGAGCAGGTCGGGTTCAGACGCAAGGACCTTGGCGAGATTCAGGCGCACCTGATATCCCCCCGAGAATTCGCCGGGAGGCCGGTGCATGTCTTCGTTGGAAAATCCGAGGCCGGCGAGGATCTTCTCGACTTTCCAGTGGTGGTCCCGCTCTTCCTCGGGTAGCGTCCTCATGGCTTCTTTCAGAACCGTGTCTTCGGTAAACTCAAGATGCTGGCGAACGTATCCGATCCGGTAGCCCTTGGGCAAACTGATGGTCCCTGTATCAGGATGTTCATCGCCCACGATCAAACGGAAAAGCGTGGTCTTTCCATGACCGTTTCGCCCGACAAGGCCGACCCGTTCCCGGGCATTGATGTGAAAGCTGGCATCTTCAAAGAGTAACTGACCGCCAAAACTTTTTGTCAGATTCCCAACAGTGAGCATACAATCATCTCTCTACCCTACTGTTTCATAAACAACTTGGCTAAATGCCGCCAATAGCAGGAAAAGCCCGTGCTCGCGGTCTTTTTGAGCGGTTTCTTGGAATTCACGGCAAGTGACATCAAGATAACCGAAAAGGACAGCCAAGTTGTTTACCCTCCGGGAAAGCCGATGACACATCATCGGCCGGCCCAATGCTCGCCCGCCGTGTCAGGGCCCCCAATCATTATCACGCTCCAACGCCAAAGTGAAGTATCCCCTTGGCCGCCTCGTCCGCCTCCCTGTCAAGGGGAGCGAGAAGGTGACTTCTCCTTGAGGAAAGGCAAAAATTGGCATGATGACTCTTGACTTTTCGGTTGATTATGGTTTATGAACTGCCAAGTTGTTTAAGACTCTAACGACAGGAGGAAAGCATCATGACAAAGGCAGAATTGGTCGATCAGATGGCAAAGGACGCCGGCATCTCAAAGGCCGCCGCCAACAAGGCACTGGATGCCTTCGTTGACAGCGTGAAAAAAGCCTTGAAGAGCAAGGCAGGTAAAGTGACGTTGGTTGGCTTCGGCACGTTCACAAAGGTGCGACGCAAGGCCAGAACGGGTCGTAACCCTCGCACGGGCGAGCCTATTAAAATCAAAGCAAGCAATAGTGTGAAGTTCACGGCTGGTAAAGCTTTGAAAAGCGCGCTATAGCGCATTCCTCTTCTGTGGTTTAAAAGGGTGGCCTTCATGAATTGAGGCCACCTTTTATTTTGATGGATGATAACACCTAATATGTATTGACGTTTTTTGAATTTTCCTTTATGAAGTAATTTCATTGATAGGGACGGGGAAAGACTGGTGAACAAAGTAGAACTTACTGATGTTGTAAAAGCGGATGTCAGACAAGAAGACTCCCTTTCTTCAGGTGCGGCAAGAAACTGAAGGAAAGGGTTGATTATAAATCGGACAACACCTAAACAGAGAGGAAACCGCAAATGAAAACGACGAAGAAAGCCCCGGCAAAGAAAAGCGCACCCAAGAAGACCGCCGTTGCCAGGAAAGCTGCATCCAAGACTGCGGCCAAGAAGACTGCGGCCAAGGCTCCAGCCAAAAAAGCGAGCGTGAAGGCCAAGACCACCAAAAAAGCTGTAGTCAAGAAGGCCGCCCCAAAAAAGAAAGCCGCTGCAAAAAAAGCACCTGCCAAAAAGAAAGTCACCGCCAAAAAGAAAGTCACCGCCAAAAAGAAAGTGGTAAAGAAGACCGCCAAAAAAACAGCAGCTAAGAAACCGGCCGTAAGGAAGGCCAAAGCACCCACAGCGACTGACCAGGTCCTTAAACTCGTCAAGAGGTCCAAGAAGGGCGTTGGTGTCCCCATTCTCCTGCAGAAAACGGGACTCGGTGAAAGAACGGTCAGAAACATCGTCTTCACAGCAACCAAGCAGGGAAAGATTAAAAGGGTCGGTCGCGGCCTTTATGTGGCGGCGTAATTTGGAATGTCGTTTCCCCTATTGAAGCGCTGCTTTCGAGCCAGAATTGAGGTTAAGGGGTCGTAAGATTTAGAGACCGAGTCCTTCACAGCCTCCGGACGATGGGGCGAGATGTTTGTGTTGGGAAAGGTGGAGGGTCTTGCCCTGTTATTTGGGACGTTCCTGAGCTTCCAGGCACTCATGGGCCTTCCTCAGCTCAAGTTCGGCATATGCCCATTTGGATGGCAAAGCGTCCTGGGTGTGCCTGACAAGTGTGGCGTAGTTCTCTGCGATCTTCAGACTGGCGTCTTTAAGGTCACGCTCCCCATACGCCGCCTGCCGGGCATATTTGTCCCGTTGCTTCTCATTCTCTATCAAGGACGCCCAACTCCTTACACCTAACGCATACCAGTCGTAACATCTTCTGGCAGCTGCACGGAAGCAGGCATTACCAACACCTCGTTGAAGACTGTTAACCTCCAGGTGGGCCTCCTCCAGTAACTGGGCCAACTTTGTCTGGGATACCTTTTCTTCCACCCCTGTTTTGACGGCCTCCAGAGCCTTCAAAACATCCTCATCCCCTGCCCTGGCCGGAAAACCCAAGAAAAGAAGGAATCCGAAAACCAGGACGGCTGTTCCGCAAAGCTGCCTCATGCAACCTCCTGAAAGCTGATACGAGGGGCCCACACGGGCACCCCCGTCACGAGACCTTTTGTATCTCTATGAAATGAACAAGTTGAGATTCCTGTGGAAGGGTCAGGTCCTGAAACTGCACACCCCTCCGCCTCATGGTTCCGGAGGCCCAGGGGAGCACCTGACCCGTTGCGAAATCCCAGATGGTGTGAAAGGCGACGTCATCCAAATAGAAATCATGACCCACCACGAACAGATCCAGCACGGCGGCTCCGGTCCACGGCTCTCCACCTGTCATATACCTGAAGGCGAGACCACCCAAACCGATATCCATGACCTGGCCCACCCTTGTATTGTCGGGCCTCAGAACCACAAAAGTCGCGCCACCCACTTCAATTCGCACGTGTCTTCTTCGGTCGTCCCCCTCTTCATTGCCGGTCATGATGCAGCCCATAGCAGGTTTTATTTGATAACGGTCTCAGTGCCACCCTTTTGGATTCCATCATGTCACAAATCCTCTAAAAGACAACATCATTTTTTCGCTGTCACACTCCCTATTAAAAATAAGTACTGCCCAAAAAACGTGCGGACCCGGGTCCATCAAAGAAACGCCCTAACCCGGTCATTGCGCTTCCTTCCAGACGAATCCACCGCCCCAGACCCCGGGCAGATGAACTCTTGTTGTTTGGCCAGGGTTTTGATATGGATTCACGCAAAGAGCTAATGCGGCTATCTCATTTGAAGTCTCCCCTTTTCGACAGAGGTTCTGCCCTGGAGCAGAGCTTCCGGTTTCATGTTTTGACAGATTCGCGGCCTGGCGATCACGGCACACCAATTCGTTGCTGTGAAACGGATTTAGGCAACTGCCGGTGATCACGCCATACGAATTGATCAACTTTGGCTCGGTTTTTGTAGGTTCCCTTCGTAACACCCTCATTGAGGGACTTTCTTGGCTCCATTGAGCTTGTCTTTGTCTTGACCATTAAAAGAGGCCTGAACATGGAACCGGTAAAACCGTTAAATGTGGCCATCGTAGGCGGGGGGCCCGGGTGCAAGGCGATCATGGACATGATCTTTGCGGAAAAGCTCAGTCAGCTTCACATGAAGCTGATCGGCGTGGCCTGCACCCATCCTGAATCCGTGGGCTACCGATATGCCCAGGAGCAGGGAGTGTACACCACGGAGGACTACCGTGACCTCTATAAGCTCAAAGATCTTGATATGATTATTGAGCTAACGGGCCACGACCAGCTGGCCAATGAGATCTCTCTGAGCAAACCGGAGCACGTTCGGGTGATGGACCATGTGTCGACCCGGGTGTTCTGGGATGTCTTTCGCATTGAAGAAGAAAGCCTCGCCGAGCGACTCCGCTCGGAAGAAATCACCAAGTTGGCCTTTGCGGAACTAAACCAGATATTCGAGACTTCTGCCAGTGGGATGCGTGTGATTGACAGGAACTTTAATGTACTGCGGGTGAATGAAAGCTTCGCCACCCTCTCAGGAATGACCAAGTCCGAAGCCGTGGGCCGGAAGTGCTACGATGTCTTTGGCGGTCCCAGGTGCCATACGGCTAACTGCCCCCTGACCCGGGTTCTTGAAGGTGAGGAGCGGGTTGAGAAGGACGTCCAAAAAAAACGCGCTGATGGGACCATGATCTCTTGCATTGTGACGGCCACGGCTTTCAGGACCCCGGAAAGAGATCTCCTTGGTATTGTCGAAGACTTCAAGGATATCTCGGACCGCAAACGCATGGAAGTGGCACTTCGGGACTCCGAAAAACAATACCGGGACCTCGTGGATAACGCTTTGGTCGGAGTATATAAAACAGGCGTTGACGGAAATATTTTCTACGTCAACGATGGATTGGCTCAGATGCTCGAATTTGACTCGCCCCAAGACATGATGTCGGAACCGATTTTACTTAGATATGAAAACTTGGAGAATCGACGGACTTTGATTCAAAGACTTATGAGGGACGGAAGGGTGAGCAGTTTCGAGGTTCGTCTGAGGACGAAAACAGGGGCAATCAGAGATGCTCTTTTAACTGCCGTCCGGGATAAGGATATTATCTCCGGCATGATCATGGATGTGACCGAACGTAAACAGGCTGAAGAGGCATTGCGAGAGAGTGAGGAGCGTTACAGGCTCCTCGCCGAAACTGCAGGGGAGATGATCCTGGCCACGGATCTGGACGGCCGGATCGTGTACATGAACAAAGCCGGATTGGACATTGCCGGCTACAGGGAAGATGAAGTCATCGGCATGAATGTGTCGGATTTCCTGCCTCCGAATCAAGTTGGACCCTTCAAGGAACGGGTGACCAAGCGCCTGTCCGGCAACAAGGGTCTCTACTTTTACGAGACGGAAATCATGACCAAGGAGGGACAGAGGGTGCAGGCCGAGATAAATTCGTCCTTGCTGATGAACCATGGCAAGCCTTCAGGCATTCTCCATACGGCAAGAGATGTTACGGAGCGAAAACGTCTTGAAGCCCAACTCCAGCAGGCACAAAAGATGGAAGCCATCGGCACGCTGGCGGGCGGTATTGCCCATGACTTCAATAATGTGCTGATGGGCATCCAGGGGCACGCGTCTTTGGTATTACTTCAGATCGCTTCGAACCACCCTCATGTCGTGCATTTGAGAGGGGTGGAGCAACTTGTTCAAAAGGGGGCGGAACTCACCAAGCAGCTTTTGGGTTTTGCCAGGGGCGGTAAATATGAGGTCAAGGGGACGGATCTTAACGAGCTGGCACAGAGGAGCTCGGAAATGTTCGGCCGCACCAGAAAAGAGATCAAAATCCATGAGAAATACGACAAAGAGATCTGGCCTGTGGAAGTTGATCAGGGACAAATAGAGCAGGTGCTGTTGAACCTTTATGTGAATGCCTGGCAGGCCATGCCGCGCGGGGGAGATCTCTACATTGAAACCAGCAATACGACCCTCGAAAAAACCTACACCAAGCCTTTTGGTGTGGAGCCCGGCAAGTATGTGAAGATCTCAGTGACCGACACGGGTGTCGGCATGGATAAAGCGACACAGCTGAAGATCTTTGACCCCTTCTTTACGACCAGGGAGATGGGCCGGGGAACAGGTCTTGGCCTCGCCTCTGCGTATGGCATTATCAAGAACCATGGCGGCATCATCAACGTCTATAGCGAAAAGGGCCAGGGGGCCACTTTCAACATCTATCTGCCGGCTTCGGACAAGAAGGTTGCGACGCAAACGCAAAGCATCGGAGACGAGATCTTGTCGGGGACAGAAACGGTTCTCCTTGCGGATGATGAAGAGGCGATTCTGGGGGTGGCTGAAGAAATATTGAAAGCTATGGGGTATGGGGTGTTGCTGGCAAAAAGCGGCGAGGAGGCCATTGGTCTTTATAGCCAAAAGCAAGGCGACGTTGATCTTGTGATCCTCGACATGATCATGCCCGGCGTAAGCGGAGGGGAAGTCTATGATGAAATCAAGAAACTCAATCCGAATGTCAAGGTCCTCCTGTCCAGCGGGTACAGCTTAGAAGGCCAGGCCTCGGAGATCATGGAGCGGGGCTGCAATGGTTTCATTCAAAAGCCCTTCAACATTCAAGAGCTGTCCAAGAGAATCAGGGAGGTTTTGGACGGATAAGGGGGATTTCACGCGACCTTTTGGCTCAGTCGAGGCTGAGGCTGCGCAGGAGCGGGCGATGGGCAAAAAACCGACATACGATGGACTCAAACAGCAGGTCCAGACCATACAAAAGGAATTACAAAGCTGCCGTTACGCAGGAGAAGAACTGCGGAGATCAAAATATTACCTGGATTGTGTGACGGCCGGTATGCATGAATCACTCGTCGTCATTGATCGAAACTTCCTGATCAAAGACGTCAATGATCAATTCCTCAAGACCTATGGAACAACCCGTGAACAGACCATCGGGCGCCCCTGTCACAAGATCACCCATGGCCTGAATGAGCGGTGTTCGAGTGACGGACATCCGTGTCCGGCCCGCCAAGTATTTCAGACGGGCAAGGCGGCCAGCATGGAACACGTCCATCAGGATCGCGGGGGGCGGGAGCTGACCGTCGAGATGTATGCCTTTCCTCTCTTTGGAGAGGATGGACAGGTTGAGCTGGTTGTGGAAGTGCAACACGATATTGGTGACCGGAAGCGAGCAGAAGAGGAACGGATTCTCACAGAAAAGCTGAATGCGATTCTTGAAATGGCCGGTGCCGTATGCCACGAACTCAACCAGCCTCTGCAAGTTGTATCTGCCTATGCCGAACGCCTGCAACAGGCCGTATCAGAAGATAACCCGCTTTACGGAAAGATCGTAAAAATCATCGATAACGTCAACCGGATGGCCGACATAACCAGGAAGCTACAGAATATCACAACGTATGAAACCATAGACTACGTTCAGGGGGAAAAAATTATAGATATCCACAAGGCCTCACAAATGAAGTGACGGTCTGTCCCTCCCCTCTCCTGCATAATCTCACCATCGCGTCCCGTCCTTTTATGAACATGAGAGAAGACCTCATGGGACGGTCGGGATCCGTCCATTGTCGGATAAACACCTACAAGCAATTCAGTGAAAACCCTACATAAAAATCAGCAACATACCGATACCCCAAACCTTTATATCCCGGATATAATCATTGCCAACGATGCGGGGATTGAATCTTGAAAGGGGGTTTCTTCGTGACGGGATTTCCAAGATGAAACGCGGCCATTTGAATCCCATTCTCTGTGATATATTGAAAAATCACATTGTTACGATGGCTCTTGAGGGCTTGAGGATCAGGAGATTGAGACATGAAAGACGTGAGACAGGGTATTGAGAGACGAAGGCATGGGCGGCTTGCAGTCCGAAGCAGGGGCGATGCCATGCTGTTCGGTCCGAATTTTTCCAAAGGCGTGCAAGTCGTAGACTTGAGCATGGGCGGCGTGGCATTTCGTTATGTCGCGGGCTATGAACAACTCGAGGAACCCCTGGAAATGGATATATTGTGGGATCATCTTGGCGTTTTTCTGCTCAGGTTAAAAATTAGAATCGTCTCTGATTTCCATATACCCAGTGAATACCTTCTGGGGGTTATCCCTATTAGGCGATGCAGCGCACATTTTGTGGACCTCATGCAGGACCAGATATCCCAACTGGCGTACTTTATCGAGAACTACAGCATGAGTGACGTGGAAGCAGCCCGTCCTCAGGCGGTCAACCAGGTCGTTAAGTTTCAGGAGGAGGAACGGTGGAAAGTTATCTGACATTTTGGTGGGGTTTGGTACTATCCCTGGCAATTGGGGCCATGGTCGGCATGGCAACCTACAGCTTTTTTGTCTGGGGCATCTAATACAATCGCTGCTAAGGCAGACTCGAAGCTCGGATTGGATGTACGGGGTTTGCACCCCCTCCATGGGTAACTCATGCAAGGAGCGATGGTCATGGCCGTTCGGATACTTGATACCCTCGGACAAAAATGTCCCCAGCCGGTTCTTAGGCTTGCTGTCCAGGCCCCGGACATGGAACCGGGGGATATTCTGGAAGTGTTGGGCGACTGCCCAACCTTTGAGAGAGATGTGCGGAGCTGGTGTGACAGACTCGGGAAACTGATCCTTGGCACAAAAGATGAAGGGGCAGGGAAAAAGAGGATTCAGATACAGTTCTAAGAAGCCCGTCTCACTTCGAGGTACCCTCAAGGGGAGGGTTTGCACCATGAAAAATCCTACAAAATGCTGGGAGTTCTATGAATGTGGCGAAAGAGATTGCCCGGCCTACAGGATAAAGGGGCCGCGCTGCTGGCTCATTCCGGGGACCCATTGTCGAAACGAGATTCAGGGCAAGTTCCTGGAAAAAATCGAGATGTGCCTTGAATGTGAGGTTTTTCACGCCAATATCGATGGCGAGGCGATGGCAGAGACACTCCGCGCAGTGCATGTGCAGTTCAAAGAGTTCGGGCGGATGGTCGAGGACCGCGACAGGGAATTAGAGGAAATCAGCATGGAGTTGGCCCTCGGTTTGTCGGAAGTCTTCCAGGCATTGAATCGCATTGCTTCAGGAGACCCGTCCGTAAGAATCCCTGTAGACTCAAAGCTGGAGTTGATGACCAAACTCAAACACGTGGTCAACCAGACGGCCGAAGATTTAGGAGAAATAGTTCATCTCTCCCATGAGTTTGCCATCGGCCTGGCAGAGCACTTTGACACCCTGCACAGGGTGTCCGAGGGGGACCTGCAAGCCGAGGTTTCCGGGACCTCCCAAGTCGAGCTGCTGGAAGCCCTGAAGCACTTGACAAACAAGACGATCAAAAGCGTGGCCAGGGAAATTGCCAATCGAGAACAGGCAGAGGCCGCGTTGCGAGAGAGTGAAAACGTCTTGCGGATGGTCATCAATGCGACCCGGGAAGCCATGATCGCTATCGGCGAGGACGGGCTGATTACTCTGTTCAATCCCGCGGCTGAAAAGATGTTCGGCCGCAGGAAAGAGGAGGTGATCGGCCAGGCACTCGAATGTCTCATAACGGCGGAGTTCAGGCAACGGCACCAGGAATACGTGAAGAATTGTTTTGCCGTAGGGGTGCCTGACAAAGCCATTGGTGAAATTCTTGAACTGCAGGCAGTGCGAAGTGACGGCAGTGTCTTCCCCATGGAAATCTCCCTTTCCGCAGGCAGGCATGGAAACGAGCAATTTGTTATCGCTGTGGCCCGTGATATCACCGAGCGCCGGCGGGCCGAGGCAGAGACGAGGAGACTGGAGGCTCAGCTTCAACAGGCCCAGAAATTGGAATCGATCGGCACGTTGGCCGGCGGCGTTGCCCACGATTTTAATAACCTGCTGATGGCGATCCAGGGGAACGTCTCGATCATGCTCATGGATATGGATGACAAACACCCTTACGTGAAGCGACTTGAAAACATCCAAAACCAGATCCAAAGCGGCGCAAGCTTGACTGCCCATCTCCTCGGATATGCCAGGAAAGGCAGATACGAAGTCAAACGTATTAACCTCAATCAACTCGTTGAGGAAATCTCCGAGACCTTTTGCAGAACCCGCAAGGACATCAAGGTCCACCGCAAGCTTGAGGACGCTCTTCTCCATATAGAGGCCGACACGGCACAGATCGAGCAGGTGCTTCTGAATCTGTTTATAAATGCTTCGGATGCCATGCCCGGCGGTGGAGATTTGATCCTGAATACGAGGAGCGTCACCCGCAAGGAGATGCGGGGAAAGCTCTATCTGCCCACGCAGAGCCACTATGTCCTGTTGACCGTGACCGACACCGGCGCGGGCATGGACAAAGAGACCCTGGAGCGGATCTTTGACCCCTTTTTCACCACCAAGGAGATGGGCCGGGGCACGGGCCTCGGCCTGGCTTCAGCCTACGGCATTGTGAAGGGCCATGGCGGTTACATTGACGTCGATTCCAAGAAAGGCCTCGGAACGACCTTCAGTATTTATCTGCCCGCGTCAAAGGCAGTCATTCAAGAAGGCAAGCAGGTGACCGATCAATGGACTCACGGGACAGAAACCGTCCTGCTGGTGGATGATGAAGAGCCGGTGAGAATTGTGAACAAAGAGTTATTAGAATCATTGGGCTACCGGGTCATCACAGCCAGGGACGGAAAGGAAGCGGTCGAGATCTACCGCAAAAAATGGAAAAACATAGATATCGTTGTTTTGGATATGGTCATGCCCAATATGGGCGGGGGCGAAGCCTATGACCGGATGAAAGAGATCAACCCCCACATCAAAGTCCTCCTGTCGAGCGGGTACAGCATTGAGAGTGAAGCCGCCGACGTCCTGAAACGAGGCTGTAACGGTTTTGTGCAAAAACCATTCAGAATCA
>Ga0307423_1001316_pt1 | contig 15186 bp, 8 predicted proteins | sample SalMarWE160310MG_FD_202154 | JGI IMG/M metagenome (GOLD analysis project Ga0307423, IMG submission 202154) | Salt marsh sediment microbial communities from the Plum Island Ecosystem LTER, Massachusetts, United States - WE1603-10 | ecosystem: Environmental > Aquatic > Marine > Intertidal zone >...
GAGTGTCTGAATGCCATAAATTGGTTCCAAAAAGGAATGTATCCTTCACATCATAAAAGGCAAGCTGCGGAATAATAAGACCTGATTTTTTAGGCGCATCTGGAATAAAGACGGCATCAAAATCGACGACTGCCTCCGGTCCTTCATCCTCTTTTAAATTCCAACTTTCAGATGCTTCATCCAAGGGTGAAAGCAGGGTCTCAACAATATTTTCTGTTGTCGCTTTATCGGCTTTATCTTCATGCGCTGTTTCATCGATATTTTTAAGTTCTTCAGGAACCTCATAATAAAGGCCCACCAGCTTTTTGATGGGATCGGCAAAATCAGTCCCATCCGGTCTATACGATTCAACACCGACAACTTTGCCTTCATGGGCAATTACCTCATCCCAAAAAATGTTCATAAAGGTTTTTCCATACTTTTCATCAGGATAAAGGATTGCAAAAGTTTTAAGGCCAAGCTCCTTTACAGCATAAGACACCAGAGCCTTAACCTGCATGTCGGGTGTAATAAAATTTCTAAAAACATATTCTCCAATTTCGGGAATATTTTCTTTCTGTGTCAAAGTAATTATCGGTATCCCATGATTTTGTGCTTCTCTGGCAGCGGAACCGGCCGTAACAACCGGCCCGATGATAGCAGCAACGTTTTCTTCGAACAGTTCCTTCACGGCGACAGCTGCTTTAACCGGATCAGAAGCCGTATCCTTAACAATTATCTTAATGGAAGGCTGGGGGTTTCTGGCATTAAATTGGTTGAAAGCGAGTTGAATCCCTTTTAACGCCCCGTTGCCGTATATTTCATAAGCACCGCTTAAGGGAAGTAAACATCCTATGGTGTAACGGCTGTAAACAGACATTTTATTGATTGATGCAATAAGGCTTTTTGCCTGCTGCAAATTTTCGTGTTCCGGGAATTTTTCTGTAAAAGCCGTTAAAACCTTCAGAGCTTCATCATATCTTTCTTCCTCGGCATAGTTAAGCCCAAGCTGAAACATAAGATACCCTTTTAGGACGTCATCTTCCACCTGGTTAAAAAGAGTTGTGATATCTTCAGGCCCAAGCTCCCAGACAGCGTCTTTCAACTTCTTGACAATGCTGTCCTTTTCCATATCTTTTGATTTTCTTAGTGCCATGATATAATTATTGACAGCGTCTTTTGGAGAACTCATGGCCTTGTAGGTGTCGCCAAGCAACACATACGTTCTGAGAATATGAGCCCTGGAAGGTTTTTGTTTTAAGAAAAGCGATGCTTGTTCGATGACGTTACCGTATTCTCCCTGGTTGTAATACGTGACAAGTATTTCAAACCGGGCATCGGGTACAATATGGCTGTCTGGATATTCGTCGATTAAACGTTGATAGATGCTTCGTGCTTGTTCAAAATCTCCGAGAATCGTATGAATTAATCCCATTTTCATTAAAGCGGCAGCGGCCAGAGGGGCATCAGGATATTGTTCGTGGTATTCCCTAAATTGGGCCAGGGCTTTTTCGTAAGATTTTGCCTGCAACATTTTTTCAGCCTGTGAAAAAAGTTCATGTCCAGGACCAACCTTTTCGGGAACTGGTTTTATCGCGCATGCCCCTAAAAAAAGGGCTGTCGTCATAAGCAGAAATATTTTAATTGGTTTCATATATAGTTTTTTAATGCTCGAGTATTTTTTATCCCTTGATGTTTACCCTTATTTTACAGCAAAGGCAAGCATAACCTGAATCCTTTACTTATCCTTGCAAAGGACCTTACAATAATGTTATAAACCACAAACTTTGATAACTGATAGATTTTATCAGGGCCATTATCCATAACAAAATATTATCACAAAAATCATGAAAAACCAAAATCCAAAACAACCACGATCATCAATGAATGAAAAATCGGTAAAACACAACGTTGATAAGGAACTCGAACATCTGAGGCTGCAACTCGATGCCATCGATCAACAGATCGTTTCTCTGCTTTCCAAACGGCAGGCTGAAGTCGAACGCGTTGTTCAGCTCAAAAAAGCACACAATATTCCGGTTTATCACCCGGCAAGGGAAGAAAACTTGATCTCTCACCGTCGCAACCAGGGATCTAAGGCCGGTCTTGACCCGGATTATGTTGAAGAAATTTATCGCCGTATCCTTCGCCAGTCAAGGGCAGAACAAACCGCCCAAATGGCTCAGAAAGGAATCCGGGCCGGAGCGTCCATCCTCCTCATCGGAGGTTTGGGGAGTATGGGACAATATTTTCATCAATGGTTTGCACATGCCGGGTACCGCGTACGTATCCTGGACCAAAAGGATTGGCCGGATGCAGATCGACTCTGCCAAGGCATCGTACTGGCAATTATCAGTGTTCCCATTGAGTTAACCGTCTCAGTGGCCAAAAAAATCGGCCCTCATCTGCCCACAGATTGTGTTTTAGCAGATATCACCAGCATAAAAGAAATTCCTTTAAATGCCATGCTTAAGGCGCATCAAGGACCGGTAATCGGGTTACATCCACTCTTTGGCCCTACCACCTCAACCATGGACAAACAGATTGTCGTGGTTACTCCTGGCAGGGACCCTGTCGGCTGTCAATGGCTGATCGATCAGTTCAGCGCCTGGGGAAGTATTATACTACAAGTCGACGCCAATGAACATGATAATATCATGTCCATTGTCCAAACGGTGCGACATTTTGCCACTTTTGCTTTTGGTCAATTTCTCCGTCGCAAACAGATTGATTTGCCACGAACGCTGGAGTTTTCCAGCCCCATATATCGCCTTGAACTCGGGATGGTGGGTCGTCTCTTTGCTCAGGATCCATCCCTTTATTCAGAAATTATATTCGCATCGCCTGAACGGTGCACCCTTTTAAGAGAATACCTTGATTCTTTGACAAATAATCTCGATATGATTGAAAAGGGTGACAAAGAAGCGTTTCTTGCTGAATTTGATAAAATCGCGAAATGGTTCGGACCGTTTAGTGAGCAGGCAATGCGGGAGAGTACGTATCTCATTGACAAACTGATCGAACGCTTTTAAAAAAAAAGGGATTTTTAAACGTCAAATCATGTCTTTTCAATCCACTCATTGCCCTGGCTTAGCCAGTCTTCGCTTGACATAAACCCAGCTCTTTTGTAATCTTCGTTTGAAAAAATAAAAACCTTTATTTCAAACCTCCAAATTCAACCAACGGGGCCACGATTTCTGGAAATTGGATAGACAGTTAATGCCTAAGAATCAACGCCAAAAAGAAATCGGACAAGTGTCCGACACAACGCCTCTATATAACAGCAGAATCACGAAAACATATCTAGAATATATCAAGAACAGTTATCCTGATCTGGATATTGATCCTATCTTAGAATATGCGGATATGACCGAATATGAAGTAGAAGACCAAGCCCACTGGTTCAGCCAAGATCAGGCTGATCGCTTTCAGGAAATGCTGATTAAAAAGACAGGCAATCCAAATATCGCCAGGGAGGCAGGACGTTTTACAACCTCACACAAAGGAATTGGGGCTGTAAAACAATATACATTGGGGTTAATGAGTCTGACCTCTGTTTATCTCTTGATGGGAAAAGTCGCCCCTATCATTAGCCGGGCTGCCGATATCAAAACAAAAAAAATTGGTCCAAACAAGGTTGAGATTGTTGCCACCCCCAATCCAGGCGTAAATGAAAAACCTTACCAATGTGTAAATCGTATTGGTGTCTTAGAATCCCTAGCAAAGTTATTTACAGACAAACTAGCCAATATTGAACATCCGTTCTGCTTTCATAAAGGTGATAAGGCCTGCTGTTACATTATTTCATGGGAAAAAAGTGCTTCTATTATATGGAAACGGGTTCGAAATTATTCACTCCTGGCCAGTATTGCTTTGTCCCTGAGCCTGTTTTTTGTTTTGCCATCCATGACCTGGGGAATTCTGGTGATTCTCTGTTCGCTCATTACCCTGAGTATTGCATTTCTTTCCGAATATCTTGAAAAAAAAGGATTAGCCAAAACTGTCGAGGCTCAGGGTGATGCGGCCAAAGACCTTATAGCTGAAATGAATATTCGCCACAATAATGCATTGCTTGTCCAAGAAATCGGTAAAGCGACTTCCTCAATTTTAGATATTGATAAACTCATCAAAACTGTGGTCAATATTATGGAACTTCACATGGATTTTGACCGCGGTATGATCTTGCTTGCCAATAGCGATAAAGATCGCCTCTATTACGCCTCTGGATATGGCTACACTCAGGAAAAAGAGGCATTTCTGAAACAAACAGAATTTTACCTTGACAACCCTGAATCCAAGGGTGTGTTTGTGGTAGCTTTTAAAAATCAAAAACCTTTCCTAGTGAATGACATTTCTGAAATTGAAAAAAAACTCTCAAAAAGAAGTCTCAAATTCGCTAAAGCGATGGGCGCTCAGTCACTGATATGTGTGCCTATTGTTTATGAACATGACTCACTAGGTATACTCGCCACAGATAATCTCAAGTCAAAAAGACCTCTTACGAATAGTGACATGAATTTTTTAATGGGTGTTGCCTCACAAACAGCCGTCGGCATAAATAATGCCGAATCATTTCAAAGAATTCAGGAAAGCGAAAAAAAGTATCGTGAACTTGTCGAGAATGCCAATAGCATTATCATGCGCAGAGATATCGAAGGAAACATCACTTTCTTTAATGAGTTCGCCCAAAAGTTTTTTGGTTATACTGAAAATGAAATCCTTGGGAAAAGTTTAGAAGGTACGATTTTCCCGAATACAAAATCAACAAAAACATATCTTGATAATCTTTTACCGCAATTTAACCACAACACTGAAAAGCCGATTATTAACGAAAAAGAAAGTGTGCTCAGAAACGGCAAAAAAGTCTGGATTGCATGGACTTACAGGCCCATATTTGACAGTGATGGAAATTTAACAGAGATTCTCTGTATCGGTACAGATATCACAGAACTAAAATGCGCCGAACAAGATAAAAGAGATTTGGAGGCTCGCCTTCAGAGAGCACAAAAAATGGAAGCCATAGGCACGCTAGCCGGTGGTGTGGCTCATGATTTGAATAATATCCTATCCGGCATTGTCAGTTATCCTGAACTTTTATTAATGGATATTCCCCAAGACAGCCCGATAAGAAAGCCCATTTTAACCATACAGAAAGCAGGAGAGAGGGCTGCTGCAATCGTTCAGGATTTATTGACCCTGGCAAGAAGAGGGGTTGTTACAACGAAAGTCGTCAATTTAAATTCGATTATTTCTGAATATTTAAAGAGCCCTGAATTTCAAAACTTAACTATAGATCACCCCCATATTTGTTTAAAAACCGATTTTGAACCAAATCTTTTAAACATCCTGGGCTCTCCGATTCATTTGTCAAAAACCATTATGAACTTAACTTCAAATGCGTTTGAAGCCATTATCAATACAGGAGAAATCGTTATTTCAACAGAAAATCGGTTTATTGATAAATCCTTAAATGGCTATGACAAGGTCAAACAGGGTGACTATGTCGCACTGAGTGTTAAGGACACCGGTATCGGTATTCCTTCTGAAGATATAGAAAGGATATTTGAGCCCTTTTACACCAAAAAGGTAATGGGAAAAAGCGGAACTGGATTGGGAATGGCCGTTGTTTGGGGTACCGTAAAAGATCACAAAGGATATGTCGACATCAAAAGTACTGAAGGAAAAGGATCCGAGTTTACACTCTATTTTCCTGTGGTCAGGCAAGAATTGACCCATGATGACCCGCTATTATCCATAGAAGATATTATGGCAAAGGGAGAATCCATCTTGGTAGTAGATGATGGGGAGGATCAAAGAAAAATCGCTTCTGAAATGTTAACGAAATTGGGATATTCCGTTGTGTCTGTTTCGAGTGGTGAAGAAGCCGTTGATTACATGAAGCATCATTCAGCAGATCTTCTGGTCCTGGATATGATCATGGAGCCCGGAATTGATGGACTCGATACATACAAAAAAATTCTCGAAATACATCCAAATCAAAAAGCCATTATCGCCAGCGGCTATTCTGAAACAGATCGTGTTAAAGAAGCTCAAAAATTGGGTGCAACCTCATATTTAAGAAAGCCTTATCTGTTGGATAAAATTGGAAAGGCTGTACGGGATGAGTTGGACAAGTAACATATTTATACCTAACAAATAAGGCCTTTGACCACATGCTTTACACGGTTAACAGGTTCTGTTCTATGAAAAAATTATGAAAACTTCAAATACGAATCATCGTGGATATTTAATGGAGAGCGACGAAGAAACGCTTCGGCTTGACATGAAAACAGACGGCAAGACAATTGAATATCAAGCCCTGTAGACTGATATAAACCCGAGTATGCGCGAAACCGATATTGGATTTGGTTCCGGCAATACTACCCTTTACCTGCAAAAACTGGTTCAACCAAATGGTGAAGTCGTCGGAGTCGACATCGCTGAAGACAGAATTAAATACGCCAAAAAGCACTGTAATGAAAACGGGATAGAATACTTATGTCGGAATATTTGTGAACCTTTAGAAGATCTATGCATGTTTGATTTTATTTGGGTCCATTTTGTTCTCGAAAACTATCGATCTAAAAGTTTTGATATCGTAAAAAACATATCCCATATTCTTAAGCCCGGAGGAATTCTCTGCCTGACAGATCTGGATTATAACTGCCAGAACCATTTCGGGCTTTCTAAAAGACTTTCAAGAACACCTCACGGATTGACGAGAGCAATGGAAAGGAATGCTGATTTTGACCCCTATGTAGGAATAAAACTTTATTCATACCTTTATGATCTTGGTTACCAGGATATAGATGTGAATCTTGCTCCACACCACCTGATTTTTGGAGAATTGAAAGAAACCGATGCTTTTAACTGGACCAAGAAAATAGAAGTTGCCGTAAAAAAGTTAGGGTATGAGTTCAAAGAATACAAAGGAGGATCTGAAGAGTTTATTGAAGAATTTAAACAATTTTTTGCCGATCCAAGGAGGTTTACTTATACCCGCGTAATCTCCTGCAAGGGACGAAAGGCTCTGAATTGACGGTATTTATATATATGCCGGTGTCTGCTATGTAATTCTTGACATAAAATGAAACGGGCTTCTTATTTCCCATCCATCTCCATTTGCCATGGCGTTTGATATTTCATTAAAGAACAGTTAACAACCGCCACAGCCCCTTTTTTCGTTATTCCCGTTTCCTTTTTGAATGTTTAATTAAGACCCAATTTATTCATCTGTATTCTCCGAACTTTCTATTATTGCTATAAAATACATTAGTGATAAAGAAGTGTATAGAATTCTAAAGACTTGAGTGTTAATTCAGGCAAATTCATTCATACACATTTAAAAATCTGTATCATATATTTTTCTTTTTAGTAAATACTTCACCAAAAGCTTGGATAATATCTTGTTTCTTAAGTGGATGCTTCATTGCTAACTTTGATAATCTGTGCCGAATCGTTACGAACTTTTTACGCTTTGATGGAACCAGATTAAAGAGCATATCCAAGTTATCGCCGTTATAAATGGGGCTGGAATTATCAAGCTCGAGAAATGCCTTTTTTACCTCTTCCTTCGCTTTGTTAGAGTCCATAGTATTATGTTTCCAATTTTGCATATATCCTGTTAATCCATATTTTTTCCTGCTTTCATTTTCGTATATTGGGGCCAGTGGAGCTAAAATAAAAGGAAATATGGACCATGTCAAAATTCCGTCGTATTGTGGGTGTTCTATACTTTTTATGAATTCTCTCGTGCGAAGAGAAGATTCTTCTGTTTCACCTGGAAATCCAAAAAGAAAACAGCATGAGCAATTGATACCGACAGCAAGTAATTTCCCTACAACTTCAGCATACAACTCGGGCGTAGCTTTTTTGTTCATGTTCCGCAATATTTGCGGATCTGCAGATTCCAAGCCCAATTGAACCTCTATACAGCCGGACCGTCGAAGCAGTTCTATATTAACCTTTTTTAATGTACTCGCCCGGATGAAACTCATCCAGCGAATTTGGAGATCTTCGTCAATCAACTTTTTGCAAAATTGGTTGAGATCGTGCCTTCCAAGCCGGAAATTGTCATCTACAAACCTGACATATCGAACACCATGATTCGATAAAGTTTTCAACTCATCAACAATTTGATCTATGGGCTTAATAAAAAGAATTTGGCGGTCTTTCGTAAAATTGCAAAAAGCGCATTTATACGGGCAACCATTGCTAGCTTGCATTGGGGCTACACCGGATTTAAAAATAGTCTCCGGAAGTAAGTCCCAATCAATAACAATGTCCCCAGCCTTCGGAATGTCGTCTATCTGTTTGTTGATTACATAATTTTCCCCCTCAAGATGAGCTGAATTGGGTAGATCATCTGTCGAACGGTTCTGCTTGATCCTTCTTAAAGACTCACACAGTGTCTCTTCCCCGTGGAGATTAATAATATAAAGATCAACTGATGGTTCATTGTTGTTATCGAGAAAAAGATAATCATCTTTAGCTGACTCTGTATCGAAGTTTTGTTCATGAGACCTTTGAAGCATGAGATGAGATAGATATATGAAGGTTCCACCGACGATAATATAAATATCCGGCGCTAAAGAACGAATATCATCAACAAGTTTACGAAGAAGTTGCTTGGAATGAATAAAAGTAGTAGAAATAATTACTGTCCGAGGTGACTGTTTAAGTAACCGTTTGAATTTATCTCTTTCTTCAAAATAGCTATTAATCATTTCAACTTCAAATTCATTTATTGTCAGGTAGTTATAAAGGTATATTCCGTTGAGTTTTGGTGCAGATGACCAACTGGTTTTATCATCGCCCTCAACCACTAAGTCAATGTGCCCTTGATTTTTTATCAAGTTTGAGACAACCTGTATTAATGCAACGCTCCCTTCAATTTCCAGTCTAAGGGAACTTACACCCGAGAAAGTATCTGCATCGTAATCTGATATTATAATTGCATCTAGACTCATATTAATTTAGTCGTCAATTATTTTGAAAAGTGCGTGAATTGTGATTATCTAAAACTGGATAGCAAGATCATGTTTTACGTTGAGACAAGACATGTATGTTAAGGCATCTTTAATCATAGCCCCGCCAAGTGTTATATCTAAATTAATATTTTAACCTGATATAATTCTATTAACCACTGCTTAAAATTTTGGGCTGTTGGTAAAATTCATATCATTAGAGCAGATTAACTTTTCGGCTGCACTAAGAATCATAGCCATCTTTTCGGAACCTAATCTTGTTGAAACCCCTTGATCTTAGTTGACATGCCTTATTACCATATGTAGAAATTAATACATTACATTGTATTTTTCATCAACAATTCTTTTTTTCTCAGGGGGACAAAACAATATCTATTATATTGTGAATCGTATACTGGCAAGTCTAAATCAAAGAAGCTCAAAGATTGGGAGCAAACGCCTATAATAAAAAATCATATCAATTAGAAAAAATCGGGCAAGTTATAAGAACTAAACTGGACAAGAAAATAATTTCAATATTTTACTCTTTTATTATATATAAAATAAAAGGTGATATTTCACTAAGTTAAAATTATACCAAAAAATTCAGCGATATTTTGTTGAAATATTCAGGTTAAACTCTCCCTATTCAATATATGCTATTGAACAATTAATGATTCCATGATAAGCACCCATTTCTAATTTAACTTCTTTTAACCCTTATAGTTGCACGAGGAATTTCAGGTATGCATCATAGCGAATATCTAATGGAAAGCGACGAAGAAACGCTTCGTCTTGACCTGAAAACAAAGGCCAAGACCGTTGAACAACAAGCCATTTGGGCCGGTATAAAACCTGGCATGCGAGTTGCCGATTTGGGTTTTGGTTCCGGGAAAACAACCTTCTATCTTCATAAACTGGTTCAACCAAACGGTGAAGTCGTTGGGGTTGATATTGCTGAAGAAAGAATAAAATACGCCAAAAAGCATTACAATAAAAAAGGTATAGAATATATATGCCGGGATATACGTAAGCCTTTAGAAAATCTGGGGATGTTCGATTTTATTTGGGTCCGATTTGTTCTCGAATATTATCGAGCTGAAAGTTTTAATATCGTCAAAAACATATCCAGTATTTTAAAACCCGGCGGCATTATCTGCCTGATAGACCTTGACTATAACTGCCTCAACCACTTCGGGCTCTCAGATAAGCTTAAAAAAACTCTTTATGGATTAACGAAGGCAATGGAAAAAAATGCTAATTTCGATCCTTATGTGGGAATAAAACTCTATTCTTTTCTGTATGATCTCGGGTACCAGGATATCGATGTGAGTCTCTCCCCTCACCATCTTATTTTTGGAGAATTGAATAAACTCGACGAGTTCAATTGGACAAAAAAGGTGGAAATCGCTGTTAAAAAATTAAGGTATGACTTTAAAGAATATAAAAGGGGATCTGAAGAATTTTTTGAGGAGTTCAATAAATTCTTTTCCGATCCCAGAAGGTTTACTTATACCCCTTTAATTTCCTGCAAAGGACGTAAAGCTTTGAATTGACAGTATCTTTCCATATGCGAGTTTTTAAGAGTGACTCCCCTTAATTAACTCATCAAGATACTTAAAATAATGATCCGTATACTGCATATTCAGTGTCCAAAGATTATATAATTTTTCATAGGGTATGGAATTTTTTTCGACATAACTTACCGGATAAACAAGGACCGGTATCTCATCCTGTTCAAATTTTTTGGAAAGCTGGGAAAGCGCCACAAAAAGGATATCTTTTGTTAACTCGCTTGAATCAACAACAATAATTTTGATATTACTGGTCAGATCGGCAAGGTTCAAGCCAACATCTGAAATATTGATGATGGCAATCGCCTTGAGTTTACCGATTCTTTTCAATGAAAAAATATGTCTTTCTCTCCTAAGCCCAAGTTGTTGATATTTCATTGCAAGTTCATCAATGGTGTCACCTTCGTTCAACTCCATGGCATCCAGCATGATTCCGCCGGATGAAAACTCATAAAAATTACGCAACTCAACAAGATCTTCGGACTGAGCTTCCGTCAAATCCCACGGCTTATCCAACCCCGATTCATCATTTGAGGTTTTCCGGCAATGAAAATACGCAAACGTATCGAGCGAACAGCCTTTTGGATCTTTTATATTTTTGTAAACCCCCCCAAATACACGGCTGGGAAATTTATTCTCGGGTCTGAAATAGCAAAAAGCATAATTCATCCGGATCGAGTAGAAATTATGAGAATCATTTATAAATCGCCCAATCTGATCCAGAACAGCGATACCGGCTTTCAAGGAAACAGATCGATCGGCAGCATGATGATGGATCAACCAGGTATTTCCATAAAAACGAATCATGGCAAGATGGCCGAGAATTCGATCCTTGTCCTGATAAATAAAATGTCTGGCGATCTTTTGATTCTGGGTATATAGCTTTTTGTAAACCGCCTTGATTTTCTCTTTATTTGCTTCGAGAAAAACATACTTTTTGGGATAAATAAAACCCGAATCAAAGAAAAAATTCCAGAGGGCATCCATATCCACTCTATTACAAAAATAAAACCGGTCGTCTTTTGCATGATGGAGTAATGCCGATAGCCTGCCGTGGTCTTCAATGCTCATATCAAGGATGGCCATTCCACATTTTACGCAATCGCTGTTCTTTTCTTCCCCCATGAGTTGTCTATAAACAGCCTGGGTTTTACATTTGACGCTGAAGTCGCTTGCAAAGTTCAATTCCAGCTCAGGAATGATCATGCCGGGCAGAAGAACAGCGTTACTCCTGTCTTCCTCCACGGAAAAACCGGAACCTGACAGGTCGACAACTTTCAAGTTGGCCATCTTTTTTGTAAACGGATGCTTGAAAATGATACTTGGTGTTGGAACCAGCTTCTGGCGGACGCTTCGGAATTCTTTGGGTTTAAACCTTTGGACCTGATATTTTCCCGGTTCAAGAACATAACTTCTTGTCTTATTACCGGCGGTCTGCTTGAGTATTTTACATTCACCTGAATAGAGAATCCCGTTGTCATCTGAAAAGATCAGGTCTACAGGGATCTCAGGATCAATCCATTGAAATGTCTGGGGAGGATCTGCAGTGATTTCCACACGAAAGGAAGCCGTACTAAAATCGACGAGAAAACCACAAAATGAAGCGCTGTTCTGAATTAACTGAACCTTGACGCCTTTGCATGAATGCCGTCTCATTTTCCTCGGACTGGTTTCCCAACACGTGTCCGGTAAAACAAGACGAATGCCCGTTTCATCAATATTGATCTCATTGGATTTTACCAATATAATTTTTTTACCGTTGGGTATAACGACTTCTTGGAATTTATAGGATGACAACTGCTGAGAGATTTTATCCGTCTCAATCCAAAGACATTTTAACTCCTCTCCAAGGCATGGTTGCGGTTTGGCCCGATAGGAAACCGTGTGGTTGTATTTGAGATGTTTAAAATTTACAAGAACGGTACCATCTTGAAAATTAATGTAATTCAATTTATTAATTAAGTGTTTTTTGCGAATCTCCTTTCCTTTTGTGAGACGTTCCGGATTTGAATCTGAAGGATTTAATTCGGTAAATTTGTTATCGCTATCCATAAGCTCAATGTGTTTATTGCGGCAAGGGAGTTAGATTAGGTTTAATACGAAAAACGGCCTGTAAATGCACTCACTGATGCCGACAAAATTGTTTATTTTTGATCGTAACAAGCAAAATATTGTGTGTCAAGATATAATAAACTACAATATGTAGTATAATGGCTCATCAATTCATTGGGGAAATATTCATCTGTGAATTTAAATTTCATGGTATTCTGGCTGCCCTCGATGATCCTGCCATCGCCCCATTATAAGCAAAAGCCATGCCGAACCCATAATGTTCTATAACATAAGAATTACAGATAATTATAACTTTTTCGCAAGAGATTCTTAAGAAATATATGTAAAAAAGTTCACAATAAACATGTAATTCATTCCACATCCATTTTAACATCAGACTATTGAACGGTTTTTTATAATTGACTAAATTCCAGATTCCGGTAAAAATAATAAAAAAATAAGTTGCAGGTATTACTGGATTCGCACATAACATGTTTAGGTCAAGATATGGATGAAAAATACGAGCAGGAATTTGTAAATATAGCGATCTTGGACAATATCGTAGAGGCACAGCTTGTCGATTCTATCCTAAACGAACACGACATCCCCCATCGAATTCGATCATTTCATGATACGGCTTATGATGGTTTGTTTCAGTTCCAAAAGGGCTGGGGTGCACTCTGGGCTCCTGTTTCATCCAAAGCGGAAATTCTTGAAATTTTACATGATGTCAGATCCAAGAATTTTGACAATCAAGAATGATGAATTTTAATATAAATAATTATGTTTGCCGTAAAGGCTTTTCAGAAGGAGGTTAAACCATGACTGAAAACAAACCCGTAACATCAGCGGATTTTGAACAAGCGATTAAAATCGGCCGCCCACCCAACGTGGTAAAACTGTTTCCAAATTCAAAAGCCCTGATCGTCAGCGGAAAATTTATTGATCGCGCGATGCTCACTAAGGGTAAAGCCATTGCCATGGCTGCCAACGGCCGTAACAATTTTGTTATTCGAGGCGCTCTCCAGGCCGCCCAAAGGGCGAATGCCGCCATCATCATAGAAATTGCCAGGTCTGAAGGTGGTGCCAGCGCTTATTGTGCGGTCAATTATTGGAATATTGCCAGGCAGGTCGATGCAGTATGCAATGAATTGAACCTTACAGTTCCTGTGGCAATCCATGCCGACCATTATGGTATCAAAAAAGAACAGGATGTCGATGCAGCCAAGATCGAAATCCCGACACTGTTTGAAGCAGGAATGACTTCCATTGCCATTGATGCATCCCATCTGCCCGATGATCAGAACCTGCTGGCCAACCTATCGCTGAACCCTTTTGTTCCCAAATGGGCAGGGCTTGAAACCGAGGTGGGTGAAATCAAAGGAAAAGAGGGTCTCTCAACCGTAGAAGAAGCCCTGTTTCTTATTCAAGGACTCAACGCCCATAATATTTTCCCGGATTGGATCGCTCTAAACAATGGAACAACCCATGGAATCGAGGCGACTGGACAGGGAATACAGGTTGATTTAACTGCTGAAATCCACCAGGCTTTGACAAAATACCAAATTTCAGGCGCGCAACACGGCACTTCCGGAAACAGTTCCGACAGGTTGAGGGAAATAGCGGCTAAAACCAGGACAACCAAGGCAAATGTGGCCACAGCCCTGCAAATGATCTCCTGGGGCCTCGAGGTCAACGACTTCGGCAATGCCATGCTCGACAAGGATGGGAATTTCATAAAAGTTAAAGACCAGGGGAGCACCGAAGAAATGTGGCAAGAAATGACTGCCTATGCTGAATCCAAAGGTTTTAAAGGTGGGAATTATAAGAAACTCAACCTGCCCTTTGAAAACAAGCTGATGGGACAACCGAAAGCAGTCAGAGAAAGGATGATCAAGCGGGTTGAAGAATTTGTTTATAATATGCTTGTAAATGTTTTCAACGCCAAAAACACGGCATCCCTCGCCATTAACGCCATTCTTGAGGCTGGGACTTATGATCCAGGACCAAAAGCAAGCCGAATTGAAGACCCCGATGAGTGGACTTCTGAAAAAATTATCCAGCGAGCAACGAAAATTGATTCAAATAAAGGCCTGGGAGGGGATTTCGACGATTAATAATGAGGGAAAAAAGGTATTGTCCATATTGTGGAACCGGACTCGTCGAAAAGTTCTGTGAAGGAGCCTTGCGCCGATACTGCGGCCGCTGCAATGAGCCCATCTATGAAAACCCCTTGCCGGCAACGTGCATGGTCGTTGTGGACACTGAAGATCGGGTGTTGCTTGTCAAGCGCAGCGTAGCGCCCCAAAAAGGATTCTGGTGCCTTCCTGGTGGATTTATGGAGCTGGGTGAAACGCCTGAAAAGGCAGCCTTACGAGAACTCAAGGAAGAAACCGGACTATCCGGTAGGATCGATATGCTCCTTGGTGTCTCAGCCAACCCCAGCGCCGTATACCATACCGTACTTGTGGTGGGCTATCTGGTTAAAATCTATTCCGGCAAACTTATCGCCGGCGATGACGCAGATGATACAGCTTACTTTCATTATAATGAATTACCTGAAATCGCCTTTGAAAGCCATGCAAGCTTCATCAGAATGTATTATGCAGCTTATT
>Ga0307423_1001318_pt1 | contig 15166 bp, 13 predicted proteins | sample SalMarWE160310MG_FD_202154 | JGI IMG/M metagenome (GOLD analysis project Ga0307423, IMG submission 202154) | Salt marsh sediment microbial communities from the Plum Island Ecosystem LTER, Massachusetts, United States - WE1603-10 | ecosystem: Environmental > Aquatic > Marine > Intertidal zone >...
TCGCGTGCCCAGATCCTTCGATAATTGGCTTTGTCGGTAGAACTGGCCAGAAAACCTTCCGGTCGGCTGCACTCAGATAGCAAGTCGCATGCGCGCCGATAACCTTCCGTAAAGAATTTATCGTTTTTTGAGGATTGTGTCATTTCTTTTCTGCTTCTTGCGTCGAGAGCCAGAAGTAGACTCTATAAGCTAAACTTGTGGTTTAAATGTTCAGCCAATACTTCATTTTGACATTTTATTTACCTATAAATATAGGAATAACGATAAAAAAAGTCAACGACAATCCTGAAATATTTTAAGGCACAACTAAACAGAGGCGATCTTGTGATTACAGATATGACAATGCCAAAGATGAAATGAGAATAAGGGGAACTTTCGATGTGAAATACAGGATAAATTCAAACGATATGAGAAATAGACCTTATTGTCCGTTAAGAGAAAGGACTTGTATCATGATCTTCAAGATTATTGAAGTCATAAACATCAAAAAGTTCAAAAGGAGATAGATCATGACTCATGGATTTAATGAAATCAGGTTGAGGGAAGAATCCGAAGGAAAAATTGTGACACTCGTATTCAAAGGCAAGCTGGAAAAAGAAGACTATAAACGTTTTGTGCCCCAGCTGGAGAAAATTATGGAATCCGAAGACAAGATCCGGATGTTAGTTGAGCTAAAGGAGTTTAAAGGATGGACAGCCGGAGCCCTTTGGGAAGATACAAAATTCGGAACCCAGCATTTCAACGATATTGAGCGTCTGGCAATTGTGGGCGATAAAAAATGGGAAAAAGCCATGGCAGCATTTATCAAACCGTTCACCTCTGCCATCGTTCGGTATTTTGATATAGATGATATGAAACAGGCCGAAAAATGGATCAGAGAAATATAGACCGAGGAAAAAGCATTATCCTTACACAATATATCCTTTCAAAATTCAGACGCCAATCCATGCCCGGATGGTGGCCGTAATATATCTACAATCTTGACGATACTGTTTAAAAACATCACAATATGTTGTATCATGATAATTGTTTTGAAATATTATCAGATACAGTAATAAAACATAGTAGCGCGCATTTTATTTCAGGCGTAAAAATTAAGTCCAATTTCGCCAAAAAAATATTATCCAAGAAAATATATGTTGGGTTTCATTTTGTAATTTTCTAGAAGAACAATGAATCGTTTTCTCGAACAAGATGGAAATTTTAAATTATTAATCATTTAAATTAGTTGCCATATTATGGACACCGCTAAGAAAAACTATTGGAAACCCTCCCTTTTTAAAAACAGCACAGGAGAACAACGTAGGGTTGGTTTTGAACTTGAGTTTGGAAACCTGACAGTCAGAGAAACGGCTAAGGCGCTTCAAGACAGCATAGGCGGTAATATACAGGAAAATAATCCATTTTATTTTGAAATTATTAATTCTTCTGTCGGCAAGCTGAAAATAGAAAGAGATGCTGAGTTGTTGAAATCTGTTAAATACAGGGAGCTCTTGAGTAAAATAAATGTTGACTTCAATCTTGATACACTCGTCCGAGAAATTGAGCAGGGTGTTGATAGTTTAAGCAGTTTTCTGATCCCTTGCGAGATAGTGACAGAACCACTGACATTTAGGGAATTTCCAAGGATAAACGACATGGTAAAAGTATTGAATTCTCTCAAAGCAAAAGGGACTCAAGATTCAATTTTTTATGCTTTTGGTCTGCACATGAATCCCTCTGTACCCGACTTGAATATAAAAACACTTGTAACTTATATGCAGTCTTTTTTATTGTTGACCGACTGGATAATAGAGGATGCCAGGATAGATTTTTCCCGGCGTTTTTTTACAAGTTTTATAGATCCATTTCCAAATTCGTATGTAGAAAAAGTACTTGACCCTAACTACGATTCTACCGTTGAAACATTCATTGACGATTACCTTGAATTCAATCCGAGCCGAAATCGTGCTCTGGATTTGCTGCCTGTACTGTGTGAGATTGATATGGAAAGGGTTCTGGCCGGCGTAAAAACCGAAGAGCGATCATTGGTTAATGGACGACCAGCATTTCATTATCGTTTGCCAGATTGTCGCCTTGGTGACGATAAATGGTCCATAGCCGATGAATGGAACCGATGGTGGTATGTGGAGACGATCTCTTCAGACAACAATTTGCGAGCCAAACTGATGGATCTTTGGGACAAAAATAAAAAGCAATTTTTTATGACCCGAAAAAAACAATGGATTGATACTGTGAAAGATTTCTTAAACCGCCATATTTCAATACCCGATAATCGCTCATGAATAAACACCCTATAATTGGTGTAACCGGCCCTAAAGAAGGTGGACTGTTCGCCTGGATTATGATATGGCTGGCGCTTAAACGAAAAGGCGCAAAACCTTTACGGATAACTCCTGAGACAAATATTGAAATGCTTCGATTACATGGTCTGGTTCTTGGGGGGGGCAGTGATATCGATCCAGAAAATTATGGAGAAGAACTTTTGATAATAAAGGAATCGGTGAAAGAACAACGTTTTAAAGATAAACTTTTGGGCGCTATTTTATTCTTGATTCGAATGATTTTCAGCGTAAAAATGTCGCAGCCGGAAAAAGATGTTGATCGTGATCGTATGGAAAAAAAGCTATGTCTCTATACGCTTGAACAACAACTGCCAGTACTGGGTATATGTCGAGGAGCACAATTAATCAATGTCGCACTGGGAGGGACACTTCATCAAGATACCCGCACTTTTTACACGGAAACGCCCCATATTAAGAGCATTCTTCCGAGCAAGAAAGTTTATTTGACGAAAAAAAGCAAGCTTAGAAAAATATTTAATGTTGATACCTGTTTGGTTAATTCACTACACCATCAAGCTGTCAATATATTAGGCCCAGACCTTATTATAAGCGCTAAAGAAGATAACAAAATCATTCAGGCAATAGAACATACCAAACATCCGTTCATGATCGGAGTTCAATGGCATCCTGAATATTTACCCCATATAAGACTTCAGCAGAGATTATTTAAATCCTTGGTTGAAGCATCTAAAAAATTTAAACAAAGTCGTTTGGAACATGGGGTTTTAGGGTAAAAGTTTTTCGCCTCTGAAATTTATATTTAGAGAATTTCTTTTGTTTTTAAAAATTCCGTCACAACCTCTTCTATTTTGCGTTGTTTGGCATCTACCTCAAAATTGAGCTGTTGCATGGCGACATCATCAATTAATCCGCCGAGAAGCTCCAAAACATCACCAATTTTGGGATTTTTTTTCAGGATGTCATCTCTGATCACTGGTGCGGCATAATAAGGGGGGAAAAATTGCCGGTCATCTTTGAGGGGTTTCAGATGGTATGATGCAATACGCCCGTCAGTGGCAAAGGCACAGATCACATCCACTTCTTTTCTGGCCACAGCCTCGTACATGAGCGAAGGGTCAAAATCCATGACTTCTCTAAATTGCAGGTTGTAGGCATGACGGAGACCGGGGTAACCATCGGGACGCTCGGCGAATTCTGCGGTAAAACCGGCCCGCAGCCTTTTGGCCGACCCTTGAAGATCAGAAATGGTATTCCATCCATATTTCTCGGCATCGGCTTTCCGGACCGTAATTGCATAAGTGTTGTTAAATCCGAAAGGCTTCAGCCACTGTAATTTAAAGCGCTCATGGTACGCTCTGGTGACGTAGCGCAGTGCTTTCTCAGGATCAGCGATCACCGAGTGTTTTAAAATCGCCGTCAATCCCGTTCCGGTGTACTCGGCGTAAAGGTCGATTTCTCCATTGATCAGCGCGCCGTGACAAATCATGGTTCCTCCCAGATTAAAGCGGCGTTGGACCTTAAAATCGGTTTTGCTTTCGATGAGTTGAGCCATCATCTCACCGAGTATGAGTTGTTCCGTAAAGTTTTTGGTTGCGATCTTGATAATTCTGTCATTTGTTTCTAAGGGTGTTTCCGACTTGAAAATCCATCCGGGTTTCGTGAAGTAGGCAATGCTGCCCATCAGGATTAAAACAATGGGCAGCACCAATGCCAGCGGCCGTATCAACGATCGAACCCATTTCTTTTTATGCCTTCTTATTCGCGGTCGCAGTCCCCATTCAAAAGCCCCGATGGAAAAATCCACAAAAAGGGCAAGCAGGGCCGCCGGAACAGCACCGAGAAGAATGAGCTTTGTACTGGCCAAGGCCAAACCACGATTGATAAATTGGCCCAATCCGCCGGCTCCGATAAAGGCTGAAAGCGTTGCGATGCCTACCCCGACCACTGCTGCTGTGCGTATGCCGGCGACGATCACCGGTGCGGCCAAGGGTATTTTGACCATCATAAGCTGCTGGTATTCTTTCATGCCTATCCCTCGGGCAGCTTCCATCACCTCCGCAGAGACTTCCTCAAGCCCTGTGAGGGTATTTCTGGCAATGGGAAGCAGGGCATAAAGGGTCAGCGCAATGAGTGCGGGCAGGACGCCGATTTTATTGAGCAGTGCCAGCAAAAAAACCAGCATTGCCAGACTGGGTATGGTTTGAAGGATACCAATGACGCCCATTACCGGCCCGCGCAGCCAGGCGGTTCGGGACATGAGAATGCCCGCCGGGATTCCGACGAACATGGCGGCCAGCGTAGAACAGCCTGTCAGCATGAGGTGTTCGCCGGTCCTAAGCCAAAGCTCCGGTAACCGTTCGAAGATATAGCCAAATAAAGCATCCAAGCTCATATTAGGTGTCCCTTAATGCAAAATTCCCGGCTCTCTTGTCGTAAATAAATCCCGAACAAATTGGGTTGCCGGCGCATCCAATATATCCTTTTTAGTCCCGATCTGTTCCAGACGACCTTCATGCAAAATGGCAATGCGATCGCCGAGTAGAAGCGCTTCATGAAGGTCATGCGTAACAAAGACGATGGTCTTATTAAGTCGTTTTTTCAGATTCAATAATTCCTGCTGGAGGGCCTCACGGGTGAGGGCGTCAAGCGCGCCGAAAGGTTCATCCATGAGTAAATAATCGGGGTCTGCTGCAAGTGCCCGGGCCACACCGACCCTTTGCTGCTGACCGCCCGAGAGTTCTTCGGGAAATCTTTGGGCAAAACTTTCTGCCGGCAGACCGACCAGGCTCAGCAATTCTTGCATTCGTTCTCGTTTAGAACGGCTGGACCATCCGAGAAGTCGAGGGAGAATCTCAATATTTTGTTTTACGGTCATGTGGGGAAACAGCCCTATCCCTTGAAACACATATCCGATTTGACGACGCAGTTCCACAGGATTCCGCCCCATGACGTCTTTGCCATCCACTTCAACGGTCCCGCTGCTGGGTTCGATCAGGCGATTGATCATCTTCAACGTCGTTGTTTTCCCACACCCCGATGACCCCAGAAGAACCAAGGTCTCGCCTCTAAGGACTTGGAAAGAAAGATCCTCGACAGCATAAGTTTGTCCGCCGTCAAATGATTTGAAAACATGGGTGAGTTTGATCATGACGTATTTGATGGTTGACTTGAAAAACCGTCAGAATATAAATAAAAAGAACTTAAAAAAATTATATTGATTTATTGAGTTGTCTGAAGTAGTAAAAAGTTTGAGTTAAAACCTTTTTAACAGGAACAAAATAAAATGTCAATTGACAGCAGCGGCAATCTAAATACCACAGACAAAAAATTGCCACCCGACCATACAGCACAGATCATCTTTTCCATCCGCAGGCTGATTCAGGCAAACGAACTTTATACCAAAGAATTAAACAAAAAATACCAGGTAAGCTCGGCGCAGCTCAACTGCATTCTAGCGCTGTATGAGTATGGCCCTTTACCGCCGTCTAAAATCGCCCGCCATATCATGGTTAAGTCCAGCACCGTCACCGGTGTGGTAGACCGGCTGGAGAAAAAAGGTCTCGCGGAACGGATGCGAAACTCACCCGACCGCCGGGTGATTACCATCCAGCTTACCGAAGCCGGTAAGAAGTTGGCCCAAAACGCACCGCCCCCCATCCAGCAAAAGATCATTGATGGTTTGAAACAAACTGAGAAAACGAAAATAGATCAAATCGTGCGGTCCTTAAATATGCTCACCGACATGCTTGACGTCCAGGATCTGGAGGTTAAGTAACACAATCGCAATGCCCAAATTCTCCAATTATTAGAATTTGGTTAATTTAATGATAAAATCATAAAAGACTATGCAAATATAATTTGTTTGCATATTAGGTAGATACAACTTCCGATAATTTCTCTTCCAGACCACAGGGGCCTCCTGTAAACCGCTCTTCTCGGATTTTTATTAAAAAAGACTTTACAAAAGGTTTCAGTTGTTTTATAAAACATCTTTATTATTGTGATTGTTTCAGTTAAAATAATCTAAACTAAACTTATTCTGTGTGAAATATTGAGACCTTTAAAAAATGTTCCGGTTTGTTCGGATTCATGTCAAAGCCCCCTGGCTTCAGGTGGGGGGAACCCAAGATGTTAACCTAAAGAATACATCGCGTATTTCGAGGATCATCATCTTGATGTGACGTTAAATTCGAGCAAAAGGGGGTATTTTTTTAAAGGTTTTGCTTCTTTGTAGAAAAACATATTGCTGCTACGAGGTGAACTTAAGATGGAAATCAAACCGTTGCTGGAAAAGGATGCTCTGGCCAAATTTTTGGGGAGTGACGAATTCGGCAGTATTCCCCGATCAACGCGAAAAAGAATAGAAATAATGGAACCCGTATTTGAAAAACTGGTTAACCCTTCTCTTCATCACCAGAACACGGACATCGATTCTGTGGAAAAGGGTTTCGTTCATCTTGAAGAAGGACCGGAATTTAAAAGTTCAAAACTTTCCAAAACGTTAAGCAATTGCAATGAAATAATGTGTTATATCATGACATTAGGTGGTGATGTCGAATGCGAAATCAATCGGCTCATGGACCAAAAACATTTACCAGAAGCCTATATCTTAGATGCCATGGCATCTGTTACTACCGATAATATGGTGACAATGTTTCATCGACGCATGGAGGATGAATATAACAGCCAGGGCAAACAGGTCACCCTGTGCTTCAGTCCCGGGTATTGCGACTGGCCCATCACCGACCAGAAAAAACTGTTTGGCATGTTTGATTCAAGTGAGCTGGATATTGAACTCACGGATTCCTGCTTCATGCAGCCTCGTAAATCCATTTCCGGGGTTTTCGGCATAACAGCATCAGATTCCAATCCTAAAGAACAATATAATCCATGTTCGGAATGCAACCGTCATAGCTGCACAGCGCGAAGAACATAGATTATAAAATTTGTTCCCATTATCTCTTTACATCAAAAAAGTGAGAAAAATATGAAAACTAGAAAAGGTTTACCCGGAGGCCAATATGAGGCCATCTCAGAAAAAGACATTGCTAAAATACATGAAACCAGTCTCAAGGTGTTTGCCGAAGTGGGCGTGAAAGTAAAATTGCCGGAAGCATTGGAGCTCTTTGAAAATAACGGTGCAACAGTTGATAAAGACAGCCGGATCGTCAAGATTTCTCCGGACATGGTAATAGAGTGGGTCCAGAAGGCACCCTCGACGATCCTCCTTTGCGGTCGTGACGAAAGCGGAGATCTGGATTGTGAAATCGGAGGAAATAAAGTTTATTTCGGCACGGGCGGCACCGCCCTGAATGTCCAGGATCCGGGCAGCAACGATGCGCGCCGTTCAAAGCTGGAAGACATCGTCAATATGGCTCGAATGGTTGATGTCCTGGATAACATTCATTTTTACATGCTCAACGTATATCCCAATGACCTCTCTGAAAAAGACGTGGATGTCAATCGCTTTGGTGCGGCCTTGAATCGCACCCGTAAACATGTCATGGGCGGTGTTTATACCGTTGAAGGGGTTCGAAACGTTATCAAAATGGCGGAATTCATTGCCGGATCTCCCGGTAAACTCAGAGATCGGCCGTTTATATCCATGGTAACCTGTGTGATCAGCCCGTTGACACTGGATGAAGCCTATGCCCGGCTCACCATGGAAGCGGCTCGCCATCGCATTCCGGTGGTGGTACCTTCGGAACCTCTGTGCGGCGCCACCGCTCCCATGACCTTGGCGGGGAATCTGGTCATTCAAAATGTGGACTCTTTGGCCGGGGTTATACTGGCTCAAATGACCACCCCCGAAACGCCGACCCTTTATGGCTGTATCTCCTCCATCACCGATCTGCGCGACATGAAATATCTTTCAGGGGCCGTGGAAATGGGATTGATGAACGCTGCTTCAGCTCAAATGGCCCGATTTTACGATCTGCCGATCTATGTGACTGCGGGCATGTCCGATTCCAAGGTTAACGATGCCCAGGCCGGTTATGAATCGGCCATTACCAACCTCATGGTTGCGCTGGCAGGGGGTAATTTCATCCATGATGCGGCGGGATTTTTAGAATTTTGTATGACTGCTTCCTATGACAAGTTGGTGGTCGATAATGAAATTATCGGAATGGTCATGCGGGCGGTTGATGGGATCAAGGTTAACGATGAGACCCTGGCATTTGATTTGATAAAAAAGGCGGGGCCTGGCGGGCATTTTATTTCCGCCCGTCATACGCGGCGCCATATGCGCTCGGAACTTTACAAACCACAGCACAGCGATAGGGAAAATCGCGATCGCTGGCAAAAAGATGGGGCCAAGGACAGCCGGCAACGAGCCACCGGAAAGGCGCAGGAAATTTTGGCAAGACCCTTTCAATCAGTCATTCCCGGAGATATTCGAGAACGTATCAAACAGGAAATTCCGGGAATTCGATCGTTTATTATGGAGTAGCAGAAATTTAAAAGAGGTATTTATGATCATCATCGGCGAAAAGATCAATGCCAGTATTCCGGCTGTTAAAACCATTATCCAAAACAGGGACGATAAAAAATTGATCGAACTGGCCCAAAAACAGGCTGCTGTTGGGTCGGCTTATATCGATGTCAATGTGGGAACCGGTGAGGGATCCCGGGATGATGAGATTGCAGCCATGCAGTGGGCCATAACAATCATCCAAAATGAAATCGATACGCCGCTTTGTATTGACAGTGCGGACCCCATACTTCTGGAAGCCGCCCTCGAAGCACTGAACGGCAGGACCAGTCTGATCAACTCCACAAAAGCCGAAGAGGACAATTTAAAGAAAATTATACCCCTTGCGGTTCGCCATAATGCGTCCCTAATCGCCTTGGCCATGGATGAATCCGGAATCCCAAAAACCGTTCAAGAGCGGCTGACCGCTTGCGAAAAAATCGCCGAAGCCTGCCATGGGTTCGGGCTATTTCTGGATAAGGTATTTTTCGATCCCCTGGTATTGCCCGTTAGTACGGATATCCGGCAAGGGCGGGTCACATTGGATACGCTTACGGCAATCAAAGAAAAATTCCCCGATGCACAGACGGTCATGGGTCTTTCCAATATATCTTACGGTCTTCCCAACAGGGTGGGACTGAATTCGGCATTTTTGCACATGGCCGTATTTGCCGGTCTGGATGCAGCCATCATGGACCCGTCGGATCAACAGATGATGGCGGCCGTAAGAACCGCCGAGGTTCTGGTGGGAAAAGATCGTCACTGTCGCCGCTACACCCGGGTGTTTCGGAAAAAATAAATAAGAGCAAAAATTTAACCTATCTGAAGCTATCAATAAACGTTTACGAAAAAGGAGATCATCGTGATAGAGCGTTTTCGAGAAGGCGTTATAGTCAAACCTTATAAAAGGCTTGACCCGGAGCAGGTCAAATGGCTGGATCAAGCATCTATGAGTATTTTAAATGATCCCGGCATTTGGTGTTACAATGAAAAAGCCGCCAAGCTTTTCAAAACTCATGGAGCCAAGGTTCGGGAAGAAAAAGACAAACACAGTACCTGTTGGAGAATAAGCTTTCCCTCCGGACTCATCAAGGAAGCAGTGGCTCAGGCCCCTTCGCGCTTTGTTTTGGGGGCAAGGATTCCCGAAAACCGGTTGTTATTGGATGCCGAAATACCGCGCGCGTATTTCGGTACAGGTTCTGAGGCCAATATCTGGATAGAAACACAGATGCAGGAATTTATGAGCGTTGAAGACAACGGCATCAAATGCAAGGTCCCCCGGTTTAAAGAGCTTCGGGGTAATACATCTTTGCTCAGTCGGGCGGCCAGACTCTGTGAACAATTGGAACATCTGGATTTTTTTATCCGGCCGTTAAACATACAGGATCCTGAAATCACGTCTGACAATCATGATGTCAATAAGTTCTTTGCCAGTTTGAACAACATTACCAAGCACGTTCAGGCAGGGTTGACCACCATAGACGGCTTAAAAGATGTATTGCGAATGGGTGAAATCATTACCGGCAGCCCGGAAGCGCTTCGAGAGAATCCTATAGTTTCGTTTATCACCTGTATATTCAAGAGCCCTTTGCAGGTTGTGGATGATACTGCTGATAAGGTTTTTGCTATCGTCGAAGCCGGTTTGCCTCTGGTGATATCCTCTTCACCCCAGGGAGGATCGTCCGCTCCCATACAAGAGGCCGGGATGGTGGCTCAAATCAACGCTGAAATTCTAACCGGTATCACCCTAACCCAGTTAATTAAACCGGGTTTTCCGGTACTCTATGGAAGCGTACCGGTGCGGGCTCGTCTGGATGATCTGCACGATCTGTACGGCTGTCCTGAATTCAATCAGTATAACATCGACTGTGCGCAATTGGCCCGTTTTTATAATATTCCCTGTTATTCCACCGCCGGTGTGGGAGACGCCAAAGTTCCGGGCATGCAGGCTGTTTTTGAAAAGCTGTTTACCCATCTTTACATGGCCATGAGCGGAGCACAGTACATTCACTATGCCTTCGGGTTGCTGGATCGAACAAATAGCTTTTGTCCGGTCCAGGCAGTGCTGGACAACGAACAGATCGGCAAGATCAAACATTGTCTGCGGGAACCCAACGTCAATCCCGATGCCGTTGAAGATATGCTCAAAACCGTGAAGAAAGTCATGGCATCGCCCTATCGACTCTATGCCCGTCATGTGCGCAAGGCCATGCATTCCGGAGAGGTTTCCGATCCATATCGTTTTGAGGCCAAAGGAATGGAAGACAAAGTCCTGGAAAACGCTCTCGATTATATGGATCAATTGGAACAACAACCAGCCGTACATTTGGAATCTGCTATTGTTGAAAAAATCTTCAAGGAGGTTCCGGGGATTTTACCCGAGCTCAAACAGACCGGATGAGAATGATTACTTCACAACCACGATAAATAGGAGATCATAAATCATGGACAACAAAACGCTCATTGAAAAAATTGCATTTAACATTGTACAGGGCCGTGTCGAGGCGGAGGACGAGGGCTTTGACGAAGGTTTCGAAGGGCAGCCTGCCGTAACAGAACTGGTAAATGAGGCCCTTGAAGCCGGTATTGATCCCAAGACCGTCGTGATCGATGGATTAACCCATGCTATGGAAATTGTGGGCAAAAAATTTGAACGCGAAGAATACCTCATCCCGGATATGTTGGCTTCGGCCGAATGTGTGGGTGTTGCCATGGACATCATGAGCCCTCACCTGTTAAAGGCGGGCGTGGAGAGCAAGGGCAAATTCGTCATTGCCACCGTGGCCGGAGACCTGCACGACATCGGCAAGAACATCGTATCGATCATGATCAAAGGAGCGGGTTATGAAGTTGTCGATCTGGGAGCCGATGTGCCTACCCAGGTAATCGTAGAGGCTGTTAAAGAAAACAAGGCGCCTTATCTGGGGCTTTCGGCGCTGTTGACCACAACCATGCGGGTGATGCAGGAAGTGATCGACACACTCAAAGAAGAAGGACTCCGCGATAATGTCAAAATATTCATAGGGGGTGCTCCTACATCTCAGGCCTTTGCCGATCAGATCGGTGCTGATGCCCATTGCAAGGATGCCTTCGAAGCCATTGAAGTGATGAAAACCGTGGCTGTTTGATTCGTTGTATTCAAGGAGAAAAAAATGTCAGAAAAAAAAGCATATACCCAGGCATTTCAAACCGGAAAGTATGACAAAGCCACCGGTCTTTCGGGAAAATATGACAATGTCAGAAGATTTTGGGAAGATCAGGTAACGGCGATCTTTTTACGTCCCTTCCTTAACGATATGGTGGAGCGGAAAAGGAAACAATTGGAACGCCTGCGTATTTTGGATATCGGCTGTGGCAGCGGTGACGGATATGATCTATTGATGGGAGTTACCACAAAGGATCCGGGTATTTATGATTATATTGTTAATGCCGTCACCGAAGACATGTTAAAGGAATATGTCGGTATTGATCTCAATGAAAATTTAATCCAACAGGCTCTGGGCTACTATGGTAATAATCCTAAATTACGATTTGAAGTCAGTGATATTTCCCAGGGCATGATGTCTGGATTTTTGGATGAAGAACCGCCGTTTGATTTTTATTTTACATCTTTCGGGACCCTTTCGCATTTTACCACTGAACAATGTATAAAAATCATCGCCGATGTTTGCAGGCATGCGCCTGAAAAAGCCCTTTTCATGGGAGACTGGCTCGGTCGTTACACTGTTGAATGGCAGGACCTGTGGCATCATCCGCCCGATCAGGAGTATTTCATGGACTACCGCATATCCTATATCTATCCCGAAGAAGAGCGGGCAACGGCGGATGTGGCCTCTTTTGCTTTGAAGCTGGTATGTCGGGATGAAGTAATGCACATTATTGAACAGGCATCCAAGAAGGCCGGTGTACAAATTAAACCTCTACGTTTCTTCGATCGGTCGATTTTTATCGGCCGTCATCTGGATACGGGGGATTACAATAAGAACTGTCCCAAGCTTCGCGATCCGGTCAATGTTCTTTTTGAAACTTACGTACGAACGGATTTAGAGAACTTATTGGTAGATTACGTTCCCAGACCGGGATTCGACCATCTCAATAACTTCTTTGAATCGTTTTTCATGTCCTCCAACGCCCTGGTCAAATACACCATGAATCTTCTCGGTGATTACGATTGCGAGACCGGCAGACTGGAATGCGTCCCGGATATTCTTCCCTATTATCCAAAACCGCTTCAGGAGTCCATGGAGACCATGCGCCGGGTTATCGAGGGTGTGGGGTGGTTAAATTGGGGAGATGTTCGGGCCAACCTGATCGAATCCGTCCTCGGTTTTGCCTTGCGAAAGCTTGAAATGGAGCTTCAACCCGGAACGGGAATGGGGCATGGACTGGTGGGAATTTTCGAAATCACAAAATAGATCGTCAGGAGGATTGCACCCATGTGCGGAATTGCAGGAATTTGGGGAACCACGAATATACCGCTTGTTAAAAAGATGATGTCATTGGTAAAACACAGAGGACCGGACGCAGACGGCATGTTTGTTTCAAAAAAAGGCCCAGGTATATTAGGGCATCGACGATTGAGCATCATGGATCCCGAAGGCGGCAACCAGCCCATTTACAATGAAGCAAAAAACATGGCCGTCATTGCCAATGGCGAGATATATAATTTCCCGCATTTGCGTCCCGGACTCGCCGAACGGCACAAACTTTACACAACCAGTGACAGCGAGGCCATTGTCCATCTTTACGAAGACCATGGGGTGTCCATGGTCGAGCATCTGGACGGCATGTACGCCTTTGTGGTTGCCGATGAAGGCAATTTTTACGCGGCTCGCGACCCCATCGGAATCAAACCGCTCTACCTGGGTGAAAAAGACGGAGCGTGGCTTTTTGCCTCAGAACTTAAATCCTTTCCCTCAAATTGCGACACAGTAAAGGAATTTCCCCCGGGCGCCTATTTCCATTCCGCCCAAGGATTTTCAACCTTTTATACAGTTCCCGAAGTGTTAAGCCGGCAGGCTCCGACAGAGGATTACATTAAAAAAATCAGAGAAACTTTGGAAAACGCCGTGGTCAAACGGCTGATGAGTGATGTGCCGTTAGGTGCATTTTTGTCGGGAGGTCTGGACAGCAGTCTTATTGCAGCTCTGGCCAGAAAACACATGGATCGGCTTCACACATTTTCGGTGGGTATTGAAGGCAGCAGAGATCTCGAAGCAGCCCGCCTGGTTTCCCGGCACCTTGACACCATTCATCATGAATATATTCTCACCGAAAAAGAAGTAAGAGAAAAGCTGCCGGAAATCATTTTTTATCTGGAATCATTTGATCAGGATTTGGTGCGAAGTGCCATTCCCTGCTATTTTACTTCTCGTCTGGCTGCCGATTATGTCAAAGTAATTCTCACCGGTGAAGGTGCTGATGAACTTTTTGGCGGATACACCTATTACAAAGACATCGGAGACGCGGAATTTTTGCACCGCGAGTTACGCCGGTCAGTAGCGTCATTGCATAACATAAATCTTCAACGGGTCGATCGAATGACCATGGCCCATGCCATAGAAGGACGGGTGCCGTTTCTGGATCTCGCGATGATTCGATTGGGCCAGCTGATACCGACGGAAATGAAGATTTCAGGATCACCACCTATAGAAAAATGGATTTTAAGAAAAGCATTCGAAGACCTTTTGCCGGAAAAAATCATCTGGCGGATAAAAGAGCAGTTTGATGAAGGCAGCGGGACGGTTGATATGCTTAATGGCGTTTTAGCAGGTGTTATGGGAAAAACCGAAATGGAAAACTATCGCCGCCGGTTCTCCGAGACACCCCTCAGATCTGAAGAAGAGTGTCACTATCATCGTATTTTGATGGAAGTATTTGAAAATCCGGAGGTTGTTTTTTTAAATACCGGTCGCTGGTCCCATCGACCTTTCCCCACTGAACGACCAAAAGATGTCAAGGAGATAACATGTTAATGCAGTCTAAACAGGACTATAAAGTGTGTAATATCGGATTGGCCGATGACGGCCGACAAGAAATTACTATCGCAGAAAAAGAGATGCCCGGTCTTATGGCCACACGGGAAAAGTACGGCCCGCAAAAGCCGCTGAAAGGCGCACGGATCATGGGAAGCCTTCACATGACCATTCAGACCGCAGTGCTCATTGAAACTTTATCTCAGCTTGGTGCAGACGTGCGTTGGGCTTCTTGTAATATATTCTCAACTCAAGATCATGCCGCTGCGGCAATGGCAGCCTCCGATATTCCGGTTTTTGCCTGGAAGGGCGAAACTCTGGAAGAATACTGGTGGTGCACCAAACAGGCAATGACCTGGCCGGACGGAAGAGGACCTCAATTGGTGGTCGATGACGGCGGCGACGCCACACTT
>Ga0307423_1001319_pt1 | contig 15154 bp, 23 predicted proteins | sample SalMarWE160310MG_FD_202154 | JGI IMG/M metagenome (GOLD analysis project Ga0307423, IMG submission 202154) | Salt marsh sediment microbial communities from the Plum Island Ecosystem LTER, Massachusetts, United States - WE1603-10 | ecosystem: Environmental > Aquatic > Marine > Intertidal zone >...
AGGCATTAGCGAGGGCATTAACCAACTTCGCCCCCTCTGTGTTGTAATCGTTTTGAAACTCCGAGGAGTCAGTCTGCTCATTCTCTGGCAGAAGGTACGGGAGGGTCAGTTTGGCGTAATCTCTGGCACGGTCCCGGTATTTGTTGCGTGTTGCCTCAAGTTCGCTGTAGCGGTTCTTTATAACACCAGCGCCGGGCACATCAATTATGGCCATATTGGTCTCCTAAGTTTTCTAAAGCTGCACCCCAAGGCTCTTGTCGTTCTTTACCGTTAGGCCTGTCTCGATAGGTTTGTCGGTTGTTTCTGCGGCGGCTTGATCCAGGGCTATCTTAAATCCGGCCTTGCCTTTTTTGCGCTTGGCTTTGTCCTTGGCGTCTTCCCCCAAGGCAAGTTTGGCTGCGTCTCCCTGTTGTTGAAGGGCAGACTTGTCGATAGCTGTACCCTTATCTCCAAGAGTAACTACCTGTGATGAAACCCCTTGTGTATCTGGTTTCATGCTTTGTTCCACTGCATACGTAGCCCCTGCTGCTGCGACTGCTGCGACTGCTGCGTAGGCATAAAAAGCTGTTGTTCCCACATACGAATATGCGGCTATCCCCGCTATAACTGCTGAGGCCATAATTCCCCCTAAAGTTGAACACCAGGAGACGAAAATCGGTTCTTTCCGGCTGAACGCTCCTTACGTGTGATGTCTGTTTTCCCAAGTTGTACCGAGGCTGTTTGCCCGGATACCTGCTGCTGGTCTTTCGATACAGCCCGTCCACCAGAATCTGTTATGTAATTGTACTGGTCTTCGCCGTACATAAGGGTGCCAGTGCCAATATTTTGATCTGTCACAAGCGCCGCACGCTCATATCTATAGAGCATGTATTTCTCTGCATCGTTGAGTGGATTTGTGCTCCAATTATCCGTCTGGTCTGCGTTTGTCTGGGCTGTAATAAATTCTTGTGATACACCCATACCGTACAGGCTTTCGGTTAACCTTCTAACCTCGCCTTTATACAGCAGACCATCCTCAACTTTAGTTCCCGGAGCAAGCGGTACACCCAGGCTATTAACATTCTTAAGGGCGGTCGCGTTAATAGATTGAGACGCCTCTGTTTGTAACCTTACCTGATCAAGAGCGTAGTACCTTGCCTTTAACTGGGTGTAATCAGCTAAGGCGGGCTGTAAATTTTGGGCGAACTGTTGCTCGAAAGAGGCTTTGGTATCCCTGGCAGCCGGATCATTTCCCCAGGGATTGTACGAGGTAGAGTACGTATCCCCAGATAGCTCCGACATTCTATTCTCATCATAGAGTGTCAAGTTAGATACTGCCCCATTTGGCGTAAAGAATTTTAAAATGTCCGCTGGGTACTTTGCTTTCAAAGTGTTTATCGGACTAAGTGGCCCACTTTGCTCGCCCGGCTGGATGTCTGTCTGTAATAACGCCATAATGTACCCCCTTTCATTTTGTTAAATTTGCATTTCGGCTACAACAACTGGCTTAATCCTGAAGCCAACCGCCATTAGCAAATGGGTTGTTGAGGCATCTGCCTGATCACAATTTGTTACAATGAACTCCTTACCAAGTTCCTTTAAGGCCGGCACAAGACTGTCTTTTAATAGAGGCTTTAGGGCCTTTACAACTGACAAGGTCTTTCTCTCTGGTATTAGGTATAGGTGTATGCCGACCACCTTACCGTAATCTTCAGACGCCAGCCAGCCTACAACCAAATCGCCGCGCATAATTTCAAACATTATTATGTTGGTTCTGGAGGGTATTGGAAATTTAAAGTGCTTATTCCATATCACCCGTAATGGTAGCCAATGTTTTATCTGCCTAATAGTGAATAATGTATTCAAAATTCCCCCCTGGTAACGGCTGTTTGATGCTCGTAATGTTCCTTGAGGTAACTCAGAACCTTCTCGATACCAAATTGCACCGTGAGTAGTTGCCCAAGTTGGGGATGTCCTGCCTTGGCAGCTACCGGATATTGAAACATGTAGTCCAGATGGGCCAGTAACTGTGGATCAATCGGAGGGCATTCTGGCACCTTTGCCTGATCAGGCGAGTTGTGTTGCTTTAAATACATGCCATTGATGAATTGTTCAAGTCGTTCTGAAATAGGCATTGTAAACTCCTGTGTAACATTAGGTATTATATTAAGCTTAATATAAAGCTAAGTGTATATGCTTAAGGGTACTATTAGCTGTAACTATTAGAGTAAGCATCCCTTCGGGATATAATATCCTTCCTGAAGGTTGTTCAATTGATTTATGAACTATTTCAGGAAGGTATCATATGTAAACTAAAGGATACAGTTACTTCTTACCATTTGGGTACACATATGGCATATCCCATATGGATACCTTAAAATCGTTGGTCATATGATACTTTACTGGATCTCGGAAGGTAGGACCAGTCGGTTCAATCAAAGACAAAACCCTTTTTGATTCTTTTCGCAAATCTTGCAGAGAACCGTTGTTTTCTATAACATAGTCCTCCTTTTCCGGAAATACCCCAGCTTCTGATGAGTGTTCCTCGACTTTGACTACATCGTCTCGTATGACATGAATTAGCGCTCCGTTTTCTCGTATGAATTTGGCCTCATTTTCAAATCGTACATCAGAGACTACCCATTTTCCGTACCCAAGTTTGCGGTTTGCTAATGTTATCCACAGGTTTTCGTCAAGACCTCTACCGAACTCTGTACCAAAAAGTTGGAAGGCCCTTCTCGGAGAAAATCCCCATGCAGGGTCTACCACATCTTTTAATTCACCATTTTTGTGGCGCTCATCCCACCCGAACATCGTGGCTATAGTTTCCTTCAAAATATCGGCAAATCCAAATCTCTGGTAGCCATTTTCCAGTAGAATACTGGCTATAGTGTCTTTACCAGAACGGGCCTTTCCGGCTATACCAATTATCTTTCTGTTCTGCATGTAATTTTCCTTTCCAGATGCTCTTGCAAGAATACGGAGCTGCCTTTTCAGACAGCCCCCATGAGTTAACGTGTCCACTACAGGGTCTTTCGACCGAGAAAATTTGCCCCGCAGAACTTGCATTGGTATTTCTGATACATCTGTACGTTCTTGATGTACCTTCCGTTCTTTACAACATTGGTTGATCCGCAACGATCACAGGCCAGTACATTGGAATCTTTGCCCAATAATTTGGGGATATTCGGCAGCAATCCTTCGCAGTGCGGCCATAAGCGCATGAACACGGCTTCGAGAACGCGAACATCTTGCTCACAGTAGCGCTCCATCTTTTTGAGGGCTTCCCGATCAGATCTGAGGGCTATATCAGCCCACATTTCCATGCTGGTCTCTTGTTTTTGCTGAGGTACTCCAAGGACTTTGGCAAGGGACTTAAGGGAGTTTCCACCAGGGAAAACGCCAGTGGCCTTGGCCATCTTTAGGGTATCAACCTTGCGGACTTTGAATGGTCCAAGGTTATGAATTACGGATAGGCCCTTTAGTTTGGCGTAATCGAAGCGATCACCGTTATGGGCCACAATGAAGTCAGCTTGGTTCAGTACCTTGATAAGCTTCTTAGCAACCACATCGCCACCTGAATACGGGTCTTTCCTGAAGGTACTGACGTTATCCCCGATAGAGGCAGTGTGAACTTGTTGCTCACCAAGCCACTTATATGAGCCACAAATAATGCTGGTGTTCTTTACAATTTGTGATGCATTGACGTTCTGTTTCCATAATCCCCAGGTGAAGGATACGTACGGAAGGGTCTCAATATCCCAAAATAATATCTTTAAATCACTGAACTGTTTCATTAAATCCCTTTCACTGTCCGGCGGCGAGCGCGGGCTTTGGCGTTGGTTGCGAGGCGCAATTCATCAGGTGTCTTATGCCGGGGATGAATTAGGCCTGTCTGGTTAACAGCATGTTTCTTCAGGTAGTTCAAAAGATTTTCGAGCCATTCGATTTCTGTTAGGCTTCCCTTTGAGCACACCACTCTTCTACGAATTCGTCCTTCATTTCCGTTGCAATTAGAGCACATTACCCCTCTAATAGCACCGGCGGCAAGCCCAGTTTTATCATGGCTGTGGTCCACACACCGATGCTTTGGCAAAACATAATGAAGATCACGTTGGCATAGAGGGCACAGCCATCCTTGCTCATCGAGTAGAACCTTCCTAATAGCTGCTAAGTCCTTTGGTTTGGCTCGTAGACTTACCCCAAGTGTCTCCCTCTTTGTCGGAGGTATCCCGTACTTATTCGGTGTTACAGGCATCAATCAAATCCTTTCTTGGTTCCCAGGTGTCCCCCTCGGAACGTCTCATCCATAGAAGGTTACCCTGTTCCCTCAGCATGTCCAGAGCAGTAGGACAAACGGTCTCTCCGGTACGCCAGTGTACGTAAGAACGTTCCCCGTCCCAGTAGCTCTCGTAACAAGAGAAGACGCGCTGTAGAAGCTCTCGTTCGTCCTCAGCGCTATTCAACACTGCATACGCCGTAGATGGGCCACACCCTCCGAGACGTTTAATATCTGGGTAGGTGTCCTTCATCCATGTGGTTGTCTTGGGTAATCCAGGAATCCAGTCAGCAGAGTCACCCATTAGTAGCTGGGCATAAAAGAACCGGAGGCCAGATCCACGCAGCTTCCCCTTTTCATCGAGGTGTAGTTCACCAAGTTCGGTAGTGGTATCGATCTCACCGCTATTCATGTCGTGGTGAAGTCCTGGTATAATGCGCAGGTCTTTGTCAATACTGGATATAATGCTGTGGTAAGTCTTGCTGGCATTGCACTTTATCTGTGCGATACTCAAGGCATCGTCGGCCTCTTGGCCATGGCATAAGATACCGGCGTGATGGTCGATGATGTATTGCCGGCATTTGGCCAACCACTTTGGCTGGGGCTTAATACGTTTCCCGTTTTTGTCGTATCGGTTTCCCTTGTATTGCTGTACAGTGGCAACGTCATTGCGGAAGTTGCCCTCGCCGGTCAGATAGTTTCGAACCTCCCTGGTTTGTATTTGGTCTTTGATCATCTCAAGTCTATCATTAACTCGGCGGTATGCAGCGTCGGCAACCATTTCATCGCATCCGGCAGCAGCCCAATAGGCAATACAATCAGCGTCTATAAGTCCGATTCTATTTGGAATTTGCTCTTGTGTTATCGTGCAAGGTATCTCAAACATTATGTCTCCTTATACTGGCATGTCCTCGGCAGTGTGGGGGGGAGGTTCCGGCGGAGCTTCCGGCGTACCATCGGATACTGAATCAGCAGCATTTTTTCCTGAGTTCTCGATCTTGTCCAGATCTGGATTTGCCGTAAGCATTAGGTCGCACGGGCTACCGCCAAAATTCAGGGCGGCCTTTATGGCCTTTTGGTCCCATGGTTTTAAGGATTCCCAGGCTTCCGGCGTGGGTGCGTCCCAGTCGAACACTGTGCAGTAAGTCTCAATGGCGGCAGGAACAGGAATTTCTTGGATATCCCCTGTTACTGGGTGTTCAAAACGTGGGGCAGTGATACCGTCCGGCTTCATGTTCGCGTATACCGGCTGATGTCCGTCCTCGTCCTTGGCACCCAGTCTGTTCGTGACGTTTACCAGAACCGCCGGCTGCTCTTTGGCGAACTCGGCCAAGCTCCCGTAGGTTTTTCCAGTGGCATTTTGCAATGAAACCAGGAATTTCATGAACTTGGTCTTAAGCGCAAAGGCTTTGCTCATTGAACCATTGGCCAGATCGTCTGGAACGGTTACAGCGTCAAAGAATTCTCCGGTATCCATTCTGCGAGTTGTGCTGATAGTCAGTGGGTAATCTCCTGTGTAAGGCTCTGCCGGAAACTCAAAGGTAAGACCAACATGTAACACCGCAGGTTTCTTGCACCCACGGTTCTTTCCTGTTTCATAGACGGCTTGCTTGCCCTGAAACATCTGGTTGTGTTTGCCCAGTTCGACATAGGATACCAGTCGGGCGACACGATTTCCAGCTCGGATATGTTTGGTTTCTTTTTTCCGGTCTTTCTTATTACCTTTTTCAGAAAGTTCCTCAACATTTACGGTAATTGCCATGGTTAAAATCTCCTTGTTACCCCATCCGGGGAATTAACATTGCCGCTACGTTGATCGTTCCTGCGCACGTCCAATAAAGGGCAGAACCCCATCGGCCAGTCAAGGCCATTGGAATAGCAGCAGAGAACGACAAAACGGCTATTATTATCGGTAATACAGAGTAATATTTTTCCAATAGGTCACCTATATTGCATGCAGATCGAACATATTAGGCCCAACCTCAACAGACACCGGAAACGGTGTATCCCAATTTACCTTAGGGTAGTGGGCGTTGAAATAGGGGCTTACATCCTCCATGATTTCTTTTATCTTTTGGATAACCCACTGGTAGTCCTTTCGCAAATCAATCCACACACAATCATGGACTGTATTAACCAGCGCAACATTGCCGTCAAAGAAATTGTTGGCCAATAACCATCGGTATACCCTGCCAAGAGATACCTGCATGATCTCACCACCAAGGCCCTGGGATGGATAGTTCTTTATTGTAGTGGGCATAAAACTGGTCATTATCCCCCTGTGCTTCATCCAGTCTGGGGAATCACCCTCAACAAAGTGGAAGATGGTATCTGTAACGGACCTAAGGTACCCGATTCCTGCTGACAACCCATCTGCTGTATAAACCGAGGATGTCTTTCGAGAGGCCTTCACCTTCTCAATGTTGTCGTCGTCATATTGGTACATTTTCGGGTACTTGGCTTTCCTTGCCTTAATTGCCGCCTCAACTTCCTCGGCGGTCATTCCGGTGCTCTCAGCCAGTTTGGGTATACCTGCTCCGAACTGCTCACCAAAGGTAAGAGGCTTGATCTTGCTGCGCTTCTCACTCCAAGTAGGATCATGCTCGACCTTGCACAGGCGCTTAATTTCGTCGTAGCTTTTTCCCATACCTTGTGGTGCCAACGATAGCCAGTCACAGTGAAAGTCAACGTTGTCTGCGAGGGCCTGTAATAGGGCTTCATCCCCAGATAATACCCCCTTGCATACTACCTCTAATTGCGAGTAGTCTATTTCAACAAGAAGACCGTTCCCACCAAAGCGAGACTTAAATAATTTTCGTATCTCAGATTTACCTTTCTTAGGTATGTTCATTAAATTAGGTGCATTACAAGACAGCCGAGTTGTAAGAGCAACGGTGTGGTTAAAACTTGGGTGAACCAATCCATTATCATGAACCATTGTGAGCATTCCAGTTGGTTCGCCTTTATTTGTTGTTGCCATGTAGTATGTCCCAAGGTCTTTCTTAGCACCACGGAGTTTCAGCAGGTGCTGCACCAGGGGTATATCTCTGGTGCTAAGCTCCTCAAGGACTGCCACACCAACAGAGTATTGCCCTTCGGTTGCCCCTTTCCACTTGGGGTTTGGCTTAGTCTGGCCAGGCAACTCGTGGTAAAAATCTTCAAAGCGTTGCTTTGGTCCGCGATCAATATCTGGTCCGGTTACGTTCTGTGTTTTCTGCTTACCAGCATTTTTTCCGCTCTTGAATACAACAGGCAGTCCCTGCTCATCGGTTAGAGGCACCTTGACAGTTTTTTGGTAGTAGGTCTGCCGGCCTTTGTCGTCCAGTATGTCTGCTTTGGCCTTATATTTGATCTTTCCCCCGAATAGCAATGCAGACATGTGCGCTGCAGACGCCCAGTTGAATACAAGGCCCTCTGGGCACACAGGCTTGTACTCATCGAGAGCAGCTTCCATGCCAGAGATGGTACTCTTGAGAGTTTCCATCTGTTCCTCAGCGGTGTCAAGATCGATCATTAGTCCGGTGTGCTCAATCTCGGTTGTTGCAAGTAGCCCTTCCATACGGCCAGCTATCATATGCAACTGGTTTTGCCGCTTTGCCTGTGCGATCTGCTCAAGGTACAGCTCTTTGGTGGTCTGACAGTCTCCCTGTAGGTACTCCATTAGCACTTCCTCGGGTACATCCTCAGTACGTATACCCTTGTCCCACATGGCGGCTACTATGTCGAGCTTTAGGGTAAGTCCACGGCGCTTTGCACAGTTAGCCAGGGATGGCCTAAAGCACTCTTGCTGCCCAAGATTGTAGAATTGGGCGGTGAGGAGGTACTCTGCATAGGCAGTGTCCCAGATAACTCCACCACGTTTTAAGAATTCCTCAAGTTCCGGATGTTTCCAGTACCATAGAAGGTCAAACTTAATGTTATGCCCCACGAGTACATCCACATCTTGCAAGGATGAAAAGCTGCGCCGATACTTTTCAGAGCCAACTTGCTCCCCGATTTTTGTTCCGGAGTGGTCATGTACAAGGTAAGTAGACGTATAGCCGCGATTATAGGTATCAAACCCACTTGCACACAAACATATTTCTCCGTTTGAAAATGGGCTTCCTACCCTACCAAGGTACTTTCCGTAGGTAGTTTCTACGTCGAACACACAATATTTGGTATAGTCGGTCATTATATGACCCCCTTTTTCTCCACGAATAATGTAGGACTTGTGCCGCCACCTGTACGTATTCTCATTAAAGAGAGAAGCTCCCTTACTGGATCAGATTGTAAGGCAGCTTGGAAGGCAACGCGCTCTGTTGAAGTCATGTCAAACGGCATTGTTACCACAATGTGTCTGCCCTCTTCTTTTCGTCTTGAAGGGGTATTACGCGTAATATCCACACCAGGAAAATTATAAACGAGGCATAGCATTGCATCCAAGAACCTGTTGTATTGAACGTCACTGTCAATATCAATGAACAACTCATTTTCTTTAGGAATTACTACATCGAGTCCCTCTGACTTGCACTGGGCAATGTAGTACACTTGGTTTCCGATAAGGTATTCCCCTAAAGTAGTGTCAAACATTTTTTCTCCTTTACACATCAATATCGGTTATTTCTGGCTCTATAAATTGGCATGTCTGGCCATTGAACTGCACCTCTTTGGCACAATCCGGTCGTACCCCAGGCATTGATCTTCCTTTGTGCAGTTTAGTGATCCGTATGAACCTGGACCAAAGCTGGTTGGTGTTATTGGTTGCCCCCATCATTATTATCGAGTCACACGCCCCCTGCTTTCCGGTCTTGCTGTCCTTGAGCATTGACTTATCAGGCCAGGCCAGCCCCTCCCCCTTCGCATCTATCTGGGAGGTAGGTATAGACAAAAAGTCATGTAGTACAGCTTGCTCCCTCGCCCATTGGTAAAGCTGCTCAATCTTTAAGTCGTTGCGTTCAGACCCGCTAAATCCATGTACGTTATCGAGCATATCAAAGTAGACCACTGCGGGTTTAATCTTTGAGAACAGCCGCTCAAGGAACTTATAATCGCGCCCCTGCACGTTCGCCACCTGTATTTTGTCCTCCCCACCTATTGCTTCGTGGTACATCTTTTGGGCCTTTTCATGGCCGAGTTCACCAAGTTGCTTAAGGGTCTTTCCAAGGGCCGCCCGATATAGCGTTCCCAGTATTCTGATGCCCTTTCCCTCGTTATTTACCCAGAGTACAGGCCGGCTATCTGGTATGCGGGTTGCTTTGTAGACGGCGTCTCTTGCGCAGAACGAAGTTTTGCCTGTCCCTGGTCTCGCAGCAAATATAATTTGCATGCCTGGGTGGACATCTGGCATTGAACCACGCAGGCACTCTAAGAACCATGGGATGGTAGTTCCAGATGATTCCTCCGCAAGGATATCCTGAAAGTCTGCTCGCTCGATTACGTCGGTGTCATCCCGCTTGATGTCATGCTCGAAGCGGTCAAGCAAAGAGCCTACGTTGGTGTAAAGGTCGATGTCAAGACCAGTCTGGTAGGATTCCTGAACCTTGCGTAACTTGTCGGCGAAGTCCAGTGTCCGTAGCGATCTAAGTATTCCCCTGGAGCTATGCTCGTCGGCGTCCTGAAGCATCACACTGACAATACCCTTGCAAAGTGTCATATCTGAATCGGATAAATCGGGATTATTTAGAATAATTTCAGACATGAAGACATCAGGTGATACCACCTTGTGATCGGGGTAGTTCGCCCAGTATAGGTCCAGGGTATTCAGTATGCGTCTGGTGTCTGTGTCAAATAGCCGCTTGTTCACCACCGATTTTAGCTTCTCATAATTATCCCTGTGTTTAAGTAGCTGTATTACTGTCTTGTTTATCTCGAACATCTACCCCCGCCTCTCTTAACATCTTGCGTATTTCGTCTGGCGAATATCGCTTAGGGTCTTTAGGTGATACTACATCGATTACCAGTTTCCCACACATCCAACGAAGTTTTTCGTTTAGCATCTTACGGCACTTATCCCCGGCCTCGTCATTATCAGTCCAAATTACAACTTCAGAGCGGTTTATCCACAACTCCGTATCAGGAATTGAAGTGCCCAGCATTGCTATAGTAGGGCACACCTGGCCCACTACGCCAGCCGACAAAATGTCCTCAACCAGACAAATTTTACCACAACGATCGTCTGCAGTCGAGAACCACGCCTGCCCTTTACGCGTCTTGCTCAGATACTTTGGGTGCTGATCGTCATGTACTGCCCTGGCAACATATCCATCTGGATGTAGGGGAATTACAACACGTCCAAGTTTAGCAGACCACCCTACCCCATATTTTTCAATGAGGCGGGTGGTCCAGCCACCAGAGCCAAGCCACGCAAGGCCGGCATTAGGAATAGTGTAGGAAAAATCCGCAGGTAGGGCGTAGCCCTTTAGCGCCTTTTCACGTTCGAATGCCTCTTTTTCAGCTATGCGCAGGGCTCGACTAAGATATGTTTGGTCTGCATGGGGCAAAAAGGCGGTTTTTCCACACTTAAAGCAGTGCCCAAGGAACCCGTCTGGTCCATTGCTAATGCTTAGGCAAGCACTTTCAGAACACCCAGTATGAGGCACTTTTACGCGTCCTCCTACTGAAAGATGTTTCATTATCGGGAACGCTTCATGTGTGAGTTGCATACTAACCCCCTTATTTTTTACCCTTTTTCTGCTTCTGCTGGCCGACCCGAACCTTGGCCTTTGCCTCTACATGTTGCGCGCATAAAAAGGAGTCGGCCATTGGGCAATCCAGGCCATTGCGCCATTTGGCGTAGGGAAAGGCGTATACTGCGCAGAAAATTCCGTCTGCACGAGAGCAGGCAACGCATTCTTTTTCGCATTTCTTGTCGCGCGGTTTCGCAATTTGTTTCAGATTATAAATTGTGTCCATGATTGTACTCCTCTAATACGTCCGTAAGGCAATACTTGCAAAACTCCTGGTATTGCCTATAAATAAAATCAGCAGGGTCATCGTCCTGCTGGAACTCCAGATAAATGTAATTATTGGATTTGATGTAACGGTCAACTGCTTTGTACATGTTGTCATCTCCCATTGCAGTAAATTGGATTAAATTTCCTTTACCCGCACTTGTACCCGACAACTACCTCCGTCATTTTGGTTTCCACTATAGGGATACATTTTGCGCTGTACGAAAAGTAAATATCGATGTAGGGTTTCCTGTGATACATGTAAATGTTGGTACAGCCGGCTTGCTGATTCTCTACAACTAACTCAAGGGCAAATCCGAAATGGTCAGAAATCCGCTCCATTTCCAGCCATATTACCTTTCCGTCATACTTTTCAAGAGTGTAGGTTAGCGCAACCTTTTCCGCCGTAACAGAAACACTCGGAATCGGGCACAGGGAATCTTTGCCCATAGCCTCGCACAGTGACCTCGCTTTATCCATTAGGGCAATCTTAGCAGGAATTTCCGACATTTCTTTCTCGTAAGAAACCATTGCAGCACTTTTTAACTTGCTATATAAACTTTGCGTCATTAGATGTTCCCCTAAAATCTGCAAAACGTTTTGTGTATTAACCGGCTGAACGCTGGTGACGCTTGTGCCCACATGGGCAACCACGGGAATAGCGCATTAGGCACCAAGGTGGCTACTACAAGCCAAAACCCAAATATCTTCCAGAGAGTGAACCAGAATACCCTATGGGGAATTACATATGGAGTTACGCCCCTGGTATAGTTTAGGTAAAGGCCAATTCGAAGGGTGATAAACCGCCAGATAAGGATGTATTGCCATAGGATTTCTGACATTTTACACCCCCTTTTTGGTAGTCCTCGCAACTTTAGTTGATACAGCCTTTAAACAGGCCTGACAGCTCGCCTTGACTACGATATACTCCGAGGCATAGGATGATATGGCCCTGGGAGGGAAAAGTCGGCAGTGTCCCTCGTAGGTGTCCCCAATAGGGAAATACGCTGCGCACTCTTTGCAGTAATTAACAGTTGGTTCAGTTTTAGCTGGCATTATTATCCTCCTTCGATCTTACCGTAATTAAAGGCACATTTTTCCCGAAATACTTTCTTGCTGCTGTCTTTGTTCTGAATACGAGAAGTAGGCCAGTGCAACCGTCTGGAAGGGTAAGTTTTCCCCCAGTAGTCATACCAGCCTGCGGCATAAGTGCAATGTACTCTTTCATTATTCTAATCCTTTCAGAAATTTGTCTGATATCTCTTGCGGTACATACTTGATAATCGCGTCTGGCCCTGGAGTCCAGTCAATAGCCATATTGAGCTTCCTGTCCATGTCATTCCACCCTTGATACCAGAACAAAGAGTGATCTGTATCAGCATGCGGGCTAAGGCACGGATAACCAGCCATTCTGGCGTCTGCCCCCTCTTTAAAAAAGAAGCTCATGTTAATACCTGCCCTTTCGCCCTATATATTTTAGGGTTACTTTTGGCTCTACCAGCCAAGATATGCCGAAATATTCCAAGTAATCCGGCTCAAGACCAAGGGAGTCCTCAAGAATAGCCCCCTCATCTATATACCTTACGCCGAAACCATTATGCCTGGCTAATTCGAGTTCCTCTTGCCGGGCCTTTTCGTAATCGGCGATCATTTCGTCGGCCACTTCAGGAGTTAACCCATCACGTTCTATCAAGATATCCCGTATTGTTTTGACCTCTTTCATGGTAGTTGCCCCTAATTACGATGATTGTCGTATTTTTTAAGTGTCTTTTTTACCCACGGCATAGGGTCGAACCACAAAGCCTTTGGCAGGTATTCGATTTCAGCAGCAACTATGCGCAGAACAAACCAGGATTCCAGTAGCTCTGGTTCTTTTTCAAGGTGCCGAGGATATGCACGAGTTTTTATAAGCTGTTCCTGCTGGGCTACAACCGAGTTGAATGCTATAGCGCCTTGCGCTGGTGTATTGGCCTTAGCGTCCCCAAGAGTTGCAAGGGTAAGTACGAGCACAAGAAAGATAAAGCTTATAATAAATACTAACACGCTGTCTTTGTCATACATAGTTACTTCCTCCCCAGGCCAAAAATACGGGCCAGAAAACCCTTGGGCTTTGGTGTAGTAAGGGTTACAATGATTTCGTTCATCCTGGTTGCTACTGCTTGCTCATATGACGGATTTGAAAGGAATACATAAGCCCGTCTGGAAGCCTCGCGAGTAATCACCGCTTCCCTGCTGATGTCAAATATCTCTGTGTCATATGGAACTGTCATGATGAAATTCCTTTCGTATAGGCTGTTCAGTTAAAATTGAGTGCTATTCACGCCTACTTCTGCGCTATTCTATAAAAAACTCCTTCTCATAAGATATAACTAATGTGTCCAACTTCATCAGGCATTGTCCCAAGTTTTCTGGTATACACTGTCGCCCCATTAGTATCCACATCAGCGTCATGTCGTACAAATAGCAGATTATCTTGCCCTATAAGGGACATGGCTACATCAATGTGCTCTGGAACTGTAAACTCCCTAAAAGTAACCATAAGTCCAGCGGCATGATCCTTTCCGCTGGAAAACAACACTACCTTAGAACTAATCCCCTTTACAGTGTACATAGTTCGAAACGCACCTATAAGGAATGCGCGCTCATCACTTGTGAACTTGTTAATGTTAGGAACCAGAAGAACCGTTATTTCCATATTATTGCCCCCTTTTTGAGTTTGGGTTATTTCTTTCGTAAAGGTTGTTCGATTGTTTCAAAACATTAACAATTGTTAATGTTTTTAGCAGGGACTACTCTAAAGGAAATTAATACAGTAATAACTATAGTAGACATATATTCATATAATATATGCTTATAGTAAGCATCCCTTCGGGATAGTACGCATACATTCGTATAGGTTGTTCAATTAATTTAATATATAAAATCAATGATTTAAAAATAGCCAATTTTGGCCTATTCAAATGAAAAAGGCCATACCTTTCAGCATGGCCTAAGCGTATTTATTTTGTGGATTGCTTACCGGAAGAAATGGGTTGCAGCTAAAACTTCGTTTATGTCAAAGTCACCTGGCTGAACATTCCCCATTGTAGGAAGGTTTTCGGATATTTGCTGGTATCTTTCTGATAATTCGGATTTAAGTAGGTATAACCTATTGGGAGTGTAAAGCTCCACGAAGGCTTTCCGGATAGCCTTATGAAACGTTTCGCATTCCCCGAATGGTACCCCAAGACTGTCATGAACCAAGGCAAAGTCTGTTATTCCTCCGTCCAAGGCCATATTTACAGACATCATTAAATGCGTTGCATCCATGGAGTGGACAAAGTTTGGGGCGAAAGCGTTTTTCATTTTGTAAATATTTACATCATCGGTTTCCTTCAAGTACGTTACAACCATGCGACCGGAAATCTTGGTATTTACCTCGAATTCCTTAGTGCTCTTGTAGTCCTGGAAGCAGGGGAAACCAATAGGTGAAGTCCATTGCATAGGGATATTTGTTTTAGACTGCGCTTGTGCGGCCTGGGTAAGGAAATTCATTCCCCTACGGGCAGCTACTACAACTTCGTCGAGAGCAGACCAAATATAGTGGTGCAGGACGTAACTTGCGCGGTACTGGTCCTTTGCCGTATACCCAGAGAATTCCCCCGACTTGGCCATCTTATCCAATCTATCGGCAAGAACAGCCTGCACGTCCTCAAGGCAGGACGATTTCTGGCCACCGTATGGGATTATCATTGTAGACCTCTTGCACACCTTACGGTCGATCTTAAGGCTATTCAGCCAATCGGTCATGTACCGGATTTCGAATTCGTTAATAGGTTCTTTGGTGAGACCTTTTAGGCATAAACCTTCTGAGAGGTCACTGGCCATCATTTCGGCGGATCGTGCTGCTGTCTGGCCGTATAAGTCGTTTTGAACGCTGCCTTCTTCGTCTGAGGCATTCAGGTTCACACTTTTAGACGTTACT
>Ga0307423_1001321_pt1 | contig 15113 bp, 13 predicted proteins | sample SalMarWE160310MG_FD_202154 | JGI IMG/M metagenome (GOLD analysis project Ga0307423, IMG submission 202154) | Salt marsh sediment microbial communities from the Plum Island Ecosystem LTER, Massachusetts, United States - WE1603-10 | ecosystem: Environmental > Aquatic > Marine > Intertidal zone >...
AGCAGCAAGATACCCATATCCCGACTCCTCATGCCGGTGGGGTTCTCGGCCATCTTGGGCGGCACCATCACCCTGGTGGGCTCCAGCCCTTTGATCCTCTTGAACGACTTGATCGCGCCCTATAAACTGCGCGGCTTCGGCCTGTTCGATCCCATGCCCATTGGCCTGGCCTTGGTGGCGGCGGGCGTGGCCTACTTCCTGGTGTTGGGCAAATGGGTTTTGCCGGAGCGCGAGGATGAAAGCCGGGCGGGAATCGGATTCGATCCCACCGAGGCCTATCCCGAGGTGCGCTCGGTGTTCGAGGTAGTTATGCCCCATGAGCCCGCTTACCTGCCCAGCGTGACCAGCCTTTGCGCCAACTTTCAGGTGCATGCGGTGGCGCTTTCCTATGACAACGGGCACACTAAGTATCTGCCGCCGGACCGGGAGAAGCTCATCACCGCCGGCGCGGTGATGGCGGTCTATGGCACCGAAAAGCGGGTGCGGGCCATGGCCGATTTTTACGGGATGATGGTCAAGCCTGGTTTGGACAAGTTCCTCAAGGATCTGTCATCCGACATCGCCGGGATGGTGGAGGCGGTGGTGGCTCCGCGTTCGGAGTTTGCGGGCAAGAGCCTGGGCGAGATCCTCTTTCGCCGCAATTACCTGGTGGCTCCCTTGGCCGTGTCGCGCGATGACAAGACCGACTATTCCGACCTGGGCCATATCGTGCTGCGCCCCGGCGACGCCATCCTGATGCACGGCACCTGGGAGCGTTTTCACGATCTGCGCAAAAGACGCAACTTCATTTTCACCCATCCCCTGGACCACGAGATACTGCACCCGGAAAAGGCGCTGGCCGCGGTGGCCTGCTTCGCCCTGGCCACGGCCCTGGTGTTATTCACCAACCTGCCGTTGGCGGTGTGTCTCATGACGGGCGCCTTGTGCATGGTGCTCTCCAGGGTGCTTACCATGGACCAGGCCTATCACGCGGTTGACTGGCGCACCGTGTTCCTTTTGGCCGGGCTCATACCCTTGGGCCTGGCCACCCAGAAAACCGGCACCGCCGCCTGGTTGGCCAGGGAGGCAATAATCGTATTGGGCCAACCCTCGCCTGTCGTGCTTTATCTTCTGCTGGGGGCGGTTTCCACCATGTTCAGCCTGGTCATATCTAACGTCGGCGCGGTGGTGCTATTAATCCCCTTGGTGGTTAACCTGGCAAGCGATATAGGCCTGGATCCGCGCTTGGCCGCGCTGGTGGTGGCCCTGGCCGCTTCTAATTCATTTATGCTGCCCACCCACCAGGTCAACGCCCTGTACATGGGCCCGGGGCGTTACAGCAGCGTTGACTATCTCAAGGCGGGCGGAGGCATGAGCCTGGTGTTCCTGTTGGTGATGACTTTAATAATCTGGCTTTTTTACTAAGAGCCGTTGCTGCGGCGGCGCCAGGTGAAGGCGGCCAGGGTCAACAAGCCCAGGATCAAGGCTACATAGCCGCCGAAGAACAGCGGGGTCAGCGGAGAGCCGCTCACCACCAGGCGGGCACCGATCTTTCCACCGGCATCAGGCGGCGCGAAGCCGGTCAAGGTTACCCTTGTGCCGTCTTGCACCAAAGGCGCGAGCATGCCCACCCGGCCCTTTGCCAGGGGCTGGTCATTCCGGCTCAACTCCACCACGGCAAAGTTGGCGTCCAGAGGGAAACTCTCCCGGTTTAGCCGTTTGCGGGCCTGCCGGTAATTAAGCTTCAAAAGAGCCGGGTCGGAGGTGAACTCCACCCGCTGCAATTGCAAACGCCAACCCTGGCCCCATTCCACGGTCTGTCCCGGCTGCAGGGTCAGACCGTCCTTCTTGTCTCCCAGAGTAAGCCCGGCGGCGTGGCAGATCATGACCATCCCGAACAAGACGTGCGCCGCCGCCAACAGCCACCAGCGTGACTTGCCGGAGCGGCTGGCCTGGGGAAAAAGGCGGGTGATAAGGCAAAGCACCAGATTCAGGAAAAGCACCGCGGCCCACAGGCAAAGGATGATGAACCAAGCCATCAAAAGCGGCGTGGCTTGGGCAGGGCCGGCCAGCCATTGGAAAACCAGATGATGGTTCATGGCCATGAAGGCGTTCTTAAGGCTTGGGGTTACGGCCAGCCCGGCGCCCAGCCCCAGCCAGACCACCAGGCCACCCAGGCAAATCAAGGTCAACTCAAGAGAGGCCAGCCGTTTCATACGCCCTCCGCCACTTGTTGCCAGAGGGTGAGTCCCAGCACCAGCATCCCAGGCAGCGCGCCCAGGGCGGCCGCCAGGCGGGGGCGGCTCGCCAAGCCGGCGGGCAGGTGAAAGGCGAACATGGCGCTCAGGAACATAAGGGTGGATAGTAAAAAGCCGCGTCCCCAGAGCCAGAAATCACCCATCCAGTTGAGCGCCCAGTAGGATCCGCACATCTCGCCGGCCAAAAACACGGCCGAGCCCAACAGCAGAAAATTCCGACCCCGCCAACTCAAGGCTTGGCGCTGGTCCTGGTTGAATAAAGACGCCCAAAAGGCCAGGGCGGCATAGACCAAAAGGCCCAGGGCCAGGTCACGGAAAAAGAAAAAGCACACGGTCCAAGGGTAGCTGTACATGTAGTAGTCTAAACCGGGGACTTTTGGCCGGGGCAAGGCGAACAATAGCAGAACCAAGTTGGCGCCGGCCACCCAGGGCCAAAGGCGTTTGGCGTCAACGCCCCTGCTGAAAACCCCGCACAGGCCCGCCATCAAGGCCACAGTGAGCATGCTTTCCCATAGGCCGTATAGGGGCAGCCGCCGGGCTTGCCAGCTTAGGATGACAAAGGCGACCGCCAAGACCGCCACCGCGGCCCTGAAGAGCCACTGGCCGAGTCGGTCCTTGGTAAGCGCCAACAATACAAGTGCAGCAAGGTGGGCGATTAGCGCCGCGGCATAGGTGAGGTCGAGTAGCGACAAGGCGAGCATCCTCTGTTGCATATCCGATTGGCTACATATGCCTTTTATGGCATAGTCCGGCCGATAATAGCGTTTGCGGCCGATGGTGTCAACCTGGTTGCATGTGGCAAGGCCAGGGATACGCGGCCGGCACGCAACGTCATGCGGCGGGATTATTTGGCGGCTTGTTCTTGGCGATTAAGGCGCTGAGAAAAAAGCGAGGCGCCGCCTATTATGGCCCGCGCCCCCCGTATGGCTTCAAATCCTAAAGGCCCAGGGTTTTCTTTAAGAGGTTCATGCCTTCCTTGACCGGGTCTTGCTCCTTGGCCTGAGCGGAAGGCTCGCTTCTTTGGGCGTTGCCCTGCGGATTGTTGTCTTGCGGCTGCATGGCCATGGCGCCCCTGTTTTGACCGAACTGGGGATCTTTCAACATGTCCATCATTTGCTTGGCCATCTGACGCTGCTTTTGGTCGGCCTTTTGGTCGAACACCACTTTGATGCCGCCGGGAACTTGCAGTTGTTCCGCCGACACCGGTGCGCCCACCTCGATCTTGGTGGCCACGGTGTCCAGTTTCATGCCCATGAGGCTGCCCTCTTGTTTCAAGAGCACCCCGTTATCCTTCCATGCGTAGGTGGTGAGCCCCAGCATGGAGATGATATTGACAGGCTTGCCCATGAGGGTGCCTTCCCGCATTTGGGCCTGGCCGCCCTTGAAGAAATTCAGCATGGATTGGCCCATTTTCTCGGCGTTTTTTTTCACCGTTATTTTCTCGGCCGGAGAGAGCTTTTCATACTCCTCGGCCATGTAGGCTAGTTGATTGCCGGTGGCGCTGGCGGTCCGCTTATTCAAATCGACCCGGATCACTTCGTTGGGCTTGGTGATGGTGATGGTGTTCTGCTGGCCCTGGTCCATGCCCCACAAAGTGGTGCTGGTCTGCTTGTGCTCGGCCATGATCGTGCCTTGGTAATAGACCGTGGCTTGGCCGGTCTCGCTGCCCTTGTACTGATAGTGGACCATGGCGGACTTGAAAGGGGCCTTGGGTTTGAAGGGGTTGTCGGCGGCGGCCGCGTTGGAGGCCATCATAAGAGCGGCCGCCAACAGAACGGTTTTCATTATGTGTGCGCACAGGTGCATTGTTGTCTCCTTAATGGACTGAAGAAGTTCGGGCAGGCGCGGCTAGGTTGCGGAAAGGAACCTTAACCTCTGCGGCAATAAATTGCAATGTTGAGAAAAAAATATAAAAAGTCAGGATGGCTGGGAAAAGGACCGGTGGTTTGAGTCAGCGCACTTCAGCGCTGCAGGGCGGCGGCGCCCTGGCTTAAAAGCAGTTCCGCATCGCGACGGCCCAGGTCAAAGGTGTCTTGCAGGGCCTGGGGATTGGTGTAGTCCCACTTGCCGGCCGGCGCCGGCTTTGAGGGCTGCAAATAGACACGGTCGCGATGGCCTTGCAAGAGCCGGGGCGGATAGCGCCGGGTGAGCAGCACCAGGGCCGGGAACTCGTGGGGCATGAGCGCCGCCACCGGCACGTTGTCGATGAGCCCGCCGTCTAAAACCGGCTTCCCGTTGCGGTACATGGCCGGCACAACGGGAGGGGTGCAGGAGGAGGCCAGGATCAGATCGGCCAACTCGGTCGAATCCTGGCAGGCGCTGACCGGGACAACCTCCGCTTTAAAACCGGCCTTGAGCGCCCATTGCGGATGCAAAGGGTGCAACAGGTGCTTTTCCAAGGTGTAGGAGGCAAAGCCCAGGAACACTCCGATTAGCGGGTTTGCCCAGGCCGGGGGCCGGGCCAGGAGCACCCGCAAATCCGGCCCCTTCTTGAGTACGGCCAAGGCATCGTTATCCAATAGGTCCAGAAGCGCCTGGCGGTAGATGCCCAGATGGGGGAACAGCGGCTTGCCGTTTAACAGGTTTTCCAGGTAGAAGTTTTTGGGGTTGGCCCCGGTCCGGGCCTTCATGTAGGCCATGGAATCGGCGGTGCGTCCGGCCAGCGCCATGGCGGCGATGCAGGCCCCGGCGCTGACCGAGGCCACCACCTTGGGCCTAAGCTTCAGCGCTGGCGAGACTGTTTCCCAAAAGCCGGCCTGCCAAACGCAACGGTTGCCGCCGCCCGCGAATATCACTGAGTGAAACGGAGGCAGGTCATCCATGACGTTTGAAATCATTGCATTAACGCCTATAGGATGGGATCGGCGAAACCCAGGCGCCACTTGGTGCCGTGTAACTCCACGGTGGTCCAATAGTTGCGGCGGCGCTGCTCTTCCGTTGCCTCCTTGCCCAAAAAATGGCGGCCGCTGATAGCGCCCCCTGGTTGGGACAGGATTTTATCCACCGTGTTTTTCACCTCAGGGTCGGTTTTATACAAGGCGGTTTGTTTGACGTTGAGCCCGATCTCTTCAAGAAGGTTGCTGTAGAGCACCAGGCCGTCTAGTTGCAGCAGGTAGAACCTGACTCCCCCGGTGGTATCAATCCGGTCCAGCAGCGCCTTGGCAAAGGGAGCGGGATGAACGGTGGCGCTCAGAGCGCCGCGGCATTGGCCCTTGGGCCCCATGATGGGCCGCTCCAGGTCAACCGCCCAATAGCCTTCCACAGTCTGAAATAGCTGGCTCAGCACCGGTTGGTGTTTGGTCAGCACGAATTGGACTTGGGGCTGTTTGGAAATATCCGAGCCTTCGAAGCGCGAATATTCGTAAGGCTCTATGGTCACCAACTTGCCTTGCGGGCTTATGGTGGAGGCCACGATGACCTGCATCTCCTTGATCCGCAGCCAGCCCAGGATTCTGCGGGCATGGTAGCCGTCCAAATCGGCTTCGGCCAGCTGCCGGCAGGCCTCGGCCGAGTGTTCATCCAGGCTGTTCAGGGCTTCCTGCACCTTGGCCTTTGCTTTGAGTAAAAGCAGGGGCTCTTCCTCGGCAGCCCAGGCCGTTCCGGCGGCCGGGTGCAGGAACAGCAACATTAATAGGGCTGCCAGCATCAGCCTAGAAAAGGGCATGGCGATCCTCCCTCAGTTGGTGAACCCGCCTGGCGGGGTGCCTAGGCGTGATGACTCCAGAAGTTAGCAGACCAGGTGCATGGACACAATAGTTTAGCCAGGTTCGCTGAGTAGCGTTTGATGAGGCAGAAATACCACCCTGACTCTTAGCGCCGTCTTAATTGCTGCTTAAGTCAAGAAAGTCATGGCCGAGGCTATGTAAAACAATTACATCGTTGCCATTTTTCATAAGATAAGCTGCTCTTTTTAACATCACCCGTAGAGTCCCGCGCAGGCTTCTTCGAGATAACAACTCAATAACTAAAGGTATGATTTGGCGCAAGTGACGGACGAGGCCTTCGGCCGCTCGCAGGAGAGCACCCGCAGATTGGGCGAGCTGGTGGGCGAGATTGCGGCGGCCGACCAGAACAGTCCCAGGGCGTTGACCAGATCAACAGTTCCTCCTCGATACTGGACAAGGTTACCCAGCAGGTGGCGGCTAATAGCGAGGATGCTGAAGCAGCCTCTGAAGAGCTCTCGGCTCAATCCATGGAACTCAAGCGCGCCAGCTACAAGCCGGCGTTATCTCATAGGTACTAGCCCAGTTCAAAGGAGGTAATGCCGTACACATGATTGGCCCGCCAGGGAGGCTCGCCGTTTTTATACATGCGGCCGCACTCGAACACGGGTTCCAGGCGGTGCCTTTTTACCAGGGCCACAGCGTCCGGATTGTTCTGGGGCGCGTCCAGGAAAACCGGGGCGCCGGGAGCCTGGGCTAAAAGGCCCTGATATATGAGCTCGGCTTGGTCCGGGCCGTCGGCAAAAAGGGGACCGATCTTGAAACCCACCCGGCAGGGCCGCAAAACCCCGAAGCCTTTCAGCCCGCCTTCATGCATCACGGCCAGGGCCGCGCCGCCGGGCTGGTTGACCCAACGCCTGAGAAAACCCTCCCGCTTGGCTGGAAAGCAGGCGGCGTCATAATCCGCCAATAAACGCCAGGGCACCTTAGCAACCTCGACAAGGCCGTCGGGAAGGCCGCCGCCGCCCATGGCCTGGTAGCGCAGGCTGGAGAAGGCCATTTTAAAGCCCCAGCGCTTGTAGGTTTCCTGCTGCTCCACCACCCCGTCCAGACCGGCCACCCGGCTGCCCTGGCGGTCAAAGCTCGCCTGGGCTATCTTGCGACCCAGGCCCTTGCCCCGCATATCTGGGTTAACTATGAAAAAGCCCAAGAAGCCGTAGCTTTGGTCATAGATCACCGAGGATACAAAAGCCACGATCTTGCCGTCTAAAACCCCGCACAGGAACCCCTGGGGATCCGTGGGTAAAAACATCTCCGCGTCGTGCAAACCCGGGTTCCAATTCTCGTCGGCCGCCCAATCCACAACGGTTTCCATCTCGGCCGATGTCACCGGCCGGATGATCATTTGGGCGGCAAGGTCGTCTCGGGACATGGCAAGAACCTCCAAAGCACACATTTAAGGCCGGCAAGTGGCGCGGCGGGATAATGGGCAGTTCTGTCCGCTTGACGTGTAGAATAATACATATGACCGCCGCCGCGCCAGCCTTTGGGAGGAATTATGAGTGAAAAGCCCGCCTTGGTGACCGGCTCCACCGGATATGTGGGAGGACGCTTGGTTCCCCTGCTCTTGCAGCGGGGGCATAAGGTGCGCGCTGTGGGCCGCAGCAAGGCCAAGCTGGCCGCCCGGCCCTGGGCCGGGCATCCCAACCTGGAGCTGGTCCAGGGCGATGTGTTGGATTTGGATTCTCTGCAAAAGGCGGCGGCGGGCTGCAGGGCCGCCTTTTACCTGGTCCATTCCATGAACCCCGCCACCAAGGATTTCGCCCGGACCGACCGCAAGGCCGCTCAGAACATGGTGGCGGCGGCCGAGGCCGGCGGCCTGGAGCAGCTCATTTATTTGGGCGGCATAATTCCCCAGGGCCAGGCCCTGAGCCACCACCTTGAGTCGCGGGCCGAGGTGGGCCGCATCCTGCAGGCCGGCTTCACCCCGGCCACCTGGCTACGCGCCGCCATGATCCTGGGCTCGGGCAGCGCCTCATTCGAGATCATGCGCTATCTGGTGGAGCGGCTGCCGGTGATGACCACCCCGCGCTGGGTGCGCTCCCTGGTGCAGCCCATCGCCATAGTCAACGTGCTGGGCTATCTGGCCGGCTGTTTGGAGAACGGCCAAACCGCGGGGCAGATCTATGACATCTGCGGGCCGGACGCGCTCAGCTATGAGGATTTGTTCCAGATTTATGCGCAAGAGGCCGGCTTGGCCCGGCGCTGGATAATTCCCTTGCCACTGCTTTCGCCCAAGCTCAGCTCCTATTGGATCCACCTGGTCACCCCCTTGCACGCATCCATCGCCCGGCCTTTGGCCGAGGGCCTTGCCAACAGCGTGACCTGCGCGGAAAACCGCATCAATGAGGTGATCCCCCAGGAGTTGCTGACCTGCCGTCAAGCCATCAAGGACATCCTGTCGGGACGCGAGGAGCAGGCAGCGCAAACCTGCTGGATGGACGCCGGCCCCTTGCAGCCGCCGGCCTGGGCGCAGCCCGGCGATGCGCCCTATGCCGGAGGCAGCGTGCTGCAAGACGCCTTCCGGATAACCCTGGATAAGCCGAAGTCTGAAGTGTGGCCCGTGATTAAGGGGCTGGGCACCCAAGGTGACATGTACCATGGCAGGCCCTTGTGGCAACTACGGGGACTTTTGGACAAGCTGGTGGGCGGGGTGGGCTGGGACCGGGGGCGGCGCCACCCCAGGGAACTGGTGGTGGGCGATGCCCTGGGCTTCTGGCGGGTGCTGGAGATGCGGGAGGGCTTCAGCCTGGTGCTTTTGGCCGACATGAAGGCCCCGGGAGAGGCAGTGCTCATCATCCGCTTGGCCGAAAGCCAAAAAGGCTGCGAGTTGATGATAATCGGGCGCTTTCTGCCCAAGGGCCTGTCCGGCTTGGCCTATTGGCACGGGCTGCACCCTTTGCACGCCTGGCTCTATAAGGGCATGCTAAGGGAAATGGCCCGCCGCGCCAGGGCCGGCATCTTGAGCGGCCCGGAAGAATTCTCCCCCAGCCAAGAGCAAATGTGCCTCATGTCGGATTAGTTCCGGGCCACATCAGCACGTGCAGCAACAGGCCGCTGCAATTTGCCGCAAGTAGTTGGCACTGGGCTTGGTTCACAAGCGCAGGCCCGTAGGTCCGCGATTGGTGGTTGGTGCCAAATCCCGGACGATGCTATTCTTAAACAATAACCTGGCCCGGGAGGTGACTGCAGATGCGCGGTAAGCCGGAACTTCTCTTCAAAGATAAATGCATTGAAAGCGGGGGCCACGTCTGCCCCAATTGCGGGGCCGAGGCCATGGAACTAACCGGCGAGGCTGAGGGGGATGACTACATAATCGAAGACAACACCTGCCGATCTTGCGGCTACCTGATTCATCACATCTTTATCTTGGAAAACGGCGGGGTTTCTGAAACCCACCTGGGCTTTGGTCAGGACAACTGCCACGGCGACGTGCGTATAGCGTAAAGCCTGGCAGGGCGCCCGGTTGGTGTCATAAAAGTTTACAAGCTATAAAAAAATTTATGGATCTGTTCTCGACCCGAGCCGATGTGGATCGGCAACCGAGTGTCGTCTTTCACAACCAATAACCCGGCCCGAACCAACATAATCCATTAATCTCGCTAGCTTGAGACCAAGATGCGCGTAACGCCTCTGGGTTGCCGCCAATTTGGGCATGAAGGTTGCTCATAGGCAGGGCGCGGACCGGTTTCTTCTCAGGATTTACCCTTTTCCCGGCGCCGCGCTGGTGAGGAGAATCTGATGGTGTTAAAGGTCAAGCAAAAGGCTGACATCACGGGCAGCGGAACCGGAGGCCGCAAGTACCGCGCGCTCACCCGCAACCTGGTGATGCTGGTGGTGGTCATTTCTTTGCTTCCCTTGCTGATTACGGGCTCCATAATTCTCTACCAATTCCAGGTCGCCTACAGGGCCAAGGTCCACGATCACTTAAGCGAGTTGGTCCAGAAGCACAGCCAAAACATAGACATCTTTCTCAACGACCGCTTGGGCGATATCCGGGTGCTGGCCCGCTCCTACGATGTGGGGCAATTGCAGAGTGAGGAAAACCTGCGCAAAAAGCTGCAGCTTCTGCGGGAAGAATACGGCGGGGCCTTCGTGGACTTGGGCTTGGTCAACCAGGATGGCATCCAGGTAGCCTATGCCGGCCCCTTCAACTTGGCCATGGCCGACTATTCCCAAGCCCAGTGGTTCAAGCACACCTTGCAGAGCGAGCACTACATCTCCGACGTTTTCGAGGGCCTCAGGGGTACTCCTCACTTCATTGTGGCGGTCAAGAAAAATTGCGAAAACCGCTGCTATATCATCAAGGCCACCATTGATTTTGAGGCCTTCACCGCTTTAGTGCGCAACATCCGGATCGGAAACACCGGCTTTGCCTTTATCTTGAATTTAAAAGGCCAGTTCCAGACCAAGCCGCCCTTTGACGTCATCCTGAGCCGCGGGTTTTATTTCGATCTTTTGAAGGGGCGCGTGGAGCCGGGCCGCATTGTGGAGGTGCAGGACGCCCTGGGACGCGAAACCATCTTCGCCGTCTCGCCCTTAAAAAACGGGCAGTGGTTCCTCTGCGTGCAGCAGTTGGCTTCCGACGCCTTTGCCTATTTGCACACCACCGAGAGGCTGGCATTGGTTATCTTCCTTCTGGTGGGCGCCCTGGTGATCGTGGTGAGCTTTTTGGTGTCGCGCCGCATGGTCAGCCATATCGCTTCGGCCGATAAGGAGCGCTTGGCCATGGGGGACAAGGTGGTGGAAGCCGGCCGCTTGGCCTCTATCGGTGAGTTGGCCGCAGGCATCGCCCACGAAATCAACAACCCGGTGGCGATCATGGTGGAGGAGGCAGGCTGGATCCAAGACATTTTGGATGACGGCGTGCCGGACACACAAGAGGGCGTGGCCGAGATCATGCGCGCTGTGAAGCAGATCCGTACCCAGGGTTCCCGCTGCAAGGAGATCACCCACAAGCTGCTTTCGTTCGCCCGCAAGACCGATCCCACCGTGCGTGAGATCGACCTTAACGAATTGGTGGAAGAGGTCATCGGCCTATTGGGTCAGAAGACTCGCTACGCCAATGTGCAGATCGTTTCGCAATTGGATAAGGGCATACCGCCGATTTATGCGTCGCCCTCGGAGATGCAGCAGGTTCTTCTAAACCTTCTGAATAACGCGGTGGACTCCATTGACCAGAGAGGCGGCACTGTCACGGTGCGCACTGATCAGGGCAAAGACGGCAAGGTGCGTTTGGAAGTGGAAGATACCGGCATCGGCATCGCCGAGGCCAACCTCAGCCGCATTTTCGATCCCTTTTACACCACCAAGCCGGTGGGCCAAGGAACCGGGTTGGGTCTGAGCATCTGTTACGGAATCATCAACAAGCTGGGTGGAGAAATCAGCGTGCGCAGCGCTAAGGGCAAGGGCACGGCTTTCACCGTAAAGCTGCCCGGGCCCAAGCCTGCGGCAGGACCTGGCAGCAAGCCCGCGGTAGCCGCCTCCTGAGATAAGGCGTGGACGGATTTTTAGAAAGGTGAAAAGCCATGATCGAACCTTCTGTCTTATTGGTTGACGACGAGGTCCCCTTCGTCGAAGCCCTGGCCAGGAGGCTGGACAAACGGAGCATCAAAGTTCAGCAAGCCTTTAGTGGCCAGGAGGCTCTTGACAAGCTGGAGGCCAGCGGCGGGCCCAGCAAGACCGACGTGGTTGTCCTGGATGTGAAGATGCCCGGCATGGACGGCTTGGAGGCTTTGGCGGCCATCAAGGCCAAATACCCCACCATCGGGGTGATCATGCTCACCGGCCACGCCACCGTGGAATCGGCCATTGAGGGCATGAAGCGCGGTGCTTTCGACTACCTGATGAAGCCCTGCGAGATGGATCTCCTGGTGGCCAAGATCGAAGAGGCTTGCCGGGAGAAGCGCCGCCATGAAATGAAAATCCTGGAAGCCAAGGCCCAAATGATCGCGCTGCGGCACGGTAGTTAGGAAGTTTGGCTATGACCCCTGGCCAAGAAAAGGTCCGCCTGCTTTTGGTGGATGACGAGGAAGGCTATTTGGAGGTGCTGGTGAAGCGCCTGTCCAGGCGCGGGGTGGAGGTGACTCCGACCCAGAGCGGGGCCCAAGCCATCCAGGCCTTGCGGCATAACGATTTTGAAGTGGCCGTGGTCGATTTGAAGATGGAAGACATGGACGGAATCGAAGTGCTCAAGGTCTTTAAGAAGATGGCGCCCGAGCTGGCGGTGATCATCCTCACCGGCCACGGCTCGGAACAAGCCGCCCGCGAGGGCATTGCCCTGGGCGCCTTCGACTACCTGACCAAGCCTTGCGAACTGCACACCCTCTTGGAGCGTGTGTATGCATCGGTGGGCCGCGACATTCCAGCGGCGGTTTTGAAAACGAAAGAATAGCAATAGATCGAATGCGGAGCAGGATTTTCCAGCATTAGCGCAAGCACTAAACGTGGAGGTAGCAAAGATGGGCTTTTTCAAGGAGTGGGGCCGCTTCATGATGGCGGCGACCAAAGCCCACGCCAGGTGGGAAATGGATATGTCCCGCACCATACTGGGGGACCGCAAACGAATAATTATTCTGGGTCTGCTGCTGGTGCCCTGCATACTGGGCGGCATTGCCTTGGCGGACCAAGTGACCGAGGTCTTACCGGATGTTTTAGGCGGCAAGAAAGCATATAGCCCGGCCTTCTATAGCATGGGCATCTTTGTTGCCTCCATTCTAATAGGCCTAGGCGCCGGACTCATTACCGGCTGCATCGGGGCCGGCGGCGGCTTCATAATCGCTCCGGCGCTGATGAGTGCGGGCATCAAGGGTATTTTGGCGGTGGGCACTGATCTGTTCCATATCTTCGCCAAGGCGATAATGGGGAGCGTGATTCACCGCAAACTGGGAAATGTGTCGGTGCCGCTGGCCATGATCTTCCTTTTGGGAGCTATAGGCGGGGCCACCACCGGCGGTGTCATCAACCGCACCTTGTATGAGATCAACCCCGTCCTAAGCGACGCTTTCATCACCACCATCTATGTGATCATGCTGGGCGGATTGGGCGCCTACGCGCTCATCGACTTTCTGGGCGCGCGCAAAAAGGGCGGCGGCGGCGGCGCGCACGGCGGCAAGAGCGAAGGCGCCGAGCTTGGCGGTCTGCCCCAGAAGCTGCAAGCCATGAAGATTCCCCCTATGATCAACTTTGACCAGGGCTTGGTGCCTGGCGGCCGCAGCATCTCCTGGGTGTTTTTGGTGGCCTCGGGCTTCTTGGTGGGTTTTGCCGCGTCCATCATGGGCGTGGGTGGCGGCTTCTTGACCTTCCCTATCTTCGTCTATATCTTGGGCGTCAGCTCCATGACCACGGTGGGCACCGACATTTTCCAGATCGTATTCACCGCGGGATACGCCTCCATAAGCCAGTATGCCATCTATGGCTTCATCTTCTACACCTTGGCCATGGGCATGCTCCTGGGTTCGCTCTTGGGTATTCAGATCGGAGCCATGGTGACCAAGGTGGTGCCCGGCATCACCATCCGCGGCTTCTATGCCATGGCGGTCTTGGCCGGCTTCGTCAACCGGGCTTTCGCCCTGCCCGGCAAATTGGCCGAAATGGAGTTTATCAACATGTCGCCGGGAACCGCGGCCATCCTGGATAAGATCGGCATCTGGGCATTCTTTATCGTCATCGGCCTGTTCGGGGTGTGGGTGATCGGCACCTTTTTAATGAACACCAAGACCCTGCGGGGGGTGGAGGCCTGACATGTCCAGCGGAAACAATAAGAAGAAGCTATTAACCGGGCTCTCAATGCTGGTTGCCTTTACGGTGGTTCTGGTCCTTATGTTCGTGCCGTTGTTCCCCGGCGGCAAGGGCGGGAAGAACCAAAACGGCTTGAACTACATGGACAGCCTTTATAACTCCATTTCCAAGGGATCGGCCTACTACATCCCCCAGGTGGCCAAGGAATCCCAGGCTTTTGTGGGCAAGGCCGTAAACCTGGAATTGACCATGTCCGGCAAGCTCAGCTTGCCTGCCGAAAAGCTGGCGGCCAACACGGTGTTCTTGTTGCAAGGGGCAGGAGTGCAAGCCAAGGCCGAGGGAGGCAAGGTCGTTGTCAGCGGAGGTTTGGGCAAGATGGTCCAGAGCGCCCTCAAGGACGCCGATGCCATGTTCCATAACAGGGGTGAGGAATTGGCCAAGCGTTATGGCGGGGCCAACGCCAAGGAGATGCTTTATACCTGGTGGGCAACCCTGAACGCCATGGAAAAAAATCTTAAAAAGCAGAAGCTCTTTGCCGAGGCCCTGTTCGTGGACAGAGTGCAGAAGAAGGCGGTGGAGTGCGCCTACAACTATTACAAGATCGAGCCGCAGAACATAGGCGACCGCTATGGCATCGTGATCTTCAGCCTGGTCTTCTACGTGTTCTACACCATGTGGTACGGCTTCGCGGTCATGTTCATGTTTGAAGGGGCCGGCTTCAGGCTGGAACACTAGACATAAGCGTTTCCTCCGGTCAGCCTTGGCCGGCCGGTGGAAACGTCTCACAACAAGGCGTGTGAGAGATGTAAAGCCGATTAATGGGCCCGGGTCTTTTAAGGACAGGGCCTATTTATGTTTGTGGATGATCGGTTTTAAAAGCTGTGACTCAAGAAAGGTGAGGGGGCTTTGCCGGAAGTTAACCATATCCCGGTGCTATTGGTCGACGACGAGGCGCCTTTTAGGGAGGCCTTGGCCCGCCGCCTCGATAAGCGGGGAATCGCTGTGCGCCAGGCCGGCGATGGCCAAGAGGCCTTGCAGATGATGGAGCGGGAGCCGGCCGAGGTGGTGGTGATGGATGTGAGAATGCCGGTTTTGGACGGGCTCGCCGCCCTTGGGCGCATCAAGGACGCTTACCCCTTCACTGAGGTGATTTTGCTCACCGGGCAGGCTTGCACCGAAGACGGGGTGGCTGGAATCAAACTGGGCGCTTTTGATTACCTGGGCAAGCCGGTGGAATTGGAACGGCTTATTGTTCACATCAACCTGGCTCGGGAGCGCTTAAGCCGTAAACGAGAGGCGGAGGTCGAGGCCGAGTTCCGCGATCGGGTGGCTGAACGCATGGCGGCGGCCGAGCGCTTGGCGGCCCTGGGAACCTTGGCCGCCGGCGTGGCTCATGAGATCAACAATCCTTTGG
>Ga0307423_1001323_pt1 | contig 15104 bp, 16 predicted proteins | sample SalMarWE160310MG_FD_202154 | JGI IMG/M metagenome (GOLD analysis project Ga0307423, IMG submission 202154) | Salt marsh sediment microbial communities from the Plum Island Ecosystem LTER, Massachusetts, United States - WE1603-10 | ecosystem: Environmental > Aquatic > Marine > Intertidal zone >...
GTGCGGGTAATAAAATACGCCATTCAACGGCGCAGGCTGGAGATGGAGCTTGAGCGGCACGCCGCGGAATTGGAAATGCGCGTGCAAAAGAGGACCCAGCAACTCCAGGCCGCCAAGGAACAGTGGGAAAAGACCTTTGACGCGGTGCCCGATTTGATCGCCATCATCGACAAGAACCACAAAATCGTGAGCGCCAACTTGGCTATGGCCAAGGCTGCGGGCGTAAAGCCGTCAGCGCTGGTGGGCCGTTCCTGCTACGAGGTCATGCACGGCACAAAAGCGCCCATTGCCGATTGCCCCCAGGCCAGGCTTTTGCGAGACGGCAAGGAACATGTCCAGGAAATCTATGAGCCCACCTTGAGCCAGGATCTTCTCATCTCCACCTCTCCCTTAAGCGATGAAAACGGGCAGCTGATCGGCAGCGTGCATGTGGCCCGCGATATCAGCCTGCTCAAGGAAGCCCAGCGGTCGGTTGCCGAGAGCGAACGCCTGCATCGCACGTTCATGGACAACCTGCCGGACCCAACGGTGGTTTACGACAACGAAGGCAAGGTGATCTATTCCAACGCGGCGTTTGAACGCGTTTTCGGCTGGTCCCTGGATGAGCTGAGGAACCGCAAGGTCGATTTCGTGCCCCCCGAGGACCTGCTCGCAACCAACGAAGGGATAAAGCAGATGATGCGGGGAGAGCCTGGTGTCAATGTCGAAACCCATAGGCTCACCAAGGACGGCAGGAAGCTGGATATTCTTCTCAGCACCGCGCCGCTTTTAGGCGTAGCCAACGAGCAAACCGGAAACATTGTCAATCTGCGGGACATAACGGCGGTGCGTCAGGCGGAGGCCGCCCAAAGGGCCACCGAACAACAGTTCCAAGAGTTGGTGGAGTCCATGAGTGAAGGGCTAATCATGATAAACCCCAATGGCCGAATCACCTACACCAACGTCAAGTTCTGCGAAATGCTCGGCTACCCGGCGGGAGGACTTGCCGGCACGCTGTTCAGGGACCTGCTCGATGAAAACAGTTTAGAGGACGTCACCAAGCGCTGGGAAAAGCGGCACGCAGGCGAGGAAACCAAGTATGAGATTGTCTTGAAAAAAAAAGACGGCGGCTCGATCTTCGCAGTCGTATCCCCCAAAATTCTTCGTGACAGCGAAGGCAAGATGACTAGCTCTCTTGCCATCGTGACCGACACGACCGAACGCAAAATTATGGAGAGCCAACTCATACAGGCCCAGAAGCTCGAAGGTATAGGACAGTTGGCGGCTGGCATTGCTCACGAGATAAACACGCCCACCCAATATGTCCTAAGCAACACCGGTTTTCTGGAAAATTCATTCGGCGACCTATTGGAACTAACCAATTCCCATATGGGCTTTCTCGACAAACTTAAGGAAAAGGGAGTGGAGTTGGAGGAGGCGGCAAGCTTGGAGAACTTGGCCCGGGAATTGGACTACGAATTTTTGGCCGAGGAGATTCCCAAGGCGCTTGCAGCTAATCGTGAAGGACTGGAACGCATTGCCAAGATCGTTCTCTCCATAAAAGAATTCGCCCACCCAGGTCAAGAAGACAAGAAACCGGCGGATTTGAACAAGGCCATCGAGAACACCATCACCGTGGCCCGCAATGAGTGGAAGTACGTAGCGGAAGTGGAAACCGACTTGGCCCCGGATCTGCCGCCGGTTCCCTGTGTAGTGGGCGAAATCAACCAAGTGCTCCTCAACCTAGTCGTCAACGCCGCTCAGGCAATTTCCGAAATGACTGGTAGGGAAAGCGGGGAAAAGGGACGCATCGCTATCACCACGAAAAACAAGGACGGTTTTGCGGAGATCAGCATTGCGGACAACGGACCGGGCATACCAGATAAAATCCGCAACCGCATCTTTGATCCATTTTTCACCACCAAGGAACCGGGCAAGGGAACCGGGCAGGGACTGGCTTTAGCCCACCGTTCCATTGTGAATAATCATCATGGAGAGATCGCGGTGGATAGCCGCGAAGGTCAGGGGACCACATTCACCATACGCCTGCCGCTTATGGAGAAAGGGGCCGAGTAACTGGGCGCCAAGAAAATCCTATTTGTTGATGACGAGCGCGAGGTGCTGGACGGGCTGCGGCGCATGCTGCGCAGCCAGCGCAAGGAATGGATCTGCGCCTATGCCACCAGCGGTCAGGATGCACTTGCGCAGCTGGCAGGGCCTGAACGGTTCGACCTGATAATAAGCGACATGCGCATGCCCGGCATGGGCGGGGCCCAATTATTGGAGGAGGTCCGCAAAAGACATCCTCACATGGTGCGCATTATCCTCTCCGGTCAATCGGACCAGGACGCGGTCCTGCAATCGGTCAAGCCCGCCCATCAATTCCTGGCAAAACCCATTGAACACGAGTCATTGCTGGCCATCATCAAAAGGGCCCTAGCCCTGCAGGAGGTGCTGGCTGATGATTCCTTGGCCAAGCTGCTCTCCGAGGTGGAGTCCCTGCCTGGCCTGCCCGAGGTCTATAGCAGGCTAATGACCGAGATAGAGGCGGACAACTGTTCATTGGAAGTCATCGGCGGCATCATCGAGCAGGACATGGGCATGACCGCCAACATCTTGAAAGTGGTGAACTCGGCATTTTTCGGCTTGCCCAGAAAGATAGAAAAGCCCGCGCAAGCGGTGAGCCTTTTAGGCTTGGACGTGGTCAAGGCCCTGGTGCTCTCCTTCCAGCTCTTTTCCTCGTTTGACCTGCGGCGCATTAAAGGTTTTTCCTTTGATCTTCTTTGGAAGCACAGCGTGACGACCGGCGGATTGGCCAAGCTCATCGCTCAAGAGGAGGGGCTGGACCGGAAGAGCGTGGATGACGCGTTTTTCGCAGGCATGCTCCACGACGTGGGCAAGCTGCCGCTATCGTCCTTTGCGCCTGAGCAATATAACCACATTTTGGAACAAGTCAGGGAAAAGGACCAGCTCCTTTGGGAGGTGGAGTTTGAAATCCTGGGCACCAGCCATGCAGAGGCCGGGGCATATCTAATGGGTTTGTGGGGAATGCCCGAGTCGGTGATCAGTGCCATCGCATTTCACCATAGGCCGAGCCGTCTGCCCGAAGACGCATTCAGCCCGTTGACCGCGGTGCATGCGGCCAACATCATCGAACACGAACTTATCGTGCACAACCAAAATTATGCCCGCCCCCAGTGGGATACCGAGTATTTATCCCGTCTAGGTATGGGCGAGCGGATTCCGGCCTGGACCGAGGCCTGCAAGGCCAACCTGGAACAGGGAGAGTCAGATGGTTAAGCCCAAACTGCCTGAGAGAATCCTGATGGTGGACGATGAAGCCAATATCCTGGATTCCTTTCGCAGGGAGCTAAGAGGCAAGGTTGATCTGCACACCGCCTTGGGCGGCGAGGAGGCGCTGGAGGCCCTGGATAACAAAGGGCCCTACGCCGTGGTGGTATCCGACTTTAAGATGCCGGGTATGAACGGCATCGAACTTTTAGCCCAGGTTAAAACCAAGGCCCCGGACACGGTGCGCATGATGCTCACCGGCTATGCCGATTTGGACAGCACCATTCAGGCCATTAACCAAGGCAACATCTTCCGCTTCCTGACCAAGCCATGCGACTCCGAAACCTTGATGCGTTCCTTGGTGGACGGCATTCGTCAGTACCGCTTGATCAGGGCTGAAAAGGATTTATTGGATCTGACCCTGCGAGGCAGCGTAAAAGTGCTCTGCGACCTTCTGGCGCTGCTCAAGCCCAATGCCCTGGGACGGGCCAACCGCATCGCCCGCTATGTAAACGACCTCGCCCAGTACTTCGGGGTGGATCATAACTGGGAGCTTGAAACCGCGGCCCTGCTCTCGCAGATCGGATGCATCACCCTGCCTGACAGCATTGTCCGCAAGGTGTCCCGGGGCGTGCCTCTTGAGCTGCAAGAGCGTCGGATTTTCCTGCAGCACCCCCAGACCGGCGCGGAGATGGTGGCCAACATCCCCCGCATGGAGGAAGTCGCCAGGACCATCGCCTATCAGGAAAAGAACTTCGACGGATCAGGAACGCCGGAGGACGACGTGCGCGAGGATGACATTCCCCTTGGGGCGCGCATCATCAAGGTGCTTTTCGATTTCGACACCCTGGTTTCAGCAGGCGACTCCAAGGGCAGGGCCTTGGAGAAAATGAAAAAGAGAACCGGCATCTACGATCCGGCCCTGCTCACCGCTTTTGATATGGTGCTGGGGGTGGAAGCCAAGTACGACGTCAAAGAACTAAGCGTCATCGAGCTGGAGGAGGGAATGATCCTGGCCGACGACATCAGGCAATACGCATCAGACAAGAGGCTTCTGGCACAAGGGCAGCAACTTAGCGACACCTTGATAAAAAGCATACGCAGCTACCACCGCATATTGGCTGTCAAAGAGCCGATCAAGGTGATGGTTTCAATAAAAAGGTAAGTGTTAACTTATTGACGATTTGCCGAAAGAAAAATTGCGTACATCGCCCATGCTCGCAACATGCCCTGAATTAAATATGAGGTAAGCCAAGCAATTAGCCGCTGAATTGGACTTGTATAGCGCAGATGAACTTTATTGAAAAGAAAGGTAACCCCCCGGGAAAAAACCCAATAAAAAATAGCGCGGGCCCCATAAAGGACCCGCGCTTTGTGATTCAGGTGAAAGAAGCTTAGGCCTTCAGCGGCCACTTCTTCATGATCAGGTCGTAGTAGGACTTCTCGGACACGGTGTACCAGGTGCCCACCTGCTGGGAGAATTTCTGGAAGTCCGCGTTCACCTTGGTGGCCATGGGGCTCTTCTTCGCCTCTTCGGCCACCACCTCGGTGGCCAGCTTGCGAAGCGAATCCATGACCGCGTCGGGGAACTGCACCAGGTTCACTTTGTACTTGGTGATCAACTCCTGCAGGGCCGCGCCGTTGTCGGCGTCGAAGCCCGCCAGCATCCAGAGGTAGTTCTCGTAGCAGGCGATGTCGATGGCCTGCTGGAACTCCTTGGGCAGCGCTTCATAGGCTTTCTTGTTGAAGAAGTTCTCCAACACGGTGCCCGGCTCATGCCAGCCGGGATAGTAGTAGTACTTGGCCACTTTGTAGAAGCCCATGATCTTGTCGTGCAACGGGCCCACCCACTCGGTGGCGTCGATCACGCCGCGCTCCAGGTTGGTGAAGATCTCGCCGCCCGGGGTCAGCACCACGGTGCCGCCGGCCTTGGCCACCACCTTGCCGCCCAGGCCGGGGATACGCATCTTCAGGCCCTTGTAGTCGTCAATGGTGTTGATCTTCTTGTTGAACCAGCCGCCCATCTGCACGCCGGTGTTGCCCGCCGGGCGGGGTATCAGGTTAAAGGGCGCGTAGGTCTCTTCCCAGAGCTTGAGGCCGTTGCCGCCCCAGAACCAGGAAGCCATGCCCTGGGCATTGAGGCCGAAGGGCACCGCGGCGAACCACTGGCATGCAGGCTCCTTGCCGGCCCAGTAATAAGCCGCGCCCGAGGCAGCTTCCACGCTTCCCTTGGAAACCGCTTCAAAGGCGCCAAAGGGAGGCACCAACTCGCCGCCGGCGTAGACCCTGATCTTGAGCCCGCCACCGGTGAGCTCGCCCACTCTCTTGGCGAAGCGCACGGCGCCGGTCTGCAGATAAGGCAGCTTGGGCGGCCAAGTGGTCACCATCTTCCATGTGATCTTTTTCTTGGCGTGCACCGCCGGGGCGCCCACCACGCTGGCAGCCGCCGCCGCGGCAGCGCCGACGCCGGCCTTTTTAAGGAAATCGCGTCTCTTCATGCCGTTTTCCTCCCTATGGGTTCAAAAACAAATATTGGCGAGAGAGAAGTATCTCCACCTTGCCCATGACCGCCGGCCACGCCGCACTGGTTGAGCCGCTCTCCAGAAACCAGGGAACGGGGAAGGTGGCGTATGGCCGATGGTTGATTTAGCCTAAATCATCCGGGCGGCCCGTGTCACCCCTAAACATTGATATTGTGCAATAAAATCACCGGGCGGCCGGCGATTATTACTTGTACACCATTTTAGGCAACTCAGTGGCCAACGCAGGCCAGAAGGCAACAATGAAAAGCCCCACGATCTGGAAAAGCACAAAGGGGATTATGCCTCTATAGATATGACCTGTTCGCACTTCCGGCGGCGTCACCGCCTTTAGATAAAACAGCGAGAAGCCAAATGGCGGCGTCATGAACGAGGTTTGCAGGTTCACCGCCAAGAGCACGCAGATCCAGAGCGGGTCGAAGTGGAAATCCTCGATGAGGATGGGTACCAAAACCGGCACGTGGATGAAGGTGATCTCGATGAAGTCCAACACAAAGCCCACCAGGAAGATGACGCCCATGACGATGGCAAGCACCACCCACTTGTCGTATTGGTGCTCAATGCTGAACAGGAAGTTGCGCACCAGCTCGTCGCCGTCCAGCTCGCGGAAGCTGAGGCCAAAGGCGGCCGCGCCTACCAAGATGATGAAGACCATGCAGGTGAGCTTGGTGGTGGCCAGGTTGACCTCTTTTAGCATCTGCAAATTGAATTTGCCTTTGCAAATGGCCATTATCACTGCACCAACGCATCCGATGGCGGCGGCCTCGGTGGGCGAGGCCCAGCCTGCGAAGATGGAGCCAAGAACTAAAATAATAAGGAAAAGGGGAGGAATGAGCGCCTTAACGATCCAAAGGAAAAACCTCCAATTGTGTTTGCGGTTCACCCACAGCACCGGTAGGAAAGCAACCGCTATGATGCCCAAATTGACGAAAAAGCCCAGCAGGTCCCAAGGGAAGAAAAGAAATGGAGATAGGAGGAATAGGGAGAATATCGCGGTGAGCCACAAAAAGGGTAGGTAAATGCCCAGTAGCATGCTTACGAAGAGGTTTTTGTTGACCATGCCGTCCATGCTGTCGCTTCTGATGGCCGGAGCGATTTTGGGCCTGATCACGACCACGATGATGATCCACAAGATGTAGAGCAGCACCAGGATCAGGCCGGGGTAAACCGCGGCCATGAAAAGTTCGCCCACCGGCACTTGCACGATGGTGGCCAAAAGCACCAGCACGATGGAAGGCGGGATGATCTGTCCCAAGGTGCCGGCCGCGGCCACGGTGCCGGTGGCCAGCTCCTTTTGATAGCCCCGCCGCAGCATGGTGGGAACCGCCAGAAGCCCCATGGTCACCACGGTGGCTCCCACGATGCCGGTGCTGGCGCCCAAAAGCGCGCCCACCACCACCGCGCTGATGGCCAAGCCGCCGCGCAAGGGACCGAACAGCTTGCCCATGGTGTCCAATAGCTCTTCGGCTATGCCTGATTTCTCCAGAGTCACGCCCATGAACACAAACAGCGGCACCGCCATCAACATCACGTTGTTCATCACGCCCCAGATGCGCAGCGGCAAGAGCCCGAAGAACTCATAGCCCGAGCCCATGAGTCCGAAGAAGAGGCCGGTGGCCAACAGGGTGCAGGTTACCGGGAAGCCCACCATCAGCCAGATGGTGAGCGCCAAAAACATCCAGGCGGCTAGGTATTCGTATTCCATCAGTGCACCACCTTTTCCGCCGTTTCGTCGGCATGTCCGGTGATGGTGAGCAGGCTTTTTAACATGAGCGAAACGCCCTGCAGGGCGAAAAGGCTGAAACCCAGGGGAATGCAGGCCTTGAGCAGGAAGCGGAAGGGGATGCCGCCGGGGTCGGGCGAGCCCTCCATTACCTCGAACGAGTTGGCCACGAAATTCAGCGAGGTGGAGATGACCAGATAACAGCCTGGAAAGAGAAAGATGAAGCAGCAGATGAAGTTGACCCAGGCCTGGCCCTTGTCGCTGAGCCGCTGGTAGATGATGTCCACCCGTACGTGGCCGTCATGGAGAAGAGTGTAGCCCGCGCCCATGAGGAAAACAAATGCGAAAAGATGCCATTCCAGCTCCTGTGTGAAGACGAAGCTGGAATTGATCGCCTTGCGCAGCACCACGTCCGAGAAGACCACCACCACCAGGGCGACGGTGACCCAGGATACGATGCGGCCCACGCGCTCGTTTATGGCATCGATAATATTGGCTATGGTTTTGAGAACTTTCATGAAAGCTCCGACGGGTTGAAACTTTGCTAGGGTTCAAGAACATCCCCCGCCCGGGGAAAATGGGGCGCCGGGGGGGGCAAACTTCCTATTAATAACGCATGCCCCATGCGCTGACAAGGACTTATGAATTTTTAGAAACCATACAAGGGCAGCTAGCTTGGCAGGCTTATAAAAAAAGACTATCACAAAGCAGGCCAATTATCCTCCCCCCACGGCTCAGGTGGGTGAGGCTATTGAGTATATCAGGGCAGGAGCATGGCGACATGCACCGCGCCGCAGATCTGGCCGCCGCGCGTTAGCGGCGAGAGCCGGACGGCGTACTGTTGGCCGTCCCGGCCAGCTTGCCAGGCGAATTCTTTGGCCTGGCCCTGGCGGTAGGCATCCAGCATGGCCCGAATCTTGGCGGCGCTGGCTGGTTTATGCAGCTCGCAGACGTCGCGGCCGATGTAGGCGGGCTTGCGGTCCAGGATTTTGGGAGCATAGGCGTTGTAGAAAAGTATGGTTCCCTCCAGACCCAGCACCGTGATGGCGGCGGCCACCTGCTCCCAGAGGGCGGGGCTGAGCTCGGCCGGATCGAAACCTTCAGCGCTCATGATCGGCCCTCCCCGCCGGCCAGGCAGAAGCGGGTTATCAGCTCAAAGGTACGGGGATCCTGCTGGAAGAAATAGTGGCCGCCCTCCAAAACCATCAGCTCGGCGCCGGGGATGCGCCCGGCCAGGTTTTCCATGACCTCCAAGGGCGCCACCCCGTCGTATTTGCCGGCCAGCACCAACACCGGGGCCTTGATCTGGGGCAGGCGCTCCCAGGTGTCGTGCTGCCGGCGGGCCTCCAACTGGCGGCGGGCTCCCATGATGGCTTCCGGGTTCATCTCGCCCAGGTTCAGGCGGGCCGTGGTGTCCTCCATAAGCGCCTGCCAGTCCTTGGCGTGCGCATCTTTCCAGGCCTGGTCGCGCCGCAAATCGGAGAGCTCCAAAAGCTTGGCCGCCTTTTGCGCGATGGGCAGGCCCCAAACCTCGTGCAGGGGATAGGCCGCGCCGCCCCGGCCGCCGGCCGGGCCGCACATGAGCGCTAGGCGGGAGCACAGCTTGGGGTGCCTCAGCGCCAGCTCCAGGCCCACCATGGAGCCGAAGCTGAAGCCCACCACCGGGCAGGGGCCCCAATCCAGGGCGCGCAGCAGGCCAGCGGCGTCGTCGGCGTAGCCGGCCATGGAATAGGGCGCATCCGGCTTGGCCGTGCGGCCCTGGCCCCTTTGGTCAAAGGCCAGCACCGTAAAGCTCCGGGCCAGCGGGGAGTCCAGGATGTTGGGCTTGTGGCGCAGGTCGCCGCCGGTGCCGCCTATGAAAAACAGCTTGGGCCCCTGGCCGCCGGTTTCGTAATAGATTTCAATGCCGTTGACTTGTATTTGAGGCATGGGTTCATCCCGGTAATTGGGAAAGATAAAAAATTTCCAGTATCATTTTATGAAACTAGCAAATGCGCGCCAAGCTGTAAACCAGGCCCGGGCCGCCGGCCCGGCCCAAGGAGGAAGCATCCATGGATCTGAAAGCCTATTTCGCCGACGCCAAGGGCACCGGCGTGCTCTGCACGGCTGATAGCAAAGGCCGGGTCGACGCCGCCATCTACTCGCGGCCCCATTTCTTTGATGACGGCAGCTTGGGCTTCATCATGCCCCACAAGCTGACCCACCTTAACTTGAGCGAAAACCCCAGCGCCTGCTACTTGTGGAAGCAAGCCGGAAGCCAGCGCGAGGGGGTAAGGCTCTATCTGAGCAAGACCGGCGAGGACGTTGACCAGGAGCGCATCGCCGCCCTAAGGCGGGGCCACCGCGGCGATGAGAGCGGCCAGCGCTTTTTGGTGCTGTTTACGGTGGACAAGGTGCTGCCCTTAATCGGGGCGGAAGAGAAGAAGTAACCAGCGCGGGCCGGCCCCCCCCGGGAGCCGGCCCGCTTGGCGTAAAAAAAAGGCAATAAACCTAGGCCACCGGCTCCAGGAGCTGCCCCCCGCCCCCCCCGCCTTGCACCAGCCCGGCCAGCCTGGCATAGGGCTGGGCCCCCACCAGCAGGGAGCCGTGCATCAGGAAGCTGGGCACCGCGCTCACCCGGCAGGCCCGCGAGTAATCCCAATCAGCATCCACCGCCGGGGCATGAGCCCCGCTTTGCAGCGCCGCCCAGGCCTGGTCAGGGTCCAGCCCGGCCCGGGCCGCGATGCCCCTCAGCACCGCCTCCTCGGCGATGTTTTGGCCGTCGACGAAATAGGCCTTGAAGGCCAGGTCGTGGAACTCATCCCCCCGGCCCTTTTGCTCGGCGAATTTACCCATCTCCTGGGCCCGGCGCGAGTTGTAGGTCATGGTGCGCTCACCAAAGGGCAGGCCCAACTCCTCGGCCACCCGGGAGAGCTTTTGCATGGCGGCCTTTACATCAAAGCCCCGGCCCGCGAAAAGCTCCTCCAGGGTCATGCCCTTAAGCGGCGTCTCCGGATGCAAGGGAAAGGCGATCCAGCGGACCTGTACGGAAAACTCCTGGCGCAGCTTTGCAACACGTCCCGTGCTGAAGTAGCACCAGGGTCAGATATAGTCTGAAAAAATCTCTAAAACTTGGGGATGGCTCACGTTGCATTCTCCTAGTAGGCATGGGGTTCAATCCGCTATACTAAAAGTTAGAGGCGCCCGCCCAGCTTGTCAAATCAGAGGCCGCGAAGAATACGCCGCGCCGCGCTTTGCAGACAGCCTACCTTAGCGATATATTATATATAGGCTACTAAATAAGTAGGAAATATACGGCCAAGGAGGCTCCAATGGACGGCGAAGCTCCCCACCTGGTTTATGATCCTGTATGCGGCATGCGCATCAACCCTGTCGAGTCCAACATAAATGCCGACTTCAAGGGACATAAGGTTTATTTCTGCGCCAAGTCCTGCCGCGATAAGTTCCTGGCCGATCCTCACCGTTTCCTCAAGCCCAAGGGCTGGTGGCGGCGTTATTTGGACCGCATGGCCCGCAGCAATACCAAGACCTTCGGCGGCAAAGGGCCATCCTGTTGCGGGTGAGACCCCATAATATCTTTTGGTGAGCAGCCCTGGTCCAGGTAAAATAATAAGGAACCGCTCGCAACTGGAGGCTCGCCATGAGTAGATGGGGTAACCGGAGGAGCATATTATTTGGCGCCCTGGGGCTCCTGGCCCTGGCGGCGCTTTTTTTGTCTGGTTGCGCCGGGGGCTATGTGGATCCCGGGCCCAGCCCGGCCAAGCTGAGGGTGCAGCTTAAGGCCGAAGCAAAACAGCGGCCCACGTCATGGCGCAGGGGGGCCTATCCGGTCAAATGGGATTGGGGCCTGTATCTGGTGCGGGACGATAAACGCCTGGCCCGGCTCAAGACGGCCGACGGGCAGCGGCTCACCGCGATCCAGGAGAACCCCCTGCTGCGGGACACCGTGTTCTTGCTACCGCCGGGCCGGCACACGGTGCGCATAATTTTGGAGGCCTATTACTATATGCCCCACGCCGAGGGCTTTATTCCGGTATCCTTGGGTGGAACTGTGCGCGACTGCTCGGTTGAGGCGGTGCAAGGAGCCGAAAAAAACCTGAAATTCACTTATCCTGAGCAATAGGCGCGTGCTTGCGCTATGGTTTTGACTGCGCCGATGCTATGATTTAGATTGACATAAAGGCCTCGCCCCGCTAATTTGCCGCCGGTTGGTAGTGTAAGTATAGTCGACACCAGGAGTAGAGATGGGCAAGAAGGTTGTTATTGTTTACAAGGGGTTGACCGGGGAAGCCGAGAAATCCCCCGAAGACGGCTTATACCACGGCGTGATTGTCGGTATTCCCAAAGAGGTGAATTTCACGGGAGCCAGCATCTCTGATCTGCAGCTTTCATTCACCCAGGCGGTGGACGCCTATCGCGGCGATGCGGGCCGCCCGTCCTTGAGCGCCGGAGCGACTGGCGGCGAGCAGGCCGCCGGGACGCCGTAAGGCTCAATATAAAAACTGGGGCGAGCAGGGGGCTTTCGTCGCATCTCGCCATGGCATTGTGAAGGCGTATTAAAACAGGCGGCACTCAAACGGGTCCGGAAGCTCTGGGAGGAAGCCATGACTATTACACTCGCAGGTAAATTGATCAGCATTGCCATGCTGTTGGCGGCGTTTTCCCTGCTGGCCATGGGCTGCGCCGGCATGCAGGCCGGCAAGGGCACCTATACCAGCGACCAGGATGCCCTGGCCGTCCAGCAAATGGAGTGGAACCTGGACCCCTACCGCTAGCCCAGGCGCTTCTAAAAAAGAACTTTCACGGGCGCTCCTGGCCATAGGGGTTGCCCGTGTTTTTTATGCCTGTCTGCTAAATCCGGCTCCGCCCCCTGGTCAGTGAAGCGATTGCTTGAATTACGGTAATCCCTCCGCCTTAAACGGCAACTTCCGGCGCTTTGCCGAAACCGCCAAGATAACCTATTAAATAATCAAGTTAATTTATGGTGGACCCCGGGCATGGGGCTTGCAAGGACAGGCTTGAGCGTCTGGCTGGGCTATGCCGGCGCTCCATTTGGCAAGACGGCCCTGGCCGGCCCTTATCCGTGAGGTTGAAGCAGCCCATGCACCCCAAGACAGACCCCTCCTGCTTGCTGGTGATATCAGAGCAATTCCAAGAGTTAAAGCAAAAGCTAGGGCTATGCCAGGCCCCGGTTAGGGTGCTCTGCGCCTCCAGCGGGGACGAGGGTCTGGGCATTCTGTCCGAGTGGCAGGTGGAGGCGGTGGTTTTGCATCTGCATTCCGACTGGCGGCCCGATGTGGAGATCCTGCGCCATATCCGTACATTTTTCGCCTGCTTACCGGTGGTGATCCTGGCCGAGGAATCCAGCCTGGCCGGGGCCGAGGCCTGCGCCGGCCTCTCCACGCAGGGTTATTTGCGCTTGCCGGTAAGCGCGGGGGAGCTTTGGCGCGCCGTGGAAGCGGCCCTGTTCGCTTACACTGGCGGCGAGCCGCGACCCGCCAGAACCACGGCGCGGCGCAAGGAGGTGGAGCAGGCGCTTTCCCTGATCCACGCCAGGCACCAGGAGGGGCTTAGCGCCCATGAAGTGGCCCTGGGAGTACATATGTCGCGTAATCACTTGGGATCATTATTTAAAGCGGAGACCAACCATACTTTGAGCGAATACATTAGCTTGTGCAGGGTGGCCACGGCGTTACGCCTTATCACCCGCGAGCCCGACTTGGGTTTCGCCCAGGTGGCGGGCCGCTCCGGCTTCAGTTCGGAGAGCTACTTCAGCAAAGTATTCAAGCGCCTGCTGGATGTTTCGCCCAAAGACTTCCGCCAAATGGTGCTGAGCGGGGGGCCGGCGGCGGCGGCCCGCTGCCAGGGCCGTTTGCAGGATCTATGGCATAGGCAGCGCAAAATTACATAAATTCCGCGCAAAAGCGCCTGACAAACCATCCCGGGCGGCTGTTGCCGCGCCCGGGGCCTGATCTAGCATGGTCACACGTTCAACCTATAGCTCGATGGATTAACATGGCTGCCTGCTCCACCTGGGGCGCCCACTGGCTGGGCGATCCTTCCCTGTGGGGGCCCCTGCGCCTGCTGATGGCGGAGCGCTGGGCCCCGGCCCCAGCCGCGCTGGAAAACCCTGAGCACGCCGCCGCCGCTGCGAACGATCGCCTGGGCCTGGTGGCTCTGGCCGGGCTGGTGGCTCAGGGGCCGGTTCCTAAGGGAACGGGTCTGATTTGCAGCCTGAGCATGGCGTCGCAGGAGGGGCTCATTGCTTGCGCCTCGCCTTGCCGGGCGGCTAGGCATTACGGTTTAGCCGGTCCTTGGATCTTGCCCTCGCCCGGAGTGGTGGGAGGAATCCACCTAATCGCCCGAGCCCAGGAGAGCTTAAGCGATCTCATGCCGCGGGCAATATGCCTGGCCGTGGGTCAGAACGGCCGCTTAGCCGGGGGGGAAGAAGCGTGCGGCGGCGCGGCGGCTCTGGGTTTGCGGGCGGGGCAAGGCCAAGGATCGGCAACTTTGGGCCGGGTGCTGGCGGGAACCTACGCCGGCCCGCCCGACAGCGGGGCCCAGGCCGATTTCCTGGAAGGCCTGGGGCGGCAAGCCAGGGTTAGGGGCGGCCCCTCCATCGCGGCGGTGGTGCTGAACCAGCCGCGGGACGTGAAGTGGCAGGCCTCCCTGGACGCCGCCGCCCGGCGGGCGGCGCCGCGGGCGCGGCGCTACATGCTCCCGGTGGACCGGGCCGGGCAGGCGGGCGGGCTCATGCTGATCCTGGCCGCGCTTTATCTGGAGACGCCTTTGCCGGAGAGCCCCCGCCTGGTGCTGGCCGGGGACGATAGCGGCCGCGCCGCCGCGCTTATGGTTTGGGCCGCCTAGATTAAAGCCCAAGGCTTATCTGGCCGCCGGGCTGAACTTGATGACCCGGTCCAGGACGATCTCGTTGTAGGCCGGGCCCACCTTGCGGCCCGGCTCCAGGTAAGCCCTGGTGACCAGGTACATGATATCCATCTTGGCCCGGGGGCAGAGGCCGGTGGGCACCTGTATGCAGTTGGGGTCGCTGCCGCAGTCGCGGGCAACCTTGTACACGTAGAACTTGTCCGCATTGGGGTTTTGGGGAAGGTAATCCAAGGCGGTGTCCAAAAGGTCGCTGGCCCCGCTCACGCTGGTCACGCTCAAGTTGGCCGTTTCGCCGTTTTCCAGGGTGCCGCCGTCGTAGAGGTTGATGTTAGTGTAGGTGGCCTTGCCGGTCTGGGCGTGCAACACGCCGTATATCATGATGAACTCACCGCTGTTAAGGGTGAAGTTGTCGCTCCTGATGTAGGCTGCGTCGCGGTTTTCGCCCAGCACGTCGATCTCCCGCTGGATTCCCTCGGCGCCCTCAACCAGCCACTGCTTGGTGTCCAGCATCTGAAAGCTATGGCCGGGAAAGCGGCTGATGATGGAGAGCTTCAGGGTCTCCATGTCGTCCATGTAGTCGAACTCGGTGGCTCCGTTGCCGCGCACCCTTAAAGCGGGCATGGCAAAGGGATTGAGGCTGATCTGGTTAAACGGCGTGAGCCTCAATACCGTGGCCGAATCCC
>Ga0307423_1001324_pt1 | contig 15100 bp, 14 predicted proteins | sample SalMarWE160310MG_FD_202154 | JGI IMG/M metagenome (GOLD analysis project Ga0307423, IMG submission 202154) | Salt marsh sediment microbial communities from the Plum Island Ecosystem LTER, Massachusetts, United States - WE1603-10 | ecosystem: Environmental > Aquatic > Marine > Intertidal zone >...
GATAAAACAACTATTAATGCTGCTACACCAAGTGTAATTCCAGCTATAGATATAAGCGAAATAATTGTGATGAAATTAATTTTGTGCTTTGAAAGTAAATATCTTTTTGCTATAAATTTTTCGTAACTCATCAGTCAAATCTCAAAGCTGTAACTGGATTTATTCTAGAAGCAAAATAACTAGGGATAATTGAAGCAATAATGGAAAGAATAAATGTAACTAAAGAGATCAGTAAAAATATTTCAGCTGTCATTTGAATAGGCACTTTTGTAACAAAATAAACACTTGAAGGTACTTTAATAATATCAAACTCTAATTGAATAGACATTAAAATCCAAGCTAAAATATTTCCTGTAATAATTCCTATAATTGATAAATAGATTCCTTGATAAATAAAAATTTTAATTATCTCTTTACCTCTTGCTCCAAGGGATTTAAGGATTCCGATCGCATTTGTTTTCTCAAGAACAAGCATTAACAAAGCACTTATAATATTGAATACTGCAACCAAAATTATCAGTCCAAGAACAATTGGAATTGGTTTTTTTTGAAGATCTATCCAAGTGAAAATATTTCTGTGTGTTTCGTAAATAGTTTTTACTCTGTAGGGATATCTGGCTTCTTTTCTCAAAATATATGCAAGACTATCTATAGCATTAATGTTTTTTAGTTTTATATCTATTCCGTTTATTGATGACTGCATTGAAAATAATTTTTGGGCAGAATTTAAACTTGCAAAGCCAATTAAATCATCATATTCAGCCATTCCACTCTCAAATATTCCAGAAATATAAAACTGTTCAATATTCGGAGGATCAGTAATACTAGGTAATCTGTCATTTTTTAAAGCGAACAAAATAATTTTATCACCTACATTTACTAATAGTTTTGTGGCTAAGGTTTTGCCAATTATTATGGAATTGGAACTTGCTAAATCTATTTTTCCAGCAATTAGATTTGATTTTAATTTATCTGCTTCTTTCCCGGCAAGGATTCCTTTAATATTTATTCCTTCTTTACGATTTTGAGCGCTAATAATTGCAAGTTTTGATACATAGGGTGAAATATAAACCACTTCATTATTAAGTTCAGAATGAAGTTTTTTAAGATAATTATCAGAATTAGGTAATAAATCTTTAAAAGAACTGATTTGAATATGTGAGTCAAATTCAGTGATCTTTTGTGTTAATGTGTTTTCAAATCCTTTTAGTACACTTAAAGCTATAATCAATGTAGCAACTCCAAGAGAAATACCCACTATAGTAATTACTGAAATCAAGTTTAATAAGCGTGAATCTTTATTAGACAATATGTAACGAATTGATATGAAAAAAGGGAACTTCATTTAACAAACAATTGATTTTGGTTATATGTAATTTAATTATTCTAATCCTGCAAAAAAATTAAATAAATGTTTAGTTAGTGTTTTAGGGATTAAAGCTAATAAATTGTTTTTAAGTAGATATTCGTATATATTTCTGCCTCATTTTTTAGAATTTACTATTACGGGGCGTAGCGTAGCCCGGCTATCGCGCCTGCTTTGGGAGCAGGAGGTCGCAGGTTCGAATCCTGCCGCCCCGACGAAGAATTTTCCACGTTTGAATGGATGCGCCCGTAGCTCAATTGGATAGAGCATCAGCCTTCTAAGCTGAGGGTTAGTGGTTCGAGTCCACTCGGGCGTACGAAAAATTTGTTCTTTTATGGTGAGCGTAGCTCAGTTGGTTAGAGCACCAGGTTGTGGCCCTGGGGGTCGTGGGTTCAATTCCCATCGCTCACCCAAGCATATTATAGGACTACATTTTTTGCTGAGTTTTTGTCACACTGGCCCCATCGTCTAGTGGTTAGGACATAGCCCTTTCACGGCTGTAACAGGGGTTCAAATCCCCTTGGGGTCACTTATAACCCTGAAATTTAAATATATTTCAGGGTTTTTTTATGCTCAAAAAGAATTAACTACTAATTACACTTCAATTTTCATTCAGAGAGAACGAGATTTAAAAGTTATAAAATTTAATAGAAATTATAAGTAGTTGGATATTAATAAATCAAAATCTGAGGGAAAGGCAGCTTAGTCCACCATCAAGCTTTCTGAATTCAGAAACATCAACCTCAATGATTTTATACCCTAATTCTTCGATTTTCTTTTTTGTCTTTGGGAAACCTTGTGGTACTATAACATTGTCATTTATCCAGAGACTATTCGCAGCATAACTTTCATCGTCATCGACCAGAATTAAATTAAACTTTCGAAACTCAGTTTTAGTTATAAATTCTCCTGATACGAGTAGGTTATTATTTCCCAGATATGACACGCCAGACTTAAGATGTAACACTTTCTCCAATGAAATTGTAGATCCGGTCATTCCATACTTATCGAGAATTTTTATCAATTGACTGGCGCCTGAGAAATTAGTCCTCTCTGATAAACCAATATAGTAATGATCTTCAACCATCATCACATCTCCAGCTTCAACAGTACCAGGATCTTTGATCTCTTCTACATTTCCATACAAGCTTAATGACACTTTTTTTATTTCTGTTATTTCACCTTTGCGGGAAGGAGCCCCTGGATTAGTTATTATGGCACACTTAGGAGTAAGTAGGGCAGTATCTTCAACAAAAGTGGAGTCAGGATAGTTTTCGTCCGCTTTAAGGATTATAACTTCTAGACCACAATTTTTAAGAGCTATAATATAGCTTTGATGTTGAGGTAGTGCTGATAGAATGTTGGGTTTGCCAAGTTTAGCAGTAGTAATCCCTGCTTCTAAACTTTTGCAAGGTGTTCTAACTATAGCTTTTGTAAATCTATTCATATTATGTTTTACAACTGAGGGTTCCTATTTGTTTAAATTGCCTGAAGTTAGCTATAATTACATGTATCAAGTAAGGGAAAATATTGCATTAAGAGATTAAATGAAATAATGTTCGATAACTTTATTCGTAGTATTGTCTGAACATCAATTTCATAAATATGGAAGATATAATTAATGAATAAAAGACTAATAATGTATTTAATATATAAGATGAACTAGGACTATGGAAGAAGTAGACACTGATACCTGTTAATGATAAAATACCGAATATATGTAATTTTCTTTTCATAATACTCAATGATATTAGAATAGGGTTAATACATATAGCAGAAATGAGATGACTACAGCAACAAAATAATACTTTGAAAACTCATTAGCACGTTGTTTGATTTCTATTTTCATATCATTCCAAAATAGTTTGTGATTTAAAGTGACGGAAAAATAATATCTAGATATAATATTGTCAAGGGAAATCCAGCTAAATCATTATAATAGAAATAATTACCGACTATAACTAAATTTTACAATTGATATTATTTTATGCAAATTTTTAATAAAATCAAAAAAAACTTATGCTGAATTCAAATAATTTGATGTTAAAATTTTTTTTACTTTGCTCAATGTATAATGTTAATTCGTTAACAATTAGGGATGAACTAAGCAATCAAGACGAGTCATTTAATAAATGCTAAATTATTACTATTCCATTTTTATTCTAAAAGATAATCTCGTGTCTAAAGTATTTATTAATATAACTGATCAAGTATGCAAATAATTCTAACTCATTATATTCTAAATTTTTAAATTGGTTCATATTAACCTTAGGCAATGCAAAGATCTTGAATTATTTTCTTCACCCCTTTTTTTATTGTAAATAGGAATGATTATTATTAAAACATAAAATTATTAATATTTAAACATGTTAAATTATTTTCTTGTTTCAACTGGTGCCGCATTTGGTGGTGCATTACGCTATGGAATATCAAGCTATATCCAGAAACATATCTCAGTAATCTTCCCTTACGGAACTTTAGTAGTAAATGTTGTTGGGTCATTTATACTTGGTATTATAATGTTCTATTTAAATGATAAAGAACTTATAGGGAGTGAATTTAGATTATTTCTCACAATTGGATTTTGCGGTGGGTTCACTACTTTTTCAACATTTTCTTATGAGACTTTTAATTTATTCAAAGATGCTGAATTCGGTCTTGCGATTTATAATGTTTTACTAAACGTAGTCTTATGTTTTGTAGGAATTTATTTTGCTTATTTAATTTCAAAACTTTTAGGTTGATCTATGCAAACTAATAGCGAAGCAAAACTACTTAGAATATTCATTGGTGAAAGTGACAGAATAAAGGGTATGCCGGTTTATGAAGAGATTGTGCTAAAAGCCAGAGAAGCAGGACTTGCCGGAGCCACAGTTACAAAGGGCATAATGGGATTTGGCGCAAACAGTAAAATTCATACTACTAAATTGTTAACCCTATCTGAAGACCTCCCGTTGGTTATTGAAATTGTAGATAAACTAGAGAAAATGGAAAAATTTATTCCAATTATTAATGAAATATTCGAGAATGCTAATATCGGTGGACTAGTGACTATCGAAAAAGCAGAAGTGATAAAATATATTTTTACAAAAAAATAGCTTTCTATAAATCCATACACATTTGTTAACTCATTGTTAATATTCTCTTAATAATTATTCATTTCTTAAATATTTGTATAATTTCTTTCCTTAAAATTATTCCAATGATCTTAACCAAGCAATGGACATAAAAATAAGGTTTTTGAATAATCTAATATTCCCCTGAATAGTATTAAAAATATTATTTTGTGCTATATCTACCAATAAATCTAGCAATTTTTACAGTAAAAAGGCATTAAAATTAGATATCGGCAATCTCGTTTTGGCATAAATGTTGAAAAATTAAGGGAAGATAAGATAATAAATAACAGGTATTATTATGGGACAACAACAAATTTTACTAATAGTGCTTGGAATGATTGTAGTTGGTGTAGCGATAGTTTTGGGATTTGCTATGTTCGATTCAAGTTCAGTTCAAGCAAGCAGGGATTCTCTTACAAATGATATGCTTCATTTATCAAGTTTGGCAGTCGCTTATTACCATAAACCAGCAATTTTAGGAGGTGGCGGAAACTCTTTTACCGGTTGGCAAATTCCAGATTCATTTAATAAATATGAAAGTGGAAAAATCAAATATAAATACCAAGCCAAAAAGGACCGTGTTGTCATTACTGGGACAGGAACTGCGATTGGTAATAATGGTACATCAAAAATTCAAATGAAAATTTTTGTTTACCCGAATAAGGATGTTGAATACAAACTAATAAACTAATTAATCAAGACCTGATTAAATATTCACAAGAAATTGATATTATCGAACTCAATTTATTTCATCTTTAGAAAAACTTTGTTTTTTAACGCTTCTAAAACTTCTAAATGCATAAAGAGTTTGGTCTAAATAATGATCGGGAAAAAACGTTTTTAATCCGTATTCATCGGGCTTAGTATCAGGGAAAAATGCGGTGCCAAATAGCCAATCCCAAACAGCAAATTTCGTAGCAAAGTTTCTATTTCTTCCTTTTCCTGTTGAATGATGCCATCTATGCATTTCGGGTCCGTTAAATATTTTCTGCAGCCATCCTGTTTTAACATTTATATTGGAATGAATATACATTCCCCAAATAGCGCTTATCATTCCCTTATATGCAATCATCTCAGGAGGAGAGCCAAGTAAGATAATTGGTGCAAACTCAACGGTTTGATTTATTAAAATTTCTAGAGCGTGCGAACGTGATCCTGAAAGCCAGTCCACTTTTTTAGGTGAATGATGTGCTTCGTGAATTCTCCATAGCCATTTATTGCTATGCTGCCATCGATGCATAAAATAAATATAAATATCGTGGGTGATAGTGAAGAACACAAGTTGAAACCAAATTGGAACCGTGGCAAAGAGTTTTAATCTTGAAAGTCCTGTTGAATTATCAATAGAAGTAATGATTAAACTAAAAATAATAATGCTTAAGATGTAGCTTTGAGCAATTGTATAAAGAGCAAGGTCATCAAAGAAACCTTCTCTTACTATTTTTTGTCCCGGTGTATATGGAAATAATCGTTCAAGAATTATAAAAACAATAGCAGCAGAAACAATGATTATCATTGAATACTTTTCAGCACTAGACATAGTAGCAAAGTAATTAACTAAAAATTCTAAAACATCTGAAAAAATCTTAGCAATAACGAATAAAAACATATGATTAAATTTTTATTTAACTCCTCTTAATTTTTTAATTTGTCCTAATTCACTTTTATAAACTTTTTTTACTCCATCACCTAAAGCCAATTCAATATCGCGAATACTGTCTACGAGCCTTTCCATACCTCCAATTTCAACCGAAGCTGCCTGATCAGTTCCCCACATTGCACGATCTAAAGTAATATGTCTTTCAACAAAGCAAGCGCCGAGTGCTACTGCTGCCCAGCTAGGAGCTAATCCAACTTCGTGTCCGCTATAACCAATTGGAATTTCTGGATATTTCTTTTTTAATGTTTCAATCATTAATAGATTTAATTCCTCATTTTTACATGGATAAGCAGAAGTGGCATGAGCAACCATTAGATTATTCTTGTCCATAAATGAAACTGCTTTGTCGATTTGCTCCATTGTAGACATTCCAGTTGACATCATAATTGGTTTATTTAATTTTTTATGTTTCTCCAATAATGAAAAATCCGTCAAACATGCTGATGCTGTTTTGTAGAGAGGGCGATTAAACTGTTCAATAAAATCAATGGAAGGTTCATCCCAGCAGGAGGCAAACCAAATTATTCCAACTTCTTTGCAATACTGATCTATCTCTCCATATTGGTCTTTTGTAAACTCTACTTTGTGTCGGTAATCAATATAAGTCATCCTGCCCCAGGGTGTATCTCTTTCAATATTCCATTGATCTTTGGGAACGCAAATTTCAGGAGTTCTCTTTTGGAATTTAACTGCATCAACGCCAACGTGCTTAGCTCCTGCAATTATTTTTTTTGCAATATTAATATCGCCGTTATGATTAATCCCAATCTCTCCAATCACAAAAACAGGATGACCATCTCCAATTAATCTTGATCCAATTTTTATTTCCCTTTTTTTCATAAAAAGCCTTTATTGTTTTAGGGAAAGGATAAGTTCAGCAAATTCTCTAAAAGCACCATAACCAGCTTTCGTTTCACAAATGTAATCAGAAATTTCTTTTATGAAATTCATTCCATCTTTTGGAGTAGCAGTAAGTCCAGCTAACATCATAATTTCAAAATCATTTGAATCATCACCGATGTATGCAATATTCTCATTATCATAACCATTTTTCTTTTTAATAAGTTCAAGAACTTCTTCTTTGTTTTTTGCACCAAGGTAATATTCAGTTATTTTTAATTTTTCAGCACGGGATTTTACTGCTGCAGAATTTTCACCTGTTATGATTATCGTTTGAATTCCAGCATATTTGCGTAATCTTTCAACACCCATTCCATCGCGAATCGAAAATCTTTTGAATGCTTCACCATCCGGTCCGTAATAAATCCCGGTATCCGTAAGCACACCATCAACATCCGTTATAAGAACACGAATCTTTTCAATTTTCTTTTTAAGATTTTGATTTTTTTCTCTAAGTTTTTGATCAATTACCAAGCTGTCCATCCTCCATCAACAACTAAATTTGCTCCTGTCATGTAAGATGACGCATCACTTGCAAGAAACACAATCGCACCTTTATAATCATCAGGGGCTGCCATTGAGCCAAGCATCGTTTTAGTTGAATAATTATTTATAAAATATTCGTCTTGATTATTTTCTACTCCACCTGGAGATAGTGTATTAACTCTAACGCCTTTATTTCCCCAATAGGCTGCAAGAAATCTTGTAAAATTAATTATAGCTCCTTTTGTAGCGGGATATGCTGGAGATTTGCAAAAGGATTGAGCACCATCGGGTTTTTTGTAAATGGATTGATCAGGTCCAACCATACCGTATGTTGAAGCAATATTTATTATGCTGCCTTTACCAGCTTTTGCCATTTCAGAACCAATAATTTGAGAGCAGAGAAATGTTCCCGTAAGATTTACATCAATAGATTTTTGCCACATATCAATTGGATAATTTTCAAACATAGAAAGTTCAGCTGATGTCTGTGGATTTTCAAACATATCATTTATTGCTGCGTTGTTTACAAGTATATCAATTTTGCCAAATTCTTTCAACGCTTTGCTTTTTAAATTTTCAACAGAAGACTTTTTGGTTATATCAACACCAACACCAATTGATTTTGATGGAAGTGATATTGCAAATTTCTGACATTTATTTTCATCAAGATCACAGACAACAATATTTGCTCCAGCTTCTGCCAAAGCATAACAATGATTTTTACCAATCAAGCCAAGTGCGCCGGTTACAATAGCAACTTTATTTTTTAATGAGAATAGCTCTAGTGATTTTTTTTGCATTTTTAATTTTTAATTGAAAATTACTTACTGTTATTTCGAAGGAGTCTTAGACCGAGAAATCTTTTTATAAATTATTACAGATTTCTCACCCCGATGAATCAAGGATTCGAAATGACATTCTAATATTTTATTTCTTCTTTGGTTTAACATTAAAGTTACTTGTTTTACGAAAAACAGTTTCAATGGGTTCTCCACGTAAATATCCTTTTACATTTTTTTCATCCACAGCTTTTTTAAGAATAGGGAGGACCTCTTCATAAACCTTAAGTGTATATTTAACATCTTCATCCGAATGTGAAAATGAAACATTATGAAATCCGCCCCAAAGTATTCCGCGTTTAATCATTTCCTGTTGAACTAATGATTTCATTTCAAGAGGATTAGATCCTGATTTTTCTCCATCAAAAGTCATAATTGTTCTGCAATCAAAACCCAAACATTTAGTATAATTCATACCAAGTTTTTGTGCAATTGAATTATATTCATCTTTTAATTTTCGCCCTTGTTTAGCAAGATATTGTGGCACTTTTTTATCGATGAGTTCGTGTATTGTTGCCTTAGCAGCCGCGAGCGATAATGCTTCCCCACCAAAAGTTGAAAAGAAAAAAACATCTTTATCTAAAAGTGACATTATATCTTTTCTACCTGTGAGAATTGAAATCGGCATACCATTAGCAACTGCTTTAGAAAAAGTTGCAAGATCCGCTTTAACTCCAAAGTATTCTTGTGCGCCTCCAACAGCAATTCTAAATCCGCTCCACATCTCATCAAAAATTAGCAGAGTCCCATTTTTGGTACAAACTTCACGAAGCTTTTGCAAAAAATTATCCTTTGGCTCATCAAAAACATATGGTTCAAGAATTACACAGGCAGTGTCTTCATCCATAGAATCTATAACTGATTGTATATCATTATAATTAAAAGTGAAAGATAAATCCTGGACAGCTTGCGGGATACCCTTGTTACGATCTGTAACTGCGATATACCAATCGTGCCATCCATGATAACCGCAGCAAAGCACTTTATTGCGACCAGTAAAAGCTCTTGCGACTCTTACTGCAGCAGAAGTTACATCAGCGCCAACTTTACTGTATCGCACAGATTCTGCATTAGGAACAACTTTATGAATTAACTCTGCAACTTCAACTTCAAGTGGATGCATAAGTGAAAAAGTAATTCCATCTTCTAATTGTTTTTTTATTGCTTCATCAACTTTATCGTAAGCATAACCTAATGAAAGGGGTCCAACTCCCATTGTGTAATCGATATATTCGTTTCCATCAACATCCCAAACGTGCGATCCTTTGCCGTGTTGTAAATATTTTGGCGCAACACCTTTAATATTTTGTCCCGGTCCTTTTGCAAGAGTTTGAGTTTGAGCTGGAATTAAATCAAGAGCTATTTTATAATACTCATCCGATTTTTTTATGATTGGATAATCTTTATTAAACTCAATTTTATTAGGCATACAGAAATTTCCTTAGATAATTTTTGTTTGATCTGGTGTTATTGTTTTTAATTCATCTAGATAATTACGATACCAATTAACACCATTATATTTTTCATTAATCTTTTGAATTTCAGGATTTTGCTTCAACAAATTTAATATATCTTCAAGTGAAAAATCAGGCTTTTTATGATACAGTTCGTCATAAATTTTTTTAATAAAATTATAATCTTCAAGATAATCAATTGTAAATCTATAATTCATTGAATAATCCAGACCAGTCTCCCAAGTTACATTTCCTAATCTGAATTTATCTGGGTTTTCCCAAAGGTAGGGAGTAGTATGTTCTCTTTCCAGTGGTCTGGTTGCATTTTCCCAGGCATTTTTCAAAGAAGAAAAACTCATAATCTCAACATCATTTCCATCGGGATAAGTAGCAGGATGTAAGTTACTCACGTAATCAATTTTTTTTGAATTGTCTAAGTAAAACTTAATAACTCTATCAATTACTCTTGGATCAATTAGTGGACAATCGGATGGAATTTTCACTACCGCCTTAGCACCAAATAATTTTGCTGCTTGAAAATGACGATCAAGTAAATCAGTCGTATTTCCTCTAAATAAATCGATTTCATTTTCATCACACAGATCCTTTAAAATATCATCTGATTTTTTTTCCGTAATTGCGATTACAATTGTTCCTGCTAATTTGCTGGCTTTAACACGTTCAATCATTCTGAGGATTAATGGTTTTCCGGCTAATGGCAACATAACTTTGTTGGGTAAACGACTGGAGCCGGTTCTTGCCTGAATAACAGTTACTATTTTGGTAGGATTATCCAATCTAACTCATTAAAAATCTATTTAGCACGCGCAAGTTTTTGTTTGAGCAAATACTTTATTTCTAATTTCAAATCTTCCAGATATTTATTTTTTACTTTTTCTCTTACAATGGGTTTGGTAGAGAGTAATAATTCTCTTGCAACTTCAGCAATTGCTTTAGCAGATGTTCCGCCGTTTTGAATTGGAATCAATTTCTTTACTTGCTTAATATCAATATCGCAATAAACTTCTTTCCCGAGTGCCAAAGCAGGAAAAATTGTGCTTGAATATCTTGTTATTAAGACATCACAATTAGCCAACAATGGATCAATGCTGATTCCATGATAAATAAGAGCTTCAGGAGCATATTTTTTTATTTCTGCAGTCCGTTTTTTTACGTTTTCATTAGGATGGAGCTTAAAAATAATTTTTCTTCCACTTGCAATTTTCAGAGAGTCTTGGATGAATTTTTTTCTATTTTCATACTTTAAAGTTTCTCTAGTATCAGAAGTGGCGACTAAAACAAAATTCTTATGGTCAAATTTATATTCTCCGAACTTTTCAAAATCATCAAAATTTGGTATTCCAGTAACTCTTATTTTATCAGGGTTAACTCCTTTTTCAATAAATTGATCTCTAAATCCTTCAGAAGCTACACAAAATTCATCGTATTGATGGGATAAACCTGTCATCGATGTACTTGCACTCCATCGCGGCAGATGAAGGAATCTTGTTACGTGATATCTCCAATCAATTGGATCAGTCATTCCTTCTTGAACAAGAATCGTTTTGAACTTTGTGATATTTTTAGGAATGATAAGATCTTGGGAAGTGAAAACTAAATCATAGTCATCATTCTTTCCACGATAATCCAATTTCAAATTATTTTCTTTTATGTATTGAAGGGTTTTTCTCTTAAACTCACCACCCATTATAGTAAATTCAAGGATTTTCATTTTAACTAAAAAGGAAAGAGTACCTGTCGCAAAATATGGAGTAAAATAAGCATCATATTCTGGTAGTTCATTTGAAATTTTATGCATCATCGTGGTCTGATTTATCGAACCACCTATAAAAAGTATTTTGGGCTGCCTCATAAAAAACTTAAATATTTAAGTAAAAAATTCTTTTAATTAATTTTTGTTCTTTATAAACTCGGATTGCGTTTTACAATTTTATCTGACACACGTTAAATTCGTAAAAAAATCAAAAAAACACACTATAAATTGAGTGATTAAAATCATAATTAGTTATTAATAACAATCTAAGCAATTTGTTACAAAAATTCCCATATTTGCTTACCTTTTAATGTTTTATTAAATTTCAAATTATAAAATCACCCAGTAAAAGGTAAAAAATGACGATACTGAAACCAAAAAGACTAAATAAAAAGGATGTAATTGGTATTATTTCTCCAGCATCATCTCCAGATGAATTTTTAAAGGTTGAAAAAGGAGTAAAATATTTAGAATCTTTAGGTTATAGAGTAAAAATTGGAAAAAATGTTGGGAAAAATCACGGCTATCTCGCTGGTTTAGATGAAGAACGATTGAAAGACTTGACCACAATGTTTAAGGATAAAGAGGTAAAAGCAATTTTTTCTTTACGTGGTGGTTATGGTGCATTTAGATTATTAGATAAAATCAACTATAATTTGATTAGAAATAATCCCAAAATATTTGTCGGTTATAGCGAAATAACTTCTCTTCAAATGGCAATATTTCAAAAAACTGGATTGATAACATTTGCTGGTCCTATGGTTGCGGTAGATTTTTATGATGAAATCAGTTCATATACTGAAGAATATTTTTGGGCAACAATCATCTCAAATAAAAAGCTTGGCAAATTAAAATTTCCTGAAAATCAAAAATTACCGTTCATTCAAAAAGGAATTGCATCAGGTAGAATTATTGGAGGAAATCTTGCGGTATTTGCTGCTCTACTCGGTACTCCATATTTCCCTAATCTTACTGGGAAAATACTTATGTTAGAAGATATTGGTGAGTTACCTTACAGAATTGATAGAATATTAAACCAATTAAAACTTGCTGGTGTTTTCAAAAAAGTTAAAGGGATTGTTTTAGGAAGATTTGTTGATTGCAATGAATTAGATCCGCAGAAAAAATCTTTAACATTAGGAGAAGTAATGCAGGATTATATTGGCGCAGTGAAAATTCCATCGATATATACTTTCCCACACGGTCATATAAAAGATTTTGTTACAATTCCATTTGGATTAAAAATAAACCTTAATGCAAGCAAGGGTACCGTCGAATTTGCTGAAGCAGCAGTTAAGTAGGGGATTCTGAATAAGTATAATAGTTTTTAATTTTAAAATATTGCTCACTTTTTTCTGCAATTTCTTTTTCTTTAAAAATTCCCCATACGGTTGAACCTGTTCCGGTCATCATTGATATTATGGCTCCAAGTTCCATCATTTTATCTTTAATCTCTTTAACTTTTGGGAAATGCTCAAATACTATTTTTTCAAAATCATTTGTGGCGATACTAATCAAATCTTCTATCTCAATTTTATCTTTTTCTACAAAAGACTTTAGACTAATCTTAGTTTTTTTGGGAGCTATCCTTCCAAAAGCCCATTTTGTTGAAATATGAATACCTGGATTTACTATAAGTAGATATTTATTAATATTTAGGTTAATGGGTGTTATTATTTCACCTCTAGATTCAGCAAATGCTGAAACGGGATTTAAGAAGTAGGGAACATCAGATCCTAGTTCTAATGCTATTTCTGATAATTCCTTTTGCCCGAGATTAAGATCAAATAATTTTATTAGTGTTAGTAAAGTTGCTGCCGCATTTGAACTTCCGCCACCTAAACCAGCTCCAACAGGAATATTTTTCCGCAAATAAATATTTACATGTAATTCTGTTTCTAATAAATTTTCAAGCGCGTCTTTTGCTTGAATAATTAAATTATTATTTTCTTCAATTAAAATTTTATTGTCAGTTTGAAATGAAAACTTATCGGACTTTGAAAATCTTAATTCATCGGAAAGTTTTAACGGATAAAAAAATGTTTCAAGATTATGAAAACCATCACTTCTTTTTGAAACAATATTAAGTCCTAAATTTATTTTAGCTTTGGATTTTATAACTAAATCAGCCATCAATTAAAGCCTTAAGCTTCTTTATGTGTTCTGGTGAGGAACCACAGCAAGCACCTATAAAGGATAGATTTAATTTCAAGTAATGTTTTACTTGATTAGCATATTCTTCTGGTTTAATTGCACATCTAATTTCTTTGTCCGTATAATTACCACTTCCACAATTGATGTAAAATCCCCAATCGATATCAGTTTTTAATCTTTCAGTAACTTTGGATAGCGCATCAAATGTGATACAGTTAAAACCAATGGCTAGAGGATTGTAATTTAAAACATAATCAATTGCATCTGTTAAATTTTCTCCAGAAAGTAACTTTGGTTTATCGATGAAGAAAAAATTCATAACAAATGGTATGTTATTTTGTCCACAATATTTAGAAATAAATTTAATCTCATCGAAATGGCTTTGAGTTTCGTTCATTATAAAATCACAACCATTTTCCATTAATGTATCTATATGTACTTTATGATTCCATTCAAGATCTTTTTGAGATATTGTTCGCTCAACTTGATAACAATCTTCGGCAGGGGGATTTGATCCTGCAATTAATGTTGTTGATTTGCCTTTAGCTAGTTTCGCTAATTTAACAGCCTTACTAACTTTTTCAGTAATATCTGTAAGTCCTTCTTTTAAAAGCGTATATGGATTTGTTCTAAAAGTATTTGTAGTTATAATATCTGCTCCTGCCCTTATGTAATCTTTGTGCAAGGATATTACTTTATTTGAAGAATCTTCGTTTGCGGAAGCGCTCCAAACTCTTGTTTTAGATGATAATTTCTTTTCTTGTAAAACACTTCCCATTGCTCCATCAAGAATTAGCGGGCGCTTTATTGATCTCGCCTTTTTAAAAGGATTGATTCTTTCTTTCAATATAATTTGATCAAACTCCTGATAATATTTTTCAACTTCATCGAGCATAGCATATAAATCAAGGTTTTTTATGCATTCAAGATCATAAGGACATTCTTTTTTCCAACAAGGTGAGCAAAACAAATCTGGTTGATAAATTTTCAATCCCCGATCGTAAAGATCTATTTCGGTCCAACAGCTAACACCAAACCAGGCTATAACTTGCTTCTTTAAAGCAATAGCCAAATGCATCCCAAATGAATCACCTGTAATCACTAATTGAGGAATAGATTCATAGCATGCCCCGCGTCTAATACCTTGATCAGTTGGGGTATTTATTATTCTTCCTTTAAAATAAGCAGCAATCTCCTTATTCCTATCAGTATCTTCTGGCCCGCCTAAAAGGAGTATTTTATATTTCTTTTTTGCAAGGAGCTTGTTTATTAAAAAGATGTGCTGACCAATAGACATTTTCTTATTCGGATAAAGAGTTGAGCATCCTGTGTTAAATCCAATTATTCT
>Ga0307423_1001325_pt1 | contig 15096 bp, 10 predicted proteins | sample SalMarWE160310MG_FD_202154 | JGI IMG/M metagenome (GOLD analysis project Ga0307423, IMG submission 202154) | Salt marsh sediment microbial communities from the Plum Island Ecosystem LTER, Massachusetts, United States - WE1603-10 | ecosystem: Environmental > Aquatic > Marine > Intertidal zone >...
CGATGTGCAGGAGAAGCTCGATGCTGGTGCCAGCCTGGTGCAGTTGTATACCGGTCTTGTGTACCAGGGCCCGCGGCTGGTGAAATCGATCCTGGAGCAGCTCCTGCGAATGTAACCCCGGGCGGCCGCTCTCTGCCGGGCGGAGACATTTGCCTGGCCGGGCCATGTGCCGTATCTTCCTGTTTGAGCGGCTTCATTTTGCGCGTCGCTATGAGCAAGGGGGATTCCCGATGAATTCGGATCAGCGTAGGTCAATCCGTACGCATGTGGGCGCGGCTCTCATGCTGCTCTTCATCGCGGCCGTATTCCTCTTCTTCCTCCAGCAGTCACGCCCGGCGATCAAGGTGACCGAAAGCCCGGAAGGCGGAGCGATCCCGGTGGCCGTGTATTTCAGTGAGCCTGGTTCACCGGCCTCCCGGTCACTGCGCGGTGGGCCGGATGCGGCGCTGGCCGATGCAATCGACGCCGCGCGTTATTCGGTCGACATGGCTGTGTACCGGTTGGATCTGTGGAGCATACGTGATGCTTTGATCGATGCCGCCCGGCGAGGTGTGCGTGTGCGGTTGGTCCTGGAGGGCGATAACGCGCATGAGCCCGAGGTGGAATCTATCCGACAGGCTGGCATTGAAGTCGTCGCTGACCAGCGTGCACCACTGATGCATCACAAGTTCGTCGTGATCGATCTATATGAGGTGTGGTCCGGGTCCATGAACTTTACCTTGAACGGCGCCTATCGAAACAACAATAACCTGATCCGCATCCAATCCAGGCAGTTAGCGACGGCGTATGTAAGTGAATTCGAGGAGATGTTCAGCGAACGGCGGTTTGGAGCGCTTTCAGCCCCGGACCTCGCACCGCAGGAGATAGATCTGGATGGTGGCTGGGTGATGGTTTACTTTGCGCCTGATTACGACGTAGCCCGGGCGCTGGATCCGTGGCTTGCATCCGCCCGGAGCGAAATCGACTTGCTAGTCTTCAATTTCACCAGTGATACGCTGGCCAAGCGGCTGATCGATCGAATGCAGGCTGGCGTGCATGTCGCCGGCGTGTTTGAGAGCACTCAAGCCTCGAACAGCGGTGGGGAGTTCGACCGCCTGCGATCCGCCGGTGCGGATATGCGCCTTGACCGCAACCCGAATGACATGCACCATAAGGTGATCGTGATTGACGGAACGCTGGTTATTACCGGGTCCTACAATTTCAGCCGCGCCGCCCAGGAGGAGAATGACGAAAATCTGCTCCTGATCTACAGTCCTGACATTGCCGAGCAATACTTGATAGAATTCAGCCGGCTGTACGAGGCGGCAGCGCCCTGAGTTTGAACACGGAGGAAAGCACGTATGAGTGATGGATCTCGTTTTTTCATCGGCCGCAATTATGATCTCAAGACGGGGAAGCTGGGCTCGGACGATGTCACCTATGATCCCAACGATCTGACGACACATGGGGTTGTGGTTGGGATGACTGGCTCTGGCAAGACCGGTCTGTGCGTCGATATTCTCGAAGAAGCGGCGCTGCAGGGATTGCCAGCATTGATCGTCGATCCGAAGGGCGATATCGCCAATCTGCTGCTGCATTTTCCAAACCTGGCGCCGGCTGATTTTCAACCCTGGGTCGATCCGGATGAAGCTCGTCGCTCCGAGGTCAGCGTTGAGACGCTGGCTGAAAAGACCGCCGCTACCTGGCGCGAGGGCCTGGCGCGCTGGAATATCGACGGCGAAAAAATCAGGCAGGTTTGTGATGCCGTCGAATATGCCGTCTTTACACCTGGCTCGGACGCTGGAATTCCCGTCAGCATTCTCGCCTCCCTGAAGGCACCCGGGATCGCGTGGGATGAGAATCGCGAGCTGCTGCGTGAGAAGATCGCCAGCACGGTGACGGCGCTGCTCGGATTAGTGGGTATCGAGGCTGATCCGGTGCGTTCACGCGAACATATCTTGCTGGCTAACCTTTTCGAGACCGGTTGGAAGGCCGGGCAGGATATGGAGCTGATGGAGCTGATCCGCCAGATCCAATCACCCCCGATGGAACGGTTGGGTGCGTTCGAACTTGAGAAGTTCTACCCCGAGGATGATCGCTTTGAATTGGCCATGCAGCTCAACAACTTGCTGGCCTCGCCGACATTCGAAGCATGGGTTGAGGGCGTGCCGCTCGATATTGAGCGCTTACTATGGACCGAAAATGGCAAGCCACGCCACAGCGTGTTCTATCTTGCTCATCTGCCCGAGAGCGAGCGGATGTTCTTCGTCACGCTACTCATGACGGCCGTTGAAAGCTGGATGCGAGGCCAATCCGGAACAGCGTCACTGCGGGCGCTGATCTACATCGATGAGGTTCTCGGTTACTTGCCGCCGGTCGCCAACCCGCCGTCCAAACCACCGCTGCTGCGGTTGTTGAAGCAGGCGCGTGCCTTTGGTATCGGATTGCTGCTGACAACGCAGAATCCGGTCGACCTCGACTACAAAGGCCTGGGTAACGCTGGCACGTGGTTCATCGGAAAGCTGCAGACTGAGCAGGATAAGGCGCGCTTATTGGATGGGCTCGAATCGGCCGAGAGTGGCGCCGGGTTAAAACGGGCGGAGATAGATCGTTTGATCTCAGCGCTGGACAAGCGCGTTTTCCTGCTGCATAACGTGCACGAAAAAGCCCCGCTGGTCTTTCATACCCGCTGGGCGATGGCCTATTTGCGAGGACCGATCACGCGCGATCAAATCCGGCCTTTGAATGATCTCGTATCCGCCGAAGTGGGGGCAGGAACGATGGCCGGAGGACTGGCTAAGGCAGCGGATGGGGCTCGTGCACGCTCTGAATCGACGGCCAGCGCCACGCACCCATCTGTCCCCCAGGGCATCCCGGAATATTTCCTTCCAACTAACCTGACGACCTCCGAAGCTTTGAAGGCAGCCGATCGCAGTGTGGAAGATGCGGAGGTGGGTAGGCCGCTCTACCGGCCGGTCCTGCTCGCGCAGGCCGCCGTTCGCTACCTCGACCGGAAGTCCGGCATCGACCAAGTGGAGTACCCGGCGGCCATGGTTGAGGAAGCAGACCGGGCTGGCGTTGTACGCTGGGAGGACTGGGTCTGCCCGAATGTCAGTGTGGATGAGCTCGATCAAGCTCCAGCAGCTGAAGCGCTCTTCGGCGATCTTAATGCACCGCTCAATGAATCCACCCAACTGCGATCCCTCGAAGCCGATTTCAAGGATTTCATCTACCACAGCCAGGGCCTCAAACTCTTTACCAATAAAACACTCGAGATTCTGGCTGCGCCCCGTACGACCGAAGGAGAATTCAGGCAGCAGCTCAGTGAAGCTGCCAGCAAGGCGCGTGATGAGGAGATCGATTCTTTAAAAGACAAATACGAGACCAAGATCGATCGCGTGCAGGAGCGTCTGACGAAAGAAGAGCGGGAGCTGTCGGAGGATGAATCCGAGCTGTCGGCACGGAAGATGGAGGAGTTGGCGACTCACGCTGAGAACATCCTGGGCTTATTTGGCGGTTCACGCAGCAGCCGCAGAGTTTCCTCGTCGCTCACCAAGCGGCGCATGACTTCCAAAGCCAAGGCTAACGTCGAGGAATCCCATCAGGTGATTGCGGACCTGCAGAAGGAATTGGGAGAGATGGAGGCAGAACTGCGGGCTGAGATCGAGGAGATCAAGGCCCGTTGGGCGGAGGTCGCGAGCGAAGTGGAGGAGACCGTTATCACACCTTATAAGAAGGACATCCGGGTTGAATTATTTGGCGTTGCCTGGAAGCCTTTCTGGCAGATTCAGGTGGGAGAGGAACACTTCGAGCTTCCCGCCTTCGAGCCGCGCTGACCTTGATTCCGCTGCTGCCCGTTTGCGTTCCCAATCGAGCAGTACATGGGGATCCGAAGAGACTCGACTATCGTCAAAACCGTAGGGGCACAGCGGCGCTGTGCCCCTACGCGATGTCAGACCTGTGAATTCAGTGCCTGGGCGCACCAATCTTCCCTGATCACGAATAAAAAGGCGACCCCTGTCTTATCCGGATACGAAATATTCCCTCCGACCTGCATCTGCGACTAGATGCTGTTGGGGGGAATATTCGTCGGCATTCTCAGGTCAAATCGATTTGGTGCCGGCGCAGCCAGAAAGTCCAGAGTAACCCGGGCAGCAGGGTGAACGCCCCTAATAAGCCCAGCAGCCACCCGAGCGACAGCCCGGAGCCGTCCATTGCCCAGCCACCCGCGGCAGCGCCGATAGCGCTAGCCAACGTGAAGAGCGCAAATTCGGTTGAAAAAACCCGCCCGCGCACCTTGTCCGGCGCAAGCTGGAACAGCAGCTGTGTTGAAAACACCCAGTTGATGCCGCCGCCGAACGTTCGCAGCACGTTGCCCAGCAGGACGAGGGCGAAGCTTCCCAGCGGCGCACTCATCAGTAGGCCGGCACCGGTGATTGCATAACCCACCGCGATCGCGATCGCCAGCGGGCGTTTCCGGTCGCCGGTAAGCCGCCGGGCGAGTACCGGACCGAGACCGGTACCTATTCCGGCCGCAGTGTAGAGCAGTCCCAGGCTGATGCCGCCACCTTCGCCCAGCACGAAGATCTTTTCCGCAATCCTGACCTGGATAACCTGGTAGGCGCCGTTCGACATCAGGCTGATCGCAGCTTTATGCAGGGCGACCAGCATGATCACCGGGTTGGCGCCCAGATAGCGCAGGCCGTCGATGTACTCGCCCAGGATTTGACCGGGCCTTAGATCAGCTTGCCCCTCTCCGGGGATGTGTTGATATATGACGCGGCTGATGAACAATGCCGAGAGCAGGAAGGAGAGGCTGTCGATGACAAAGGCAGGCTTAAATCCCCAGCCGCCCGCGACCAGGCCTCCCAGGGCCGCGCCCAGTGCAAGCATGACGGACCAGGTGACCGACGTGAGTGTATTGGCTGCTCCCAGTTCCGCGCGCGAAACGAGGTCGGGCAGGATGGCGTTGCGGGTGGGGAAGAATATGCCTGTGATGGCGAGTTGAACTGCGGTCAGCAGGTACAGCAGCCACACATCACCAGCGGTCCGAACCAGCAGAAAACCAAGCACAACCAGCGCGCGCGATAGGTCACTGAGTATCAGGATGTACTTGCGGTTGTAGCGATCGGCAAGCACACCTCCAATTGGACTGATCAAGAAGGGCGCCAGCATGCGGATGACGAACAGTCCCCCGATGGCAAGACCCGATCCAGTTAGCTGACCAACGAGGGCGGCGGAGGCGATCAGATTGAACCAGTCTCCGAGCAAGCTGATGATCTGGCCGAACCACAGGTTGCGGAATCTGTGGTTGCTTCGTGTCAGTTGGAGATACCCAACAGCTGGCGGGGTTGAGCGCGAATCTTCCGTCACACCTGGCTCTCTTGCAGGGGGTGGTGTTTGCGACAAATCCGGCTTTACCTTTCGTATCGTTGGATTGTGTCCAATTGTACGCTATCGTGGAGCAGTCCTATCCTGGCTTTTAATCTACATCTCTTCAACCGCCAGCTCATGAACCTGGACAGCGTACGAAGCCGCGTACCAGCCGCTGGCCTGAAGCAGATCCTGATGCGTACCGCTGGAGGTCATCCGGCCTCCCTCAAGCACGATGAAATGATCAAGATATTCAAATCCCAGCAGGCGATGGGTTGCAATCAAGGTCGTTCGTGAGGCAATCATCTCTCGCACTACCCCCATCAATGCGCTTCTCGTTGGCAGGTCAAGATGGGCATCGAACTCATCCAGGATCAGGATCGGTGCCTCACGCAGTATTGCCCGTGCGATTGCAACCCGCTGCCTCTCACCTCCACTCAGCTTCAGCCCACGTTCGCCGACACTGGTTTCCAACCCCATCGGAAGCGTGGCAATAAATTCCGTGAGCTGAGCCCGGTCCAGCGCGCGCTGCAGTTCGCTCTCGGTGGCATGCGGCCTGGCAAGCAGCAGATTTTCCCGCAGAGTACCGGAGAATAAGTCAGTAGATTGCGAGATAACCGCCATGCAGGCGCGAACTCCTGCCGGGTCGAGCGAACGCAGATCAATCCCACCGAGCTTGATCGTGCCCTCCGAGTAGGGCCAGAGCCGCGTGATGAGTTGGATCAGCGTGGATTTGCCTGCGCCGCTCGGACCAACCAGCCCGAGCGAACTTCCCATCGGCAGTTTGAAGCTGATCCGTGAGAGTACCGATGGCTCGTTCTGCCGGTACCTGAAGCTCACGTTTGACAACTCAAGGTCAACCCGGTCAGGCAGTGGTTGCGGCGAGGGCGGCGATTGAACTGGGATCGGGCGATCGGTCAGTTCAAACAAGCGCTGAGCCGCCGCCAGCTGGCTCTCGAGACGCCGGGATGTTTCAGGCAGGGGGGAAATCGCTTCAAAGATCCCGATTGCAGCAAGCAGCAGCACCGGCAGCATATATCCCGGGAGCGATCCGCTATGGATGCGCGGTGCCAGTGTAAGAATGATGGCGACGACGGTAAGATCCATCAGCAGGGCTGGCAGTGCGCTGGCGAGGCCGCGCTGATTGGCGTCATGCGTTTGCTGGGTGGCAAGTGCCTGCTCCAGTGCAGCCAGGTCAGCCTGCTGTTGATCGGTCCCACCTGCCAGGAGTAGATCAGGCAGCCCCTGGATCGTGTCCAACTCCAGGATATGAATCCGTGAACGAAGTGAAACCAATTTCCGTCCTCCCGGGCGACCAAGTGCAAAGGTAATAGTGGGAAAGAGCAAACCTCCAAGCAGGAAGAAACCTGCCAATTCCCACCCTAGATGAGCATCAAACTGAGCCAGGAATAGTGCGCCCAAGGATGCGCTGCCGAGAGCTACTCCAATCGGGGCTAAGCCGCGCACGAAAAAGTCATCCAGGGCCTCGATGTCTCCTATGATACGCGCCAGCAAGTCGCCAGAATGGATGCCTGTCAAACCAGCCGGGGCCAGCGGTTCGAGCCGCTCGTAGAACCACAGGCGCAGCCGTGTGAGCAACCGAAACGCAGCCGAATGGGTCGTCAGGCGCTCGAGGTAGCGCAGACCGCCGCGCGCCAGGCCGAACGCTCGTACGGCGACAATCGCAACCTGTAATTCAGCAATCGAAGGTTGCAGCGCTGCGCGGGCGATCAAATACGCCGAGGTAGAGAGCAGGCCTACTCCGGCAGCTACGGTTGCGATTCCTAGCAGAACAGAAAGCAGCATTCGACCGCTGTAGGGCAGGCTGAGATAGAGCAGCTGGCGGAAGGTCTTCACGGGCTGCTCCCATTAGAGCCCATGATGCGTGCGTAAGGCCCATCAACCGCCTGCAGCGAGGCATGGGTGCCGATCTGCACGATGCGACCGGCATTCATCACCATCACCCTCTCCGCCAGCCGGGCAGCCGCAAGACGGTGGGTGATGATGAGAGTCGTCCGGCCGGCCATCAGGCGCCGTAGATTCGTGAGCAGCGACTGCTCCAGCAGCGGATCGAGCCTGGCCGTAGCTTCATCAAGAATCAAGAGCGGGGCATCTTTAAGGAAAGCTCTGGCGAGCGCAACACGCTGCGCCTGGCCAGCGCTCAAGCGCGACCCCCTCTCACCCAGCGGTGTGTCATATCCGTCAGGCAGGGTAAGCAGGTCTTGATGCAGGCCTGCCGCCCGTGCGGCCTGTTGAACCTGTTCGAAGGATGCCTCAGGCCGTCCAAGCCGGATATTCTCAAGTGCGCTGCCCGAAAAGAGATGCGGAATTTGCGGCACCCAGGCAATCTGTTCACGCCAAAGATCAGGGTCCAGCTCGCCCAGGAGCTGGCCATCCACGTGGATGGATCCGGCCATGGGTTCAATGAAGCGCAGCAGCAGTTTCGTCAAAGTGGTTTTTCCACAGCCGCTGGGACCGAGGACCACCAGATTCTCGCCAACCTGCAGGTTGAATTGAATTCCATTGAGCGCTTCCTCGCTCCGTTCGGGGTAGCTGAAGCAGACGCCTTCAAAGGTTATCCCACGCGAAAACGCAGGAGGAACCTGATACGCCCGGACCTGGCGCGGCGGGACGGCTTCGATCAGGTCGTAGATTCGCCGGGAGGCTTCGTAGCCAGACATACCGGCATGGAAACGCGCGCCGAGCATACGGAGGGGTGAGTAGAACTCCGGGGCGAGCAGCAAAATGAAGAGTGCCGCCTCAAAACCAAGCCCTCCTTGGAGCAGCCGCAATCCGATCTCAACCGCTAAGATGGCCGTTCCAAGCATCGCAACCCATTCCAGAATCAGCGCCGAGAGGAATGTCACCCGCAGAACATCCATAGTGGAACGCCGGAATCCTTCTCCGGCAGTGGCGATCCGCTCGCGCTGCAACCGGGCTTGACCGAGCAGTTTTAGCGTCGAAAGGCCTTGAAGCGTGTCGAGCAAAATGGCGCTAAGTTGGCCAAGGGAGCGCCACCTGCGGCGTGTCAAACGCTCACCCATATCGCCGATCAAGATCATAAAAAGGGGAATCAGCGGTGTGGTTAACAACAGCACCAGTGCTGAGATCAGGTCGATCGGGGCCAGGATGACGAGCATCAGCAGTGGAATGACCGCAGCCAATACGATCTGCGGCAGGTACCCGCCGATATATGTATCCAATGCTTCGATGCCTGCTGTCAGCGAGTTCAGGAGTTCACCGCTGCGCTGATCCGAGACCCACTGCGGACCGAATCGTATGAGCGTTGATGTGAGCTGGGCTCGCAATACGCCCTTGACCTCACTCGCGGCAGCCTGGGCCCGGTTGGAGCGAGCGATGTGGACCGGGACTCGCAGCAAGGCTAGGGCAGTCCAGCAGAAGAGTGTTGGGAGGATCGCAGGCGTTGAGAGTCCGCCGAGGTAGATTCCCGTGACCATTCGGCTTAACAGGAGTGCCAGCAGGATCGTGATCAGCGCCCCAACCAAACCCAGCCCGATTGTCAGGATGAGATTCGGCACGGCTGGCCGGACCGACCCTGACAATCGGCGTTCAATTCTCAAAGCTGGACCTGCACGGTAATCAGCCGTCTAGTATGACAGGAGATCGCACCCGGCATTTAATACTCCAGGGTGGACTCGTGTGAGATGCGGCCTCGAAAAACATAATACGACCAGCCCTGGTATGCCAGGACCAGGGGGAGAAAAATCAATGCAACGATCGACATCGTTCGCAAGGTGTAAGCGTATGATGCCGCGCTGTAGATTGTCAGGCTCCAATCCGGATTGAGGCTTGATATTAACACTCGCGGGTAAAGCCCGCGGAAGATGGTCAGTGCGGAGAAGACAATGCACACGCCCGTCATGATGAAAGCCCAACTGCCCTGGCGTTGACGAATAAACCAGCCTGCGCTGAGCATGGCAGCACCGGCGCTGAGCGGGATCACACCGGGGTTAAGGCCGAGTCTTTCGTACATGTCGGATACGAAGTATCCGCCGCCAACCGCGAACATACCAACCACCAACGCAACCGGCCATAGCCGCCAGGCGGAGTTAAATGCACGCGTGCGAAGCGGCTCATCAAGCTTCAATGCGAGAAATAACGCTCCGTGAAGCGCAAAGATGACAAGCGAAGCGAGACCGGAGATGAGCGCATGCGGATTGAGAAGATTCCAGACCCCGCCTATGTAGACCATCGAGGCATTGATTGGCAGCCCCTGCATCAAGTTGCTCATGGCCACACCCCAGAGCAAGGCCGGGATGGCGCTGCCGGCGCAAAGCATCCAATCCCAGGTTCGCCGCCAGCGGGGGTCTTCGACTTTGCTGCGGAATTCAAAGGCCACTCCCCGCAGGATCAACGCCAGCAGCATGATCACGAGCGGAATATATAGCGCACTGAACATGGTGGCGTACCAGTCAGGAAAGGCGGCGAACATCGCACCGCCCGCCGTGATTAACCAGACCTCGTTCCCGTCCCAGAAAGGGCCGATGGTATTGATCACCATGCGGCGTTCCTTATCATTCCGAGCCAGGAAGGGAAGCAGGATACCGACCCCGTAGTCAAATCCTTCCAGGAAGAAGAAGCCGATAAACAAGATATTGATCAGAATAAACCACAGGTTATTGAGGTCCATGATGTCCCTCCAGGGTGTGGCCGTTCAAGCCGCATGCGCCGATAGGCCTGCATCTTCATCTGTAGAAGGCCGTGCATTGCGGGCAAGCAAGAAAATGTCCAGCGCCATCAGCAAACCGTAAATCAGGGTAAAGACGACGATCGAGAAAACCAGCATGCCAGTGCTTACGTTGGGAGAAGCCGCTTCGTTTGTCTTCTGCAGGCCAAACACGATCCAGGGCTGGCGGCCTAGCTCGGTTAAGAGCCAGCCAGTTGTGTTTGCCAGGTATGGAAGTGTGATGGCAAGTGGTAGCCAGCGGAAGAGTCGACCCGTTTGAGGGAAACGCTCACGCAAAGCCAGCACGAGCGCATATCCGGCGAGTGCCAGCATTAAGAACCCGGCTCCGACCATCAAACGGAACGACCAGTATGTGACCGGCAGGAGCGGGATGTAGTTCCCCGGTCCGTAGCGTATTTCGTAGGCTTGCTGCAGGTCGTTCAGGCCGAGGATCTGTCCATCGAGCCGGTTGTAAGCGAGAAAACTCAAGGCACGGGGGATGCGGAAAGACCAGACTTCACGCGTTCCAGACAAATCCCCGATAGTGAGCAGGGAAAGAGGAGCAGGATCTGAGGTCTCCCACAGCGCTTCAGCGGCTGCCATTTTCATCGGTTGAGCCTCGACCATGTGCTGGGCTTGTGAATGGCCAATCAGGATGACCAGCGCCACAGCTATCGTCGCGTAGACGCTTGACCAGCGGAAGGAACGCCGAAAGAGGGGGTCACCTCGATCGCCGCGCAGCAAATTGAGGGCGCTGATTCCCAGGACAAAGAAGGCGGCCGTAGTCATAGCAGAAGCCAGCACGTGCGGAAATTGAACCCAGACGTGTGGGTTCCCAAGGAGGGCGAAGAAGTTGACCATTACCGGCCTCCCGGCACGGATTGCATAACCGATAGGTTCCTGCATGAACGAGTTGGCAATCAGAATCCAGAGCGCAGAGAGATTGGATCCGATCGCCACCAACCAGATTGTGGCTGCATGCAGTTTCTTCGATAAACGCTCCCAACCAAATATCCAGATCCCAAGGAAGGTCGATTCGAGGAAGAAAGCCAGCAGCGCTTCAATCGCGAGCGGCGCACCGAAGATATCACCCACGAAGCGCGAATACTCTGACCAATTCATGCCGAACTGGAATTCCATCACGATTCCCGTGACAACACCCATGGCGAAGTTAATCAAGAACAGCTTGCCCCAGAACTTGGCCATGCGCAGATAGGTCTCATCCCCGGTGCGTACGTAAACGGTCTCCATCAATGCCACCAGGATGGAAAGTCCGAGGGTCAGGGGGACGAAGAAAAAATGATAAGTGGAGGTTATGGCAAACTGCCATCGGGCTAGGGCAACTTCAACCATGATCGGCTCTCCCGCTACATCAGTATCCCGTTCCGGGCGGATCTTGTGCGATTGTTCACAAACAAAGTATAGCGGCACCCTCCTTCCTTGTCACCCGGTGGGCAGGCGTGACCAGGGATGAATATCATCTTGCCCGTGGTCACTTCATCGCTTACGCGCTGGTGGCGGCTCAATTATGCTGATTCTAGGCCATTACCAGGACCGAGAAAACGTATACATTCCGATTTGCTTATGAGGAAGCGAAGCAGCAGATGCTTATCGCAGTGGCAATCGAAAACTTAAACGGTTTGGCGAGTCAGGTTAGCTCCCATTTTGGCCATGCGCCTTTATACTTGCTGGCCGAGGTGGACTCGAATGAGATTGGAGAGTGGAAGATTGAACCCAATCCCTACCTCGAGCGTCATGAACCGGGGCGGATTCCCGCCTATATCCATTCGCTGGGTGCGCAGGTCATGATCTGCGGGGGTATGGGCCGTAAAGCGATCGATTAATATGGGATCAAGATCGGAGTCGGCGCACAGGGAGAGACTGAGGCCGCAATTCGAGCCTACCTCTCGGGAGAACTCCCGGAGGCGGAAGCCTGCCAGGGTGGACATGATCACGAGGGTCACCACCACGAGCATTAGGCAGGCAGCACAGAATTTCCGGGTTTATCTGCTTGGGTCAGGCAATCGGCCAATTGGGTAGCACATCGATGTCGAGCGCGTCGCGCTGGCCGGACAAGAAGCGTCGATGACCAACGGCCGCGATCATGGCGGCATTGTCGGTGCAGAGCTGGATCGGCGGCACGTGGACCGGGATCTTGGAACGGGCGAGGAATGATGTCCGCAGCGACCGGTTGGCAGAGACGCCACCCGCGACGAGAAGCTGCCGTGCGTCCAGCTCATCCGCCGCGGAAAGCGTCTTGCCCACCAGGACATCAACGACTGCGGCCTGGAACGAAGCCGCCAGATCCGCGATGGGAAGGTCGCTGGTGGGAGGCTCGACGCCTGCCTCCAGGTCCGGTTCTAGCTCACGTACTTCTCGCAGGACGGCAGTCTTCAAGCCGCTGAAGGAGAAGTCCCAACTGCCCTCCAACCAGGCGCGCGGAAAATCAAATGCCGCCGGGTCACCGCCTTCAGCTGCAGCCTCAATTGCCGGACCGCCGGGGTAGCCAAGCCCGAGCAAACGGGCAACTTTATCGAAAGCCTCACCGGCAGCATCGTCAAGGGTCCCTCCGAGACGCTCGTAACTCAAATGATCCCGCATCAGCACGAGTTCGCTATGGCCACCGGAGACGATCAATCCCAGCAGTGGAAATTCGGGTTCCGCTTCATCCTCGATCAACCAGAGTGAGTACAAATGCGCCTCGAGGTGATTTACTCCGAGCAGCGGGAGACTGGCGCCCATCGCTAGACCCTTGGCCATGTTAACCCCGACAACAAGCGAGCCAGCTAATCCGGGGCCGCGCGTAACGGCGACTGCATCGAGCGAATCCAGGCCGACATGAGCCTGCGAAAGGGCTTGCGAAACCACACTCTCGATGCGCTCGATGTGCGCCCGCGAGGCGACCTCCGGGAAGACACCCCCATAGGGTGCATGCAACTCAATTTGGGAGGCAACGATGCTGCTCAAGATGTGTCGGCCATTTTCGACCACCGCTGCAGCCGTCTCGTCGCAGGAGGTTTCGATACCCAGTATGCGCGTGGTTTCGTCCATCAGTTTAACTCCCGAGCGAGAGCGCTACATCCCTGGAACCTTCAGCACCAGGTCCTTGGGGAAGTCGATCATCGTCTCGACCTGGCCATCCGGACGGATCCAGACAGTATCCTCGATCCGGACGCCCATGCCGCGCTCTGGATAATAAAGGCCCGGTTCAACTGTGAACACCATCCCGGGCTGCAGTCGATCTTCGTTGCCCTCGATGTTTGAAAAGGAGGGCGCTTCATGCACGTTCAAACCAAGACCGTGAGCAAGGGAGTGGACGTAGCCGGATTTCGTCTTCGAGTCCGAGAGCACGGTCGGATGCCCCATGGCCTCGAACAGCTCGCAGGTTTGCTTCTGATGCTCGCGGCAGAGTGTATCAGCCCTGATCGATTTCGATACGGCATTGAACACATCGAGCACATCGGCATGAAGCTGCGCAACCTCATCCGGAGCGAAACCCAGGCACCAGGTGCGGGTGAAATCATAGAAATACCCGCCGCCTGCTTCGCAGGGGAAGATGTCGAAGACGATTGGAACACCGACCGGCACCGGGTCACTATCGGTCCCGGCGCTGTGGGGGATGCCGGCGTCACGGCCGATGGCGAAGATCGTCCCTTCCGGATTCTCCGCTCCGCGCATCGCCAGCCATAAATTGATTTTCTGCTTAACCAATCCGACGGTCAGCTGCTCTCCATTCCGATCGACAAGAAACCCGTCCTTGACGGCATGCGATGTTAGAAACCCGGCTACATCAGCAACCACAGACACCGTGGTCTTTCCCATGGTGCGAATGCGCTCGATCTCGCTTTCGTCCTTTGTCAACCTGGCCTTCATCAGAACCGAGTGGTTGTAGTCTTCGCCGATAAGTTCGAGCCCGGGCATGCGCTCCTCGAGCAGCCGCATGGTGCTCAAGGCGGGTCCGAGCTCCACTTGTCCGTAGACTGCAACTCTTCCTGAAATCTTGAAGCTGGTAAAGATCCGTTCGAGCAGCATGGCGTCGGTCAGGTTGACATCACCGCCGGTCTGCTCGTAGAACTCCCACCCACCGTAATCGTAGAGGCTCTCAGTCCTCAACCCGCTGGCTGCGGCCTCCTCGCGTTCCATTGGATCATGAAAGTGGACCGGGTCGGCGCCGCGCGCCTTCAGCAGGTAGCCGTGCGAGACATGCGCTAGTCCCATGAAATAGGACATGCCCGGGTTGTGAGTAGCGGGGCCGCGCACAAGGATGGCATCGATATTGGCTTCTTCCATAACTCGGTCGAGGTCGGATTTCATGCGATTTCTCCTGAGAAACCCTGGTCAGATGCTCTCAAACCTTGACTGCCGTTTTCAGGCCATGCAGCAAGGCCTGATCCTGGTCGGGCAGCACGGTGCGGGGGTCAAGTACGAGTTGGCCCGACTCGATCCGGGCGATGATTGGCAGTTCCAAATGCCGTAAACGGGCTGCCAGCCTATCTGGCTGTTCGCTATCGAGTGCGAGAAGCCAGGTGGGGAGGCTTTCCTCCGGCAGGCTCCCACCGCCCACGGTGGACTGTCCATGTATCAGTTTGCCCTGTTTCAGTTCTTCCCGCCAGCTCGCTGCCCGCCGCTCGAGCTGATCCAGGGGTGAAGCGATCATCTGCCAGACGGGGACTTCTTCCAGCGCTTCGTCACGCAGATAGTGCTGCAGGGTAGCGCTCAAAGCCGCCAGGCACAGTTTATCGGGCCGCAGGGCGCGAGCCAACGGATGCTTGCGGAGTCTTTCGATGAGTGATTTTTCTCCTACAAGCAGGCCTGCCTGTGGTCCGCCAAGCAGTTTATCCCCCGAAAAGGCTACCAGCGGGGCCCCCGCCTGGAGCGATTCTTGCACGGTTGGTTCATGCCCGAGTCCAAAGGCTGCTGTGTCGAGCAGAGCGCCGGATCCCAGGTCGTCGAGGGTGATCAGGTTATGCGCTTTGCTGAGTTCGACCAATTCGGGCAGTGCGGGTTCGGTCGTGAACCCGACGAGTTTGAAATTTGAATGATGGGCACGCATGATC
>Ga0307423_1001327_pt1 | contig 15085 bp, 15 predicted proteins | sample SalMarWE160310MG_FD_202154 | JGI IMG/M metagenome (GOLD analysis project Ga0307423, IMG submission 202154) | Salt marsh sediment microbial communities from the Plum Island Ecosystem LTER, Massachusetts, United States - WE1603-10 | ecosystem: Environmental > Aquatic > Marine > Intertidal zone >...
ATCAACCGTGCTGCTGATGATGCTGCTGGTTTGGCGAAGTCTGAGTCTCTGCGTGCAGAGATTTCGGGTAGCCGTCAGGCGATCCGTAATGCCCAGGATGGTGTGAGTCTTGTCCAGACTGCTGAGGGTGCCCTCAATGAGGTGCATTCGATTCTGCAGCGGATGCGTGAGCTGGCTGTTGATGCAGCCAACACCGCTACCACCGACGGTGTCGCCCAGCAAGCCGAGGTGACCCAGCTTCTGGCAGAGATAACCGCCATCGGCACCAACAGCACATTCGCAGGCAAGTCGATCTTCTCCGCAAGCGCGCAGACGTTCCACGTCGGCTCCGGCGCCGGCCAGACCCTCAGTGTCACCGTCGGCGCGTTGAGCGCAGCAGGGCTGGGCGTCAGCACTGTCGATCTCACAACTTCGACTGGAGATGCCGACGATGCGATCGGCGTGATCGACACCGCCATCGGCGCGGTATCTACGACCAGGTCGACTCTTGGTGCTACTCAGAACCGTCTGGAGCACACGGTGGCGAACTTGAGTGTTGCCGTTGAGAACCTGTCGGCTTCCGAGTCCCGGGTTCGTGACACCGACATGGCTGAGGAGATGGTGACATTCACCCGGCATCAGATCATGGTTCAGGCAGGCACCGCGATGCTCGCCCAGGCCAACCAGGTGCCGGCAACAGTGCTGTCGCTGCTCAGCTAGTCAGGTAAACCAACAACTACCCCTTCCTTGCTTTCGCAGGTAGGAAAACGACCGACAGGAAGGGGGTGGCTCACAAGCCACCCCCTTCCATAGTTAAGACCGAAGTACCGAGAACGGATAGACGCCACACATGGCAGTTCCACTGTTCAACATAGGAGGCCTGGCCTCCGGGCTCGACACAAGCTCGATCATCGACAGCATCCTCAAAGTCGAGCACGGCCCGATCGACACACTCGAGACCAGGAAGTACAACCATCAGCTCGAGGACAATGCCTGGTCGGTCATCAACACCCGCTACTCGGCCATCCGCTCGGCTCTCAACAACCTCGATACCGTTTCTGAGCTCAACGGGTTCTCGCTGGGAAGCTCCTCCAACGAGAGCGCGGTTTCGGTCACGGTAACGGGCGCCGCGTCCGCCGGTACGACTTCGTTCACCGTCGACCAGCTGGCCACCAATCACCAGCTTGCGTCATCCACCGCTTTCACAGCGTCCGATGCCCTCGTTGGGTCTGGTGATTTTGTGATCACAATCGACGGAACCGATCACACGATCACGACGAACTCCGACACAACTCTGAGCCAGCTGGCCTCCCAGATCAACGGACTCGACATCGGTGTGTCCGCGTCGGTCATCTCGGTCGATGGCAGCAACTACAAGCTCATCCTCAGCTCGGACGAGACGGGTGATGCGAGCACCTTCACTACTTCAGGATCCGTCGCCTCGCTGGCGACCATGGACCTATTGCAGCAGGGTGTCGATGCCGAGGTCACCCTGGGCTCCGGTGCGTCTGCCCTCACGCTGAGCCGTTCGTCTAACAAGATCACAGACCTGATTGCCGGTGCGACCATCGAGCTGAAGTCCACCACGACAACAGCGGTCAGCATCACGACGCGGCGTGATGTCGATGGGACCGTCAGCGCTATCTCAAAGCTGATGGACCAGGTCAATTCGACGTTGGAGACGATTGCCCAGGCCACCAAGTACTCGCCCGATGATGACACCGCAGCGCCGCTGGTGGGCAACAGCACTGCCCGGTCGCTTGCGATCGATCTGCGATCAGCGATATCCGCAACGCTGAAGTCGGGCTCGACATACCCCATAGCCGCCTCGGTGGGAATCCAGCTGAACCGGGACGGGACCTTCGACGTTGACGAGTCGAAGCTCAAGCAAGCACTCGAGACTGATTTTGACGCCGTCGTCGACCTGCTGGTCGCCGGGGGCAAGGCAACCGATTCCCGGGTGAGCTTCGTGGCATCCGGAGACTCCACCGTCGAGGGCACCTACAACGTTGTCATCACTCAGGCAGCTGCCAAGGCCAAGGCTACTTCGGCGGCATATGCCGCTCCGGCGTCCGATTCCACGTTCCAGATCGCCGTGGGGTCGACCACCGTAGACGTCTCGGTCACCGCCGGGATGAATATCACGGCAGCCGTCTCGGCAATCAACACGGCGCTCCAGGATGCGGGAGTCTCCAAAGTGACGGCTGCCGCAACGAATGTCTCCGGCACCGACTACCTCGAATTGAACCACAGGTCGTACGGTTCGGGCGCCTCGTTCGAAGTCGTGGGTGATCCATTCGGGCTCGCCGGCACGTATGCCGGGCTCGATGTCGCCGGCACTATCGGAGGCCAGGCGGCAACCGGGAGCGGTCAGTCGCTTACGGCATCAGCCGGTGATCCGACGGGTCTGATCCTCCGGGTGACGGCTTCGGCTGCGGATGTGAGCGGAGCCGGGGGCACGCTGTCTCTCGGCAGCCTCACGTTCTCTCGCGGGGTCTTCGGAACCCTCGACCGGACGATCGGCGCTGCTGAAGGCACCGGGGGCAGGATCGCCAGGGCCCAGGGTGTGACCGCATCGCAAATAGATCTCATTGAGGATCGCATCCAGATCCTCGAAGACCGTCTCGACCGGCGTGAAGCGCTGCTGGTCAAACAGTACGCAGCCCTCGAGACGGCAATGTCAAGCCTGCAGACCCAGTCGAGCTGGCTCTCATCGCAGTTGTCTTCCCTCAACAGTGGTGGACAGTGATACTCAATGCAAAGGAGAATGGGGATATGACCAGCCTGGCCGTTTCTTATCAGGCAGCCGGAAATGCCTATCAGAGCCAGGCAGTGGGGACCGCCGGTCCACTACAGCTCGTGCTCATGTTGTACGATCGCGCACTGGCAGCCATCGCTCGATCAGAGTGGGCGCTGAAGAACAAGGAGCTCGGCTCCATCGAGCTCGCTCACAAGGAGCTGACCAGGGCACAGGACATCGTCACCGAGCTGATTCTGTCTCTGGACTACGACAAGGGCGGTGAGATCTCTACCTCCCTCAACGCCATCTACCAGTTCTGTCTCGACCAACTGACGCAGGCGAATATCAACAAGGATGCCACGGCGCTGCCCTTTGTCGCCAAGAGCCTCGCCGACCTGCGCGAAGCCTGGGCCCACATAGCGGCCGAGACCGGGGAGTAGCTCATCGGACTCGAAGCCGTCGCCTCGCTATTCACCGGCCTGGAGGAATCGCTGGCCAGGGGTGATTGGGATGCCGTCGCGGACATCGGCACCGTCGAACCCGAGGTGACACCCGAAGACGAGCAGGAGCTGCGCCGGCTGATTGCTGAGGCAGATCGTATAAAACATCTCATCGCCAGCTATATGGCTCATGTGAACCGGCATCTCGAAACGGCGCCGCAGCTGCGTCGGGCCGCCGCCGCCTACACGCGGGGCGAAGCGACCGCGCTCTAGGTGTGCAGACCCCGGTAGTCAGTCGATCACCCTCAGTTCGACCATCGGGATTTGGGCAACCATGCGGACCCTTCCTTCATGGGTGCCGTCATGTGAGACGCCCATCAAGTCCTTCAGCCGTTTCGCCGCCTTGGGATGGTCCGCCTCGTACCGGGTGAACACAGTCGCAGCCTCGGAGTCTTCGAGGAACCGCTGTTCGACCTGATGGCGTGTCGCGCCGACCCACAGCCCCCTGGCCGGGTTTACCTTGATGTTGCGGTACCAATCCGCATTGGGGCCCGTTCCCGAACAAAGAACGTAGGAGTTACCTTCTCGGGTCACTACCTCGAGTGGAGTCTGGCGCAACTTGCCGCTACGTCGACCCTCGTGCTCGAGCATCACGATGCGCTTGCCGAACAAGAACCCGAGACGGGCTCGAAACAGCCAGACAGGGGAATGCAGCAGTTGCTTGAAAACCCCGCTCGGCTTCTGCTTGAAGTTGAATGAACCCATGCGCTCAGACTAGGAGGTCATCGACGACCATGGCGAAAGTGAATGTCACCATCTTTATTCCGGCCGACATCGCTGATGTTTGGGCGGACCTCGAGCAGTTGGAGACACACTCGGATTGGATGGCCGACGCCGAGTCCATCGAGTTCACCGGCGATCTCCGGCGTGGGGTAGGCACCGTGATGAGAGTATTGACCCGGATTGGGCCGTTCCGGACCACCGACGTGATTCGTGTGGTCTCGTGGGAGCCGCCCCACTCCATGGGTGTGGTTCACGAGGGGCTTGTCACGGGGACAGGCCGATTCCTGTTGGAGCCTGATCGTGATGGCACGGCCTTTACGTGGAGGGAGCAGCTCACGTTCCCCTGGTATCTCGGTGGCGAGGCGGCGGCGGTTGCCGCTCGACCCGTCCTGCGCTGGGTCTGGAAACGGAACCTGGCGCGGTTTGCGGGACGGTTCGGATGAGGGAGTCGGATTTTCGTCACTGCTAGCCGGTAGCATCGGGACATGGCAATAGACATCGCGGGCTTTGTGACCTACGTCAAAGACCATGCCATCGAGCATGGTTTTCACGTGCACGACGAGCGGCACTTCATTGAAACATTCTCGTTGCGCCAGTCATTCGAGGTGGATCTGCACCCGGAATCCGCATGCGACGGGCCACTCGATCTGAACCTTGCCTTCGATGTCGAGCCCCGGGTCCTGCTTCGTCTCGAGGATTGGGTCAAGGAGCACGAAGAGGACATCATCGAAGCAGACGGCACCTTCGAGCTTCCCATCTACTTCAACTGGGCGCTGCCGACGATGCAAGCACCTCCCGATCTCGTTGTGCTGGCTGCCGAGCTGGCCGGGATTGCCGGCGTCGAGCTCCCCATCGAAGTCTCTGGTGTCGAGTCCACAGGGGCGCTGTCGACCGGGTCCGACGTACGTCTATCGCTTGTCGGCCGGGTCGAGCTCTCGCTTGTCGATGTGATGATGGGCCAGGAGCAGCTGTGTGACATCCTGGACCGGTGCCGTGAGGTCAGCGAGTATCTGGTTGAAGCCTCGTTGGCGTGGGAAGTCGAGTACCCACCGCCACCGCCGGTGTAGGACGGTCACACGTCGTAGGTGATTTCCAGCTTCTCCGAGACGGGGTGGGACTGGCAGGTGAGAATGAAGCCCTTGGCCAGGTCGTCGGCGTTCAGGGCAAAGTTGAGATCCATCCTGACATCACCGTCGAGCACTCTTGCTTTGCATGTGGTGCACATTCCGCCGCGACAGCTGAAGGGGGTGTCTCGCCGCTTTTCGAGCGCATAGCTGAGCAGAGGGGGGCCGTCGGGGTCGACAGCGACAGATGAAGTTTGCCCGTCGAGGGTGAAGGCCATAGTGACGGCGCCGGCGCCCACCTCCAAGGGCTCAGGGGGAGAGGGTGGTGTCGGTTCTGAGAAGAAGAGCTCGTCGTCGACGACACCAGGGTCGACGCCGCGCGCGGTGAGGGCCTCCCGGGCCGTCTCGACTACCTCGAGTGGGCCGCACAGGTACCAGTGATCGATCGCCGTCACGTCGACAAGAGTGTCGAACAGCATGCTGAGACGTTCTCCATCGAGACGGCCCGATAGCATCGGGATGATCCGGGCTTCTCGTGAAAGAACGTGGATGAGCTGGAAACGGTCGGGGTAGCGATCCTTGAGACCCTGTAGTTCCTCGAGGAACATGATCGAGGTGGATGCCCGGTTCCCGAACACAAGTGTGAAGCAGCTCCTCGGTTCGACGTTTAGGACCGCCGAGATCATCGCAAGCACCGGTGTGATGCCGCTCCCGGCAGCTATCGCCGCATAGTGCATCGACCTGGTGGGGTGCGGAGTGACGATGAATTCGCCATGCGGTGCTGCAACCTCGAGATCGTCTCCCGGGCGCAACTGTTCGGTCGCAAAGGTCGAGAACGCCCCTCCCTGGACCCTCTTGACTCCGATACGAAGCCGATCCTCGGCGGGGCCTGCGCACACCGAGTAGGTGCGACGCACATCCCGACCGTCGATGTCGGCCTTCACGGCAACGTGTTGACCGGCGACGAAGCGAAAGGTGTCCCGTAGTTGCTCCGGCACCTCGAAGGTAATCGCAACGGCATCGTCGGTGAGCCGGTCCACATCGCTCACCCGTAGCCGGTGGTAGTCAACGGCGTCGACACTGACGGTCATCGTCATATCTCCTTGAAATGATCGAACGGTTCGGCGCATACGGAGCACACCCGCAGCGCCTTGCACGCGGTGGCTCCGAACTCGGAGACAAGCCGGCTGGACTCTCCCCGGCACCGCGGGCACACGATGGGTGTTGCGGTGTTTCCGCGAGGGGGAGCGATGCCGTACTCATCTAGCTTGTGCTTGCCCTCCGGCGTCATCCACTCGGTCGTCCATGGTGGATCGAATGTGGTGATCACCTCGACCCGTTCCCGACCATGCTCGTGTAGTACCCGCTCGATCTCACGGCGTAGGTGATCCATCGCCGGGCACCCGGAATAGGTCGGTGTGATTGTCACCACAACGGTTCCATCGTCGGCCTCGGTGACATCACGCAGGATCCCGAGATCGGCGATGGTCAGCACCGGGATTTCCGGGTCGACCACTGTTTCGAGAGCGTGACGCAGTTCCGTGGTGGCCGTCACCACTCCAGCCCCGGATATGACCGCTGCATCCACTGCATCTCGGTGAGGAGATGGCCGAGGTGCTCAGTATGGAAGCCGGTGCGCCCGCCCCGCCGCTGGTAGTCGTCGGAGCCGCGGCGAAGCGTGGCTTCGTCCAGCGTCGCACTGATCTGGTGATCCCAGGCCGCACGCAGTTCGGTCGGGTTGACTCCGGTGCCGGCGGCCCTCATCTCCTCGTCGAGCTCGTCAGAGTCGAACATTTCGTCGACAAACCGCCAGAGATTGTCTATGGCGGTCTGGGATCTGTCATGACTCTCTTCGGTCCCGTCCCCGAGCCGGATCAGCCAGCCGCGAGAGTGGCGGAGATGGTACGCCGCTTCCTTGGCTGCCTTGGCTGCGATCCCCGCCAGTTTCCGGTCAGAAGACATCGACAACGCCGGCCACAGCGTCTGCTGGTACGCATCGACGAACAACTGTCGCACCATGATGTGGGCGAAGTCGACGTTGGGTTGCTCGACCAGCAGCATGTTGGTGAACTCTCGCTCGTCACGAAGGAATGCGAGATAGTCGGCGCTGTTGTCATCGCCCCGCAGCACGGCGGCGTAGTCAAACAGATGCGTTGCCACCCCGAGATGGTCGAGAGCGATATTGGCTATTGCCAGATCCTCTTCGAGCTCGGGAGCGCTTGCGATGTACTCAGAGAGTCGTTGCGCCAGAATCAGGTTGTCGTCGGCGTGCCGGATCACGTATCTGGTCAGCGAGCTCACATGTACCCCACTTCCTTCGGGATGTTGTAGAAGGTGGGGTAGCGGTAGTCCTTGTCGGCAAAGGGCTCGAAGAGGGCAGCTGCCTCGGATGGATCTGCGGCGATGATCTGGTCGGATGGGACGATCCAGACGCTGATTCCGTCATCGCGGGTCAGGTATGCGTGGCGCGCCCTGGCGATGCCATCACCGGGACCGGTGGCGTACAGCGATCCGGCATGGACGTGAGCGAGACCGCGGCGGTGGCGTATGAACACTTCCCAGAGCTGAGGGTCGCCCGATGTTGTGTCCTCAGGGGCAGGATCCGGCCCCTCCGCCTCCCAGGCTGTGACGGTCTCTGCAGGAACGACCCACAGGCTCACTCCCTCCACCCTGCGCAAGTAGGCGTCGCGGGCATTCATCAGTGCCGTCTCCGAGTCGGGAGCGTGGACCGACTCTGAGTAGATGTGGCTCAAACCACCATTCTGACGGACAAAGACTTCCCACCGGGGCCAGCCGGCTGCCGACCCGAGCCCGTACGAGATGTCGTCGTCACCGTCCATATGGGGGACTTCGTAGCTCATGCGCCCTTTCCGGCTCGATGCTTTGCTGCGTGAGCTGCGGCTGCCTCCCGCACCCAGGCCCCTTCCTCCCATGCCCGGCGTTTGTGCTCCATGCGCTCCCGGTTACACGGGCCGTTTCCACCGACGACGGCCCAGAACTCGTCCCAGTCGATTTCCCCGAAGTCATAGTGCCCGCGTTCCTCGTTCCATCGGAGATCCAGGTCGGGGATGGTCAGGCCGGCGTACTCGGCCTGGGGCACCGTGGCATCGACAAATTGCTGACGAAGGTCGTCGTTGGTGATGCGCTTGATCTTCCAGTCCATCGATTGTCGGGTATGTGGAGAGTCGGTGTCGCGTGGCCCGAACATCATCAGCGATGGCCACCACCACCGATTAAGTGAATCCTGAGCCATAGCTTTCTGCTCCTCGGAACCTCGCACCAGCGTCAGGATCAACTCGTAACCCTGACGCTGGTGGAAGCTCTCCTCCCGGCAAATCCGGTGCATGGCACGGGCGTATGGCCCGTATGAAGTGCGCGTGAGCATGACCTGATTGGTGATGGCGGCTCCATCGACCAGCCAACCGACGGTGCCGATGTCCGCCCAGTTCAAGGTCGGGTAGTTGAAGATCGAGGAGTACTTTTGCTTGCCGTCGTGGAGTAGACCGACGAGCTCATGACGGGATACGCCGAGCGTTTCTGCGGCCGAGTAGAGATAGAGGCCGTGGCCGGCCTCGTCCTGGACCTTGGCGATGAGAATCGCCTTGCGTTTCAACGTCGGAGCCCTGGTGATCCAGTTGCTCTCCGGCTGCATACCGATGATCTCAGAATGCGCATGTTGTGCGACCTGTCGGATCAGGTTCCTGCGGTAGCCGTCCGGCATCCAGTCGCGGGGTTCGACCTTCTCATCTGCGGCGATAATCGCGTCAAATCGAGCTTGCATGCGCCGATGGTAGACAAACGAACGTTCGTTTGTCACGAGGTATTTTGCGGGCGAAACCTCATCGTCAACCAGCGGCTAATTGCCCGGTTGCGAGAAGTGCATGTAGTCGGCCGAGGTCCACACACCTCCCCAGGACCAGCCAACGTCGGCGAATACATCGATTGCCCGGTCACCGAGGTTGATCATGCCCGGGACGGGATTCTCACGGTCGGTGTAGACCGTTCCCTCGATGGGGAGCACGTTGCCCTCCCTCGCCCAGGGGTTGATCAGCGGGTTGATGTCAACCGCCAGGCCGAAGGCGTGGTTCGACCAGTGATCGGTGCCGTCGACGAACCGGCAATTGAATCCCGAAGTCACATTGGCAGCCATGGCGGCTTTGTCGTCGCCGCCGTAGTCGTCGACGAGAGCCATGCGCTCGATCGGGAAGCCAAGATCGAACAGGCCCTCGAATGCGGTGACGACGTCGTCGGTCACGGCTGTGTTGACCACCATCTTCCCCTTAACCGCCCTACCGTGGAAGTTCCAATAGGTGAGGGTCAGCAGCGACAGCTCAGACCAGTGGATCGGACATTCCTCTCGCCAGGTGAGGGCAACCGTCTCCGCCGTCACCGGCTCTATCGAGAACTCGAACGTGGGGGGTGGCGGTGTCGTAGTTGTGGTCGGCAGGGGCGGGGTCGTTGTGGGCGGCGGCACCGGGACCCTGCTGGTGGGTGCGCTCGGGCTTGTAGTCGTCGTGGTCCCGGGGGCAACAGTGGTCGATGCGATTGTCTCGGCAGGTTTCAGTACGGTCGGTTCGGCGGCCAGGGTGTCGTCGACCGCACCCGACCCGCAACCGGCGAGCAGGACCACCGACAGGGCAGCGGCGGCAGCGTAGGCCTTCTTCGACATTGCCAACAACGTACCCCAGCTCTCGAAATAGGTGTCGGATCAGGCCTTGAGGAAGAGGGTGATCGCCTCATTGACCTCCGCCGCCTTCTCGAGGGGCAGCATGTGGCCGACCTTCTCCACAACGACGATACGGGCGTCGCTCAAGGCGGCGGCAAGCGGCTGTGCGCGGGTGGGAGGGGTCATCTTGTCGTTCTCCCCCAGGAGAAGCAACGTCGGGCAGCGTACCTTCGCTGCTGCTTCCAGCGTGTTGCCGCAGTCATTGCATGCACCGAGATCGTTGGCCAGTATCCCGCTCGCCGCGGCCTCAATGAAGTTGTTCGCAAGAGCCAGCGCCCAGTTCTTGGGGCGTCCGTAGCCACTGTCGCGGGGTAGCGTCCACTTGATGACCATCGCCGCCGCAGATGCGTCTCTCGCTCTAGCGGCCGCCAGGAGATCTTCGTTGACCGCCATCCGCGCAGACGTGCCGATCAGGATCAGGTGGGACACCATGTCCGGGTTGCGTGCAGCCGTCTCGAGTGCCACCAGTGAGCCCATCGAGTGGCCCACCAGAGCCACCGGCTCGGCTCCCGTGCGCCGGATCTCGTCACCGAGCCAGTCGGCGTACTCTTCGATCGTTGCGTAGGGCGGGCCATCGGATTCACCGTGCCCCGGCAAGTCGACGGCGATTGAGTCATCGAAATACCGGGTTTGGTAGCGCCAGCACGAGCCGTCCAGACCGGCACCGTGAACGAAGACTATGGGACTCATACCTCGATCTTACGGCCCTCCCGCAATCGTTCTACGGGATGAGGGTCGAATCAACCGTGTGGCGGACGTCGTGATCGCCTGAATCGCATACCTTGAGTGTTGCCGCACCACGGCTTTTTGTGAATGGAATCGGAGAGGACAAACACATGACAATGACACAGACATCGGCGCGACTCGCCGCTCGAATCGAGGATGCATCCAAGGTATACGGCGAGGGCGACACCGAAATCCGCGCTCTCGACGGAGTGACCGCCGGCTTCGAATCCGGGGTATTCACTGCAATCATGGGACCTTCCGGTAGTGGCAAGTCCACCCTGCTGCACTGTGTGGCCGGGCTTGACGAACTCACTTCGGGCAGGGTTTACATCGGTGACGTGGAACTCGGCCCACTCAAGGACAAGGCCTTGACGCTGCTCCGGCGCGAGAAGGTTGGATTTGTCTTTCAGGCGTTCAATCTCATCCCAACACTGAGCGCCCGGGAGAATGTGTTGCTTCCGCTGTTGATCGCCGGCGCTGACCCGGAGCAGGCCTGGTTTGACCAGGTTGTCGGGATCCTCGGGCTCGAAGACCGGCTGAGCCATCGTCCCTCAGAGCTCTCCGGTGGACAGCAACAGCGGGTTGCTGCAGCCAGGGCTCTGGTCTCGCGACCCGAGATCATCTTTGCGGACGAGCCAAGCGGCAACCTCGACTCCAGGTCGGCCGCCGAACTGCTCGACTTCATGCGTCGGGCGGTCAAAGAATTCGGCCAGACAATCGTCATGGTCACCCACGACCCGGTTGCAGCTTCGTATGCGGACCGGGCGATCTTCCTCGAAGACGGCAAGATCGTCGGCGAACTGCTCGATCCGACCCCCGATACCGTGCTCGACCGCATGCGTCAGTTTGGGGCGTGAGCCATGATTCGCACTGCGCTCAAGACGGCGTTCGCACATAAGCTTCGGCTTGCGTTGACCGCCCTATCGGTCATGATCGGTGTGGCGTTCATCGCCGGCACCTACATCTTCACCGACACGATCGACAACACATTCAGCCAGATGTTTGACGATATCTTCCAGGGTCAGGACGTGATCGTTCAGTCGGTATCCGAATACGACGTTGGTTTCAGCGGACCGGCCCCTATGGATGAGAGCGTGCTGGATACCGTTCTCTCTGTCCCGGGGGTCGCGATCGCTGAGGGGAGCGTGGGTGGTTTTGCCATCATCTACGACAAGGAAGGTGAGGCGATTGTGCCCACGGGTCCGCCGACGATCGGTGGTTCGATGACCAACGATCTCCGGCTTGCCGGAAACGTGGGGCTTCGCGACGGGCGGGTCCCGACGGCGCCCAACGAGGTTGCTATCGACGCGCGTACCGCCGACGACAATGGGATCGCGGTTGGCGATGTCATCAAGGTGCAGACTCCCGACAAGGTTGCTGAGTACGAGGTCGTGGCCACTCTCAGGTTCGGTGAATCCGACAATCTGTCCGGCGCCACGTGGGCTGGCTTCGACCTGAACACGGCGCAGGAGCTCTTTGATCTCCAGGGGCAGTACTCGGGCATCACCGTCATCGGCGAGGATGGCACGAATGTAGACGTGCTCCGCAACAGCATCGCCGCGGCTCTGCCCGATGGCATCGAAGCCGTATCTGCTGCGGACGAGGCCGCCGCCCAGTCCGAAGCGTTGTCGGAGAGCCTGGGCTTCCTGCGCACCGCGCTGCTCGTGTTCGCCGCCGTCTCGGTGTTCGTGGCGTCGTTCATCATCCAGAACACTTTCCGGATCATCGTTAGGCAGCGTCAGAAGGAACTGGCCTTGCTGCGTGCTGTCGGAGCAACCGGCACTCAGGTTGTCTGGATGGTGGTCATCGAAGCGCTGCTGGTTGCATTGGTGGCATCGATACTCGGTATCGCGCTCGGTTTTGTGCTCTCGAGCGGGCTAACCGCAGTGATGGGCGCGCTCGGCTTCGACATGCCGTCCACCTCTGCTCCTCTGGCGACGCGCACGGTGTTGATCTCGCTCGCTGTGGGTGTGCTGGTGACTCTGGCCGCCGCCGTGTTGCCGGCGATCCGGGCATCGCGGATACCGCCCGTTGCCGCACTCCAGGATGTCGACGTCCGACTACGGATGTCGGATCGGAAGCGAACCTTGATCGGTTCGATCGTTCTCGCCGCCGGTTTGGCCCTGGTTCTCAACGGGTTGTTCGGGGACATCCTCGACTTTGGTCCGCTCAATGAGCTGACCGCAGTTGGTGTCGGGGCACTCCTCGTGTTCCTTGCCGTGAGCATGCTCAGCTCCCGGGTGGTCAAGCCCGTGGCTCGCATCCTGGGTTGGCCCCTCCCCAAGCTTGACAACTTGACCGGGACGCTTGCGATCGAGAACACGACTCGCAAGCCGCGCCGCACCGCGACGACGGCATCGGCCCTGATGATCGGGTTGGCCCTCGTCGGGTTCTTCTTTGTGCTCGGCAATTCGATCAAGGCCTCCACCAGCGCCGCGATTGAGGAAGGCTTGCGCGCCGACTACGTGCTGAGCGTGAGCGGTTTCAGCGGGGGCTTCAGCCCTCAGCTTGGTGAGACACTCAGCACGGCCCCCGAGATCGGGGCGGTGACTGCGCTTCGCTTCGGCTTCTGGGACAACAACGGTACTGAGGACTTCGTCATGGGTATCGACACCGACACGGTGGAGCAGACCATTGAGCTCGGGGTTGTCGAGGGGTCTCTCGACGCTCTCGGCGATGGCGGTGTCTTTGTTCTGCAGGACAATGCAGATGCCGAGGGTTGGGCGTTGGGAGACACCGTCCCCATGGGTCTAGCCACGACCGGGCTCCAGGAGATGGAGATCGTCGGCATCTACACCGAAGCCAACGTTGTCCAGTCCAACTTCTTGATGGGCATGGATACCTACAAGGCGAATTTCGAGGGGTTCGGCACCGATGTCGATTTCGTCCTGGCTGTGAAGGCCGCAGACGGTGTGGCTCCTGAGACTTCGAGAGCCGTCATCAACGCCGCCGCCGCCGACTACCCGAACGTTGAAGTGAGGGATCAGGTGGAGTATCGGAAGTCGCAGGAGGCTCAGGTCAACACGATTCTCGTGATGTTCAACGCGCTGCTGGCGCTGGCTGTGATCATCGCCATGGTCGGCATCACCAACACACTCGCCCTCTCCGTCTTCGAACGGACCCGCGAGATCGGCCTGCTGCGTGCCGTCGGCATGACCCGTGGTCAGATCCGCAGGATGATCCGGTGGGAGTCGATCATCGTCGCCGTCATCGGTGCTTTGCTCGGCGTTGTGCTCGGTCTCTTCTTCGGCGTCGTGGTCACGCTGGCCCTGAAGTCACAAGGCATCGATGTCTTGGCGATTCCGGCGGGTCAGATCATCGGTCTGGTGATCTTCGGTGTGGTAGCCGGCCTGCTGGCAGCGATCATGCCGGCCCGTCGCGCCGCCAAGCTCAACATCCTCGAAGCCATCGCCTACGAATAGCCCGGACTCCCCCCGTTCTGGCGTATTCCTGTACGACATGTCGTACGGATCTACGCCAGAACGGGGGTGTTTGGGTATATGTCAGTCGCGGGGTTCATGCTGTCGGCATGAGCAATGAGAATCATCACGAGCTACTGCAATGCGCAGCAAGCCAGCACGGTGTGTTCTGCCGGCGGGACGCCGAAGACCTCGGAGTGCCCCGGAGCACTCTGGCGAGCGCAATCGAGTCGGGAAGACTGACCAGCCCGTACCCGGGAACATATGTCGTCACCGGAAGCCCGGATACACAGCTCCAGCGGATCGCGGTCGCCGTGTTGAGCATCCCCGGATTGGCTGCGGTATCGCACGAAACGGCGGCGGAGTTGTGGGGCATGACTCGACGAGGCATTCGGGCGATTCACGTTGTGACACCGCGGTGGGACCGGGTCGCACGCCCCGGGATTGTCGTCCACGAATCGCTAGATCTGGTTCGCGGCGATGTCCTGGTGAGCGACGGGATCGCGATGACATCGCCGGAACGAACGGTGGTCGACCTGGGGGCGACCAACAAGTGGATCGTCGAAAGCGCACTCGAGGAAGGTATCCGGCGGGAACTGTTCACATTGGTGGAGGTCGAGCGATTCGTCGACCGTGTGCGACGACGAGGTCGCAGTGGTGTCGGTGTGATACGTCCGCTGCTCGAGGAGCGTCGGAAGTGGGACACGGCGACCGAGAGCGTACTGGAGGACCTTTTTCGAAAGGCCGTGGCGCGACTGGGGCTGCCTGCACCGGAGGAGCAGTACACCCTGAGGGACGCCTCCGGTTTATTCATCTGCCGTGCCGACTTCGCCTACCCACGGTATCGAATGCTGATCGAGCTCGACAGCGAGGCCTATCACATGGACAGGTTGACGTTCCGGGGGGATCGAGCCAAGCAGAACCAGGCAGCTGCGGTCGGCTGGACTGTGCTTCGGTTCACCTGGTGGGATCTGCGGGATGGTCCCCACCGCATAGTTGCGCAGATCAAGGCGATCATGGCTGCCCACCAACCCGGCTAGACGACCCCCGTTCCGGCGTAGCTCCGTACGACATGTCGTACTGTCCTGTTGCAGCACATCCCTCACACATGTCGCGGGGCATACCTAACACTTAGTTGGGGTCCGACGAGAGTTAGATCCTATGAGTGCCAAGGAGATACCTGTGAGTGTGCGGAGGTTGATCGTGTC
>Ga0307423_1001331_pt1 | contig 15053 bp, 14 predicted proteins | sample SalMarWE160310MG_FD_202154 | JGI IMG/M metagenome (GOLD analysis project Ga0307423, IMG submission 202154) | Salt marsh sediment microbial communities from the Plum Island Ecosystem LTER, Massachusetts, United States - WE1603-10 | ecosystem: Environmental > Aquatic > Marine > Intertidal zone >...
GGAGAGTGACCCAAGACTCATTTCGCAGTTCACGGATGCCCGCATTTCGTTGCGCGAGCCCAGGTTCTCGAACCGAAACACGGCAATCCGTGAGGCCGGTTTCGAGTCTTGGGTCAGACTCCTAGGTCGGAGGTGACTCGAGTGCGACTCTCTTGCGCCGCAGACGAAGGTCTCGAATGATGAGGCTCTCGGTCGTCATTCCGGTCTACAACGAGAGCGGCACGCTGGAGAAGCTCGTCCAGCGTGTCCAGGAGGTCGACTACGGATGCGACCTCGAAATCGTGATCGTGGACGACGGATCCGATGACGGAAGCGGGGAGGTGGCGGAATCGCTCACCTCGCAGCACGCCGAACTCCTCTGTTTGCGGCACCAGAAGAACGCGGGCAAGGGAGCCGCGATCCGCACCGGCTTCGCTCGTGCCACCGGCGACATCATGATCGTTCAGGACGCCGACCTCGAATACGATCCCAGGGAGATCCCCTCGTTGATCGAGCTGATCCGCGACGACATCGCGGACGTCGTATTCGGCAGCCGCTTCCTCGCTCGAGGACCGCACCGGGTGCTCTACTACCGACACTACCTGGTCAATCGGATGCTGACCTCCCTCAGCGATTTTCTCACCAACTTGAACCTCACCGACATCGAGGTCTGCTACAAGGCTTTTCGCCGCGAGGTCCTGGCAGGGATCACCATCGAAGAGGAGCGCTTCGGCTTCGAGCCGGAGATCACGGCCAAGGTGGCGAAGGGCAACTGGCGGATCTACGAAGTCCCGATCTCCTACTACGGCCGCACCTACGAGGAAGGCAAGAAGATCGGCTGGAAAGACGGCGTCCGGGCCCTCTACTGCATTCTCAAGTACAATCTCTTCTCATCGGCACCCCCGGAGCCGCGGAAGGACAGGTGAAGGTCTCCTTCTACGCCACGATTCGCGCCATCGTCGGCACCAAGACGCTCGAAATCGAGGTGCCGGAGGGGTCCAGCATCCAGGAGCTGCTGGATCGCCTGATCGAGCGCTGTCCACCGCTCGGGGAAAAGCTCCTCGACCCCGAGGGAAAGCTCTCCCGCAGCGTCCAGGTTTTCGTCGACGGCCGCAGCTCGTCCAACCTGCCCGGCGGCCTGGAGACGAAGCTCTCCTCCGACCAGGCGGTCGACATCTTCCCGGCGGTGGCCGGAGGTTAGGGGACGCCGAGTTCGTCGAGCTTCGACTGAGGCACCACGCCGTTCTCCCAGCCTCGCACCCGGTAGTACTCCTCGAGCATCTGGTCGAGCTCGCTGACATGCCCCTTCGAGCCACCCATGGTCGATGGCTCCGTGGTGAAGCGGACGGGCAGGGTGTCGGATCCCTCCCCGAAGCCCGCCAGGTTGTTGTAGTAGCGTTCGAGCGTGTAGATGCGTTCGCCCGCTGCGAGGACGTCATCGGCGCTGAATTCGATGCCCATCCCCGCCGCGTACTGCGCGGCGTAGTCGTCGGCGGTCTGGGCGAAGGAGCTGAACTTGCAGAGGTTCAGGCTGTCCGAGAAGGCCGCCAGGTCCTGGAATGTCTTCGCCAGCTCGCCCTTTCCCTTCCAGGAAAGGGGATCCGGGGTCCCGCCGATCACCCCCAGCTCTGCGGCAGCGGTATAGGCGCGCAGGTGACAGGCACCGCGGTTGCTGGTGGCGTACCCCAGCCCCATCCCCTTGAGGCCCCGTGGATCGTAGGCGGCGATCGCCTGTCCCTTCACCTGCATACCCAGCTCGGGGTGGCCGAAGTGGGCGGCGGTACGCGCGGTGCCTTCGGCGAGAACGTCACCGATCCCCTCGCGCAGTGCGACTTTCTCAGTCAAGGCCACCATGGCGGCATGGTCGCCCCAGGACAGGCCCTCTCCATCGACGAAGCCCTTCTCGGTGCACTCCATGTAGACCGAGAAGACGTTTCCGAGCTCGATCGGATCGAGGCCGTAGTCGTTGCACTGGTCGATCAGCTTGGCGATCGAGCGCACGTCGCCGTTGTCGCAGTTGGCCCCCAGCGCCCAGGCCGACTCGTACTCGATGCTCTCCATCCTGAGTCCGCTATAGGGCCCGTCCTTGATCTCCACCTCCTTCTTGCAGGCCACCGGGCAGGCGTGGCAGGTGGGATCCCCCACCAGCAGGTTCTGCTGCACGTACTCGCCCGAGATGCCTTCGGCCTTGTCTCCGAAGGAGGTCAGCTGGCTGTTCCGTGTGGGGAGGGCACCGAGGGCGCTGGCGATGTTCATCAAGGAGTTGGTGCCGTAGATCGAGAGGCCCCCCTTTCGAGGGCTGGTGATGTGCTTCTCGTCGCGAATGGCATCGAGGGCCTGACGGCGCGCGGTCTTCCAGGCGGCCGGATCGTCGACCTGGCTCTTCTTCGTCTTGGCCTGAATGACGATGGCCTTGAGCTGCTTGCTTCCCCCCACGGCCCCGGTCCCGCCGCGTCCGAAGGCCCGGTCGTCTTCGTTGAGCCAGGCCGCGAAGCGCGACATCCGCTCGCCTGCCTGGCCAATGGCGCAGACCGAGAGGTCCTTCTCGCCGTAGCGCTGCTGGAAGAAGGCGACGGTCTCGTGAATACCCCTCCCCCAGATCTCCGATGCGTCGCGCAGCTCCACCCCGCCCTCCGAGACGAAGGCGTAGACCGGGCGCTCGGACCGGCCGGCGAAGACGAGACCGTCCAGACCGGCCCAACGCAGCCGCGCAGCGGTCCATCCACCCTGGTGGCTGTCGGTCACGGTGCCGGTGAGAGGCGACTTGGTCACTGCCGCCCAGCGCCCGCTCATGTTGGCCTCCGAACCCGTCAGGGGGCCATTCATGAAGCAGAGGATGTTCTCCGGAGAAAGCGGATCGACCCGTGGCCCATTCTCCAGCAGGTAGCGCACGCCCAGCCCCCGGGCGCCGATGTACTTCCGGACCCAGCTCTCCGGAGCCGGGCGCACCTCGACCCGGCCCTGCTGCAGATCGATGTGGGCGATGCGATTGCCGTACTCTGTGAGCTTCATGGGTGACTCCCCTCCTGACGGTCGCCGACCGGGGCTTCCGTTTGCGCCAGTATACTCCCGAGCGGGACGGGTGGCCCCGAAGTCACCCCGGCAGGGACGCGCCGCCTGAGAGCTGGGAGAGTTGGCAGCGCGTCTGGGGCCAGGTGGCGTCCGCGGGCGAAATCGCTCGAGACCCCTCGGAGGAAGCGCCTGGCGCGTCGGGCAGCAGCGGGAACTCCGCGTATATTCGATGGAAGGGAGGTAGCCATGCGATTCCGGCCCCGCACAGTCGTTCTCGTCTCGATGATCCTCGCCCTCGCCGTGGGATTCTTCATCAGCGGAAGCCTCCTCTACCAAGCCTTCATCGGTCTCGATCCCACTGCCTACCCGGCAGGGCCGTTCTTCCAGGCGATCGGGGAGGCCGTGCTGCCGCCTGGACTGGACGTGACGGTGGCGAGCGTGGTAATGGCGATCGGCTCGCTGCTGCTTCTGGCGATCGTGGTGTTCTTCCTGGTGCGCGGCTCGGTGCGCGCCAAGGTGGCGGAAACCGACCCCGGTCGGCGCGGCTTCCTCACCGGAGCCGCCTCGGGAGCCGGCGTGGCCCTGGGATCGCTGGTGGTGGGAGCCGGCGCCGCCGCGGGACGCTTCAGCCCCTGGCTGCCCGTGGGCGAGGAGATCTTCGGTGGCGAGGTGGTAAAGACACACCCTGAGTGGAAGGACGCCTGGAAGGGCAGCCGCGTCCAGAACTACCGGCGCTTCGGACGCACCGAATTCATGGTCTCCGACATCGCCGAGGGCACGGGCCCCCTGCGCCAGGAGGCCGACGCGATACCGCGCCTGGCCATCGAACGGGGCGTCAACTACATCGACACTTCTCCCGACTACTCGGCCACCGGCAGCGAAATCGCCGTGGGCAGAGCTCTGGGGAGCGCAGGCCGCCGGGATCAGCTCTTTCTCGCCACCAAGTGGTGTACCCCCAAGGGACATCTTCCCGCTGGAACTGCCGTCGCAGACTACATGGCGGCGTTCGAGGCCAGCCTCTCGCGTCTCGGCACCGACTACGTGGATCTGGTGCACGTACACGCCTGCGACGAGGTCCCCCGCCTGATGGACGAGAACATGCACGAGGCCTTCGACCGCCTCGAGGCGCAGGGCAAGGCCCGATTCCTGGGCTTCTCAAGCCACACACCGAACCTGGTGGAGGTGGCCAACACCGCCATCGACTCCGGACGCTTCGACGTGATGATGCTCGCCTACCACCACGGTATCTGGCCGCAGCTGAACGCGGTCATCGCTCGCGCTCGCAAGGAGCAGGACATGGGCGTGGTAGCCATGAAGACGCTGAAGGGCGCCAGGCACCACGGTCTCGAAGGATTCCGGGAGGAGGCCGACGCGTATTCGCAGGCTGCACTCAAGTGGGCGCTCTCGAATCCGGACGTCTCCTGTGCGGTGATCTCCTTCTTCGAGCTACAGCACGTGGACGAGTATCTCTACGCATCGGGCAAGTCTCTCACTCGACGAGACCTGGCCATCCTGCGCAAGTACGACGAGCATATCCTGGGCAGCTACTGCGCACCCCACTGCGGTGCCTGCCTGGCGAGCTGTCCCGAGGGTGTGCCCATCCACGACGTGCTACGCCACCGCATGTACTTCGAGAACTACGGCTGGGAGAAGGAGGGAATGCGCCTCTACTCCGAGCTGCAGGTCGACGCCTCGGCGTGCAGCGGCTGTCCGGCGCCGTGCCTGGGCAGCTGCCCGGTGGGCGTCCCGATCGCCGAGCGGACGACGGGAGCCCACCAGCTGCTGAGACTCGCGTAGCCCATCGCGCTACCCTGACCCCCCCTGGTTCGGATGATTGGCGAGGAGGGCGTGGGTGTGGGCGATTCATTCGACGTCATCGTAGTCGGAGCCGGCTTCGGCGGCGCGACCTGCGCCGCACTGCTGGCGAAGCGCGGGCTGCGGACGCTGCTCGTCGACAAGAATGCGATTCCGGGCGGAAAGGCCATGACCGTGGGCGAGAAGGGATTCCGCTACGACCTCTGGCCGATCGTCGGCGGACCGAGCCTGAATTCGCGCTTCGCGGAAGTGCTCGACGAGCTCGAGATGGCGGATCAGGTCGAGATCTTGACTCCCGAGCAGAGCAACGTCCTGATGTACCGGGGCGACGCCGGTGAGTACGCCTCGTTCGCCGGCTCCGCCGTCCCGAATCCGGAGGGTGCCGGGGCCGCTCTCCAGCTCCTCGGCATCACCGGCGAAGACCTTCCGGAGGTGATGCGGCTCTTCGGCGACATCGGCCAGGCCACCCCGGAGCAGATCCGCGATCTCGACGACGTCACCTTCAGCGAGTTCCTCTCCCGCTATCGCCTGCCGCAGTCGGTGCTGAGCTATCTCGGCATGCAGGCCAACATCATCTTCGTCGTGCCCATCGACCTGCTGGCCGCCTCGGAGATGATCCGGGTGCTCCAGGACTTCGGCGCGGGAGGCGCCGGGCGTTATCACCGCGGTGGCTTCGGACGGATGGCCGAGGTGTTCTGCCAGGGCGTCGAGCGCTACGGGGGGCGCGTCCTGCTCGGCTCGCGGGTCGAGCGGATCGCAGCAGCGACGGGAGCGGTGACCGGCGTGGTCACCGACCGGGGAACCTTCGAAGCCCCGATCGTGGTGAGCAACGCCGGAATCCAGCCGACCGTGCTGCGGCTGGTGGGAGAGGAGCACTTCGACGCCAGCTACCTGAGCTACGTGCGCGGGCTGGTACCCTCCTGGGGCATCGTGGGAACCCGTTACTTTCTCGATCGGCCCTACTTCGAGCACGGCATGTACGTCGCCTTCTCCGACCAGAGCTACATGGACAGCGACCGCTTCGCGCGCATGAAGTCGGGCTGGATCCCCGAGGAGTTCCTGGTCTTCAACGTGGTCCCCGCCTTCTACGATGCCAGTCTGGCGCCCGAAGGAAAGCAGTGCGCACTGGTCGGGACCCTCTGCTCTCCCGACCCGGAGCTCGGCATCATCGACCGCATCTGGGAGCGGCTCGACGAGACGGTGGAGAGGCTCTGGCCGGGGCTCGCCGAGTGCACCGAGTCGAAGGTGCGCTACGGAAATGCGCAGGTCTCGGGGCTGACCCGCGACTCGGTGGTTCCCGGCCAGGGCGGCGAGTGCATCGGCCTGGCCCAGATCGTCGGCCAGTGCGGGCGCCACAAGCCCTCCGCCAAGGCACCGCTCCGCGGGCTCTTCTACGTGGGCTGTGACGCCGGGGGCTATGGCTGCGGTACGCACCAGGCCGCCGATTCGGGCGTGAACGTCGCGGGCATGGTGTGCCGCGAGCACCGGATCCGCAGCGCGGCTTTCTAGCTGGAGCTCGTACGGCCGATTGCGCGCCGCCGCCGCGCAGCGAACTCGGGCGCCTCGCGGATGCAGGTGGCGAGGATGCGGAAGGACTCCAGGAAAGAGCGGAATCCGGCGCGATCGAAAGGCGCGGCCCCCTCCCCCACCTCCGGGTAGCCGCGCTCGTCGGCCTCGAGCTGCTCCCAGTTGCAGAAGAGCCGCCCCCACTCGCTCTGCAGAGCTGCGTCCATCTGCTTCTTCGCCTTGAAGGTGTACCAGAACATGTCGTGGTAGCCGACGCTGGCGAGGTAGGACCAGGGCGCGAGGAAGGTCTTGAGGGACCACTCGAGGGGCTTCTTGAGGGGTCCCCAGTAGATCAGGTGCTGCCCTCGCGACGCGAAAGTCATCTTGCGGAAGGGCCCGACGAAGTTCCAGCGCTCCTCGGCAGCGTCGAGATCGCCCACCATCTCGATGTCGCGCACGTCTCCACAGCCCAGGCCGAGCTCATGAGCGAGACGGATGTACCGGATCGAGAGTGGATCGAAGCCCATCAGCTTGGCCGCCACGGCATCGATGGCGACCTGGTCGGCGCTCGCCAGCAGCACGTTCTTGACGTGGGGGATCATGCAGCGCGGTCCGGGACCGTCGCCCGCGAAGGTTCCGTCCATCACCGCGAAGATTCCACGGTGGATCTTCTGCTGGATCATCAGGAGATCCACGAGCGTGTCGTGAATCACCGGATGTGTCCAGTGGCGCCGCTCGTTCAGGAGACCACCGAAGGCGTTCTTCATCGCGCCCGTGGTGGTGGTGAAGACGTGGGTCTTCACCGTGGGCAGATGAATGATGCTTTCACCGATGAAGCGCCGGGGAATGTGGAAGCCATCCGGGTAGACCTGGTTGAGGCAGAGAAACCGGTCCGCGAGATCACCGACTGCCTCGCGGACGTGGATCCATTCCTCTCCTTCGTAGAGGTGGACGTTGCGAAGCCCGTGGGCCTCCACCACCGGGAGCTGCTTGTTCTCCCGCTCGGCGAGGTGAGCGTCGACGACGACGGTGCGGTTGTGGCAGGCGTGGATCAGGCTCGAATCGTAGCCGTCCGCCTTCATGGCGCGGATCACGCCCTCGAGCTGCCAGGGCGTCGTCGAGCAGGCGGGGAAGAAGAAGTGCCAGCTGGTGTTCACCTTGAGTGCGGTGTCGACGTCCTTGGGCAGGACGTCCTGGTAGCGCGCCAGGTTCATCAGCCGGTGATGGTCCGCCAGGACCGTCCTCGGTGAGGTGCGAACGATCGCCACCTCGCTCTTCGTCATCTTCGTCACCTCTGTGGGCCTGCCGTCAGCTTAACCCAGGAGGATCTCACCACGCCGATTGGACTGCGATCGCAGTTCGCGCGAAGCGTCCTCGCCCCATCCTCCCCCTCCCCCCGCGGGGCGAGGCTGGCAGCTTCCACGATAAGGTTGCGGCATAGTCGCTCCCCGGAGGATGATCGATGTCGTCGCAGGTCCTGAAGGTGGAGAAGCAAGATGGAGTCGCGACTCTCACACTGAATCGCCCGGAGGCGATGAATGCCCTCTCCAGGGATCTCCGGGTCGCGATCTCGGCGAGCTTCAACGATCTACAGGCGGACGACGCGATCCGCGTGGCCATCGTCACTGGCGAGGGTCGCGCCTTCTGCGCCGGCCTCGATCTGAAGGAGTTGGGTGCGGAAGACACCGGCGGCCCGGCCGCCCTGCAGGAAAGCGACGCGATTGCCGCCATCAAGGCGTTCGAGGGTCCCGTTGTCGGCGCTGTCAACGGGCATGCGATCACGGGCGGCTTCGAGCTGGCACTGGCCTGTGACATTCTGATCGCATCGACGGAGGCGCGCTTCTCCGATACACACATCCGCGTTGGAGTCCTGCCGGGCTGGGGGCTCAGTCAGAAGCTCCCGCGCTTGATCGGCATCTCCCGGGCAAAAGAGCTCTCGCTCACGGGCAACCCGATCGGGGCGGAGCAGGCCCTGGCCTGGGGACTCGTCAATCGCGTGGTCGCACCGGAAGAGCTTCTGCCGGCCTGCCGGGCTCTGGCCGCCGACATGTGCTCCTGCGATCAGAAGGCGCTTCGAGGCTACAAGAAACTCATCGACGAGGGCTACGGAATGTCCTTCTCCGACGCCATGAAGCACGAAGCCGAGGCAGCGATCCGTTTCGCCGCGGACGTTACCGCGGGTGAGATCGCGGCGCGACGAGAGGGCGTGATCGAACGAGGGCGGATGCGAAGCGGCACCTGACCGCTCACTCGGTATGGAGAGCCTCGACCGGGTCGAGTGAGGCGGCCCGGCGCGCCGGCAACACACCCGAGAGAAGCCCCGTGATCAGACTCACCAGCAGCGCCGCGGCGATGTATCGCGGCGGCGTGTACACCGGCATGCCGGGAACGGCCAGACGCAGCAGAGCCGCGATACCGAGCCCCACCGCAACGCCGCTGGCGCCGCCGACCACGGTGAGAATCACCGCTTCGAGCAGAAACACGCGCTGCACGTGGCGCTCCGTCGCGCCCACGGCCCGCATCAGGCCGATCTCACGGATGCGCTCGTTCACCGCGATCCACATCATGGTGAGGATTCCGATTGCACCGACCAGCAGGGAGATCCCTCCGATCGCCGCCACCGCAGTGGTGATGACCCGCATGACGTTCTCGAAGACCTTCAGCATCGCGGTCTGGGTGACGATGGTGAAGTCCTCCTTCCCCGCGTGACGCTCTGTCAGGAGTGTCCGGACTCCCGTCACCACCGCCTCGGTCATGCCCTCGTGGGAGAAGAGCACGTGGACCTCGACCAGCTCGTCGAGGTTGAACATCTGCATCACCGTCGCGACCGGCACATAGGCCGAATCGTCGATGTCGAAGCCCAGCATCCGCCCCCTGGGAGCCATCACACCGATCACGCGAAGCCGGAAGCCCGCCACGCGGACGAACTCGCCGAGGGCGTTCTTCTCGCCGAAGAGCTCGCGCTTCAGCGTCGGTCCCAGCACCGCCACCATCGAGCTGCGACGGGGATCTCCCGGCGGAAGAAACGAGCCCTGGCCGACTTCGAACTTCCACACCTCCGGCACCTCCGACGTCACCCCATAGATGAAGACGCTGCGCCCTCGCCCTCCCCCTTCCACCCGCGCCTGTCCCACCGCCATGGGAACCACCTTCTGCACGCCCCGCACGCGCTCCAGTGCCTGGGCGTCGTCGATGGTGAGCTTGTGCGTCGTCCCTCCCAGGATCCCGGGGATTCCCATCGTCTCGGTCTTCCCTGGATTGATCTGCAGCACGTTGGTGCCGAACTGCGTGAACTCGGAGATCAGATAGCGACGCGTTCCCTCCCCGATCGAGGTGAGCAGGATCACCGCGGCAATCCCGATCGCGATGCCGAGCATGGACAGGAAGGAGCGCAGTCGGTGGCTGCGAAGCGATCCCAATCCGAGGAGCAGATAGTCATCGGGCGCCACGGGTCTACCTCCCCGCCAGCGCCGCGACCGGATCCAGACGCGTGGCTCTGTGGGCCGGGAGCACGCCGAAGAGCGCCCCCAGACAGACCGAGATGCCAAGGGCCGCGGCGACGGCCCAGGGAGGCGTCGAGGCGGGAAAGGCCGGATACACCAGCACCAGAATCCGGATGCTCGCCCAGCCGAGGGTCAGGCCCAGCAGGCCGCCCATGGAAGTGATCAGGATCGCCTCGGCGAGAAAGACCGCGAGAATCTGGCCGTTACCGGCGCCGATCGCCTTCAGCAAACCCACCTCCCGGGTGCGTTCCGAGACCGAGACCAGCATCAGGTTCATGATCCCGATCCCCGCCACCGCGAGCGAGACAGCGGCGATGCCACCCAGAGCCAGCGTGAGCGCGGTAAGAATCGAGGAAAGGGAGGAGACGACGGATTCCTGGGTGATGCAGGTGACGTCTTCCTCGCCGTGGCGCTCGGTCAGGATGGCGACGGCGCGCGAGCAGGCGGCGTCCACGTCGCGGTGGGCGCCCACACCGATCACCACCCGAAACAGCGAAGTCCGGTTGAAGATCTGCATCGCGGTGGCGACGGGCACGATGACGAGATCGTCCATGTCGAAGCCTACCTGCTCCCCGCGGCCTTCCAGCACGCCGATCACACGCATCCGCCAGTCGCCCACCCGCACCGCGCGGCCGACCGCCGGCTCGCTCCCGAAGAGCTCGTCGGCAACCGTGGCGCCGAGAACGACCACCTGGGAGCTCCGCTCCAGGTCGCCGGTCGGCAGAGTACGCCCCGTAGCAACCGTCAGCTGACGAATCTCCAGAAACTCCCTGGTAGAACCCAGCACAATCGCCTGACGGCGTCGCTCGCGATGGGCGATCGTCTCGTTCCCCATCGATACCGGAGCGACCAGGTTGACCTTCGGGATGCCGCGCCTCAGCGCCTTCGCGTCATCGAGCGTCAGATCGTTGGGAACCCCGCCCATGCCCGGAAAGGTCCCCGTCGTCTCGTTCTTCCCCGGAAGGATCACCAGGAAGCTGCTGCCGAGGGTCGAGAACTGACCGGTCACGTAGCGCCGCGCCCCTTCGCCGAGGGCGGTGAGCGCGACCACGGCGGCGACACCGATGGCCACACCCACCAGGCTCAGCGAGGTGCGAAGACGGTGGCGGGCCAGCGCCGTGAGCGCGAAGGCGCCGAGATCGCCGGGCGTCAACTCGCCGGCTCCGGCGGCGCCGCGATGGTCGGGCCTTCTCGGAGCTCCCCGCGCCCCGCACGCCGTACGATTCGGCCATCCTCCATCAACAGGGCGCGATTGGCCCGAGCGGCCATCGCCAGATCGTGGGTCACCACGATGAGTGTGAGGCCATCGGCATTCATTCCCTCCAGCACGTCCATGACGTGACGCCCCGCGCTGCTGTCCAGGTTCCCGGTGGGCTCGTCGGCCAGGAGCATCTGGGGACGCATCACCGTGGCGCGGGCGATGGCGACCCTCTGTTGCTCACCGCCCGAGAGCTCTGCCGGCCGGTGTCGGGCTCTCTCCCCCAGGCCCACCGTGCCCAGCGCGGCGGCCACCCGTTCCCGGCGCTCCGCGCGCGGGACCCCGGCAAAGATCATGGGAAAGGCCACGTTCTCCGCCGCATCGAGGCGGGAGATCAGCTGGAAGCTTTGGAAGACGAACCCGATCTTGTGGCGCCGGATCGAGGAGAGATCCTCTTCCGAGAGGGATCCGACATCTTCGCCGTTCAGGCGGTACACGCCCCGGCTGGGCCGATCGAGACATCCCAGGACGTTGAGCAGGGTGGACTTGCCGGACCCCGAGGGTCCCACCACGGCGACGTAGTCACCCGCCTCGATGCTCTCCGAGACGTCGTTCAGGGCGTGCAGGAGCTGACCGCCCATCGCGTAGGTCCTGTACACCCCCTCGAGCTCGATCATGGGCGATACTCGATCTCCTCCACCTGGACCCGGGCACCGGCCTTCACCTCGACGCGGTCCAGGGAGATCACCACCGCCTGCTCCGGGGACAGCCCGTCGCGGATCTCGACCCAGTCCCAGTTCCGGAGGCCCACCCGGACGGGCTGCTCGACGAGCCTTCCGTCCCTCGCTACCAGCGCGCGGTTCCCTTCCAGGAGTGCCGAGGTGGGGAGGCGGAGCACTGGATCCCGCGCCTCGAGCACCACTTCGACGTCCGCCGAGGTTCCCGGCAGCAGCCTCTCCACGATCCCCGGATCATCCAGCTCGACCTCGATCTCGACGGTGCGGTTCTGCGCTTCGACGTCCAGCACATAGGGTGCGACCCGGACCACCTTCCCAGGAAACGAGGCGCCCGGGTGGGAGTCGACGGTCACCTTGGCCTGCTGTCCGGTGCGAATCGCGCCGGAGTCGACCTCGTCCATCGGAGCGCTCACGTAGAGGGAGGTGGGGTCGATGACGTCGACCACGGCGGGCGCAGTGAGGAGTGGGGGAGACGGAGTGATCCACTCGCCCACCTCGACGGCGACCTCCGCGATGATGCCGTCGAAAGGCGCGCGGATCACCAGCTTTTCGAGCTCGACCTCGATCGCCGCGATCTGGGCCTGCGCTCGATCCACCTCGGCCGCGGCCGCATTGCACGAGGCGCTCGCGCCCTCGTAGGCACTTTCGAGCTGATCCAGCAGGTCGGCGGAGACGATCGCCTCTTCGGCGAGCTTGCGTTTCCGCCCCAGCTCCCGCAGGGCGCGGTCGCGCGCGATGCAGGCCTGGCGGCGGGAGGCTTCGGCGACCTTCAGGCCCGCTTCGGCGAGGCGAAGCTGGGCGCGCTGCGTCGCATCGTTCAGACCGATCAGCGGAGCGCCGGCCGTCACCCGGTCTCCCTCGCGATGCGCGATCTCCACGACCCGACCGCCGACCTCCGACGAGAGCTGCGCCCGCCGCCGGGCGCGAACCGTCCCCGCCTTCGTGTTGGTGATCGTCGACTCGACCCGGCCGCGCTCCACGCGAACCACCTTGACGTGGATGCGCTCGGGAGCGAGAAGCGTGAACCTCAGCAGAACCGCCGCCACCGCAACCAGGACAAGAGACCATAGGAGCCACTTTCGCATCGCGACGAATTGTACTCACTATTGACTGCCTCGCGAGGAGAGGCGCCGAGCCTTCACGGGTCACTGGTAGCGAGGTAGAGTGCGACAGTCGGCTGGAGCGGGTCTCTGTAGACATCGCATAGAGGATCTCGCATGACCGTGACACGTCTCCCGGTCGTTGGGGTGCTGGGCTCGGGCAGCGTCGCCCACGAAGAGCGGGCGCGGACACTGGGACGCTGGCTGGCAGGACAGGGTGTGCACCTGCTGACCGGTGGGGGCGGCGGTGTGATGAGCGCCGTCAGCAGGGCGTTCTCGGAGCTTCCGACGCGTCGAGGGCTCGTCATCGGCATCATTCCCGGTGCGACGCAGTGGGAGGCTTCCGAGCCGCGGCCGGGCTATCCGAACCCCTGGGTCGAGATGGCGGTGTTCACCCACCTCCACATGAGCGGCCGCAACGGGACGGATCCGATGTCGCGCAATCACATCAACGTGCTGAGCGCGAATGTCCTGGTCGCCCTTCCGGGCGGATCGGGAACCGCCCGTGAGGTCTCGCTGGCTCTGCGCTACGGCCGACCCGTCGTTGCATACCTTCGATCCAGAGACGAGATCCCGGATCTTCCCGCTGTGGTTCGGGCCGAGGGCGACCTGGAGAAGATCAAGGAGTTCGTTCGCGAGAAGATCGGGCGAGCTGAGAGGCGTCCTGGAAGCAGCCGGCCTTCAGCTGTCGAATAATCTGAGCGCGCCATCGTCCAATCACGCCGGGCGCGCGGGTGTCGTGTCGCCGCCGCATCACTCGGAGGTGCTCCCATGGTCCGGACCGCGATCTTCTCCCTGATATTCGTGATTCCCCTCCTCCTCGCCACCAGCGCCTGGTCCGACTCCGGGAGTCACTGGTCCATCGATCCGCCCTTCTTTCCCCATCGCGGCCGGATCGGCGTGCAGGTCGAGCCGATGACTCCGGAGCTTCGAGGCTATTTCCACGCGCCGGCGGACCGCGGCGTGCTGGTAGCCCGCGTGGAGCCGGACCGCCCCGCCGCGCGCGCGGGGCTTCGCGTGGGGGACGTGATCGTCTCCGCAGACGGGGAGCCCGTTCGCGAGCCCTTGGAGCTGATCCGGATCGTCGCCGCAGCGCCAGCGGGAGAGGCGATCGAGATCGGCATCCTGCGCGAGGCAAAGGACCGGAAGCTGAACGTCGAGCCGGAGGGCGAGCCGAGCCTCTGGGCGGAGCCGGAGCGCCTCGGCATCTGGTTCGAGGAGAAGCTGCAGCACGGCAGCCGGGAGCTCCGTGAGCGGCTCGAGCAGCTCGAGAGGCGGCTCGATGAAATCGAACGCAAGCTCGAGGAACGAGACGACGGAACCGGAGAAGCCGCCCGGGAAACCTAGCGGCTATTCGTCCTCCAGCAGCTCTTCCATCCTCCGGCGGATCTCCTCCTCCGTCATCTGGATGACGAGGGTCTTGATCCGGTATTCGGGCGCATCGGGATCGGCCTCGTGCTCGGCGTTCTTCTCGACGGACAGGGCGAGGGTGCGATCGGTGGGAATCGCCGTCACCGCCTTCCGGAAGCCCTCCTGGGTGCCGGTGTTGTCGACACCCGTCCCCTTGACGCTCTTGATCACGGTGCGCGACAGCACAGAACCTTCCGGCTCGACCGCGAAATCCCGCTCCGTGCGGGGCTCGATGTCTTTGGGAGCCTTGCCCCCCACCGTGGAGCCGCCGAATCCCTTGGCCTCTCGGCTGGTCACCAGGATCTTGAAGATCTGCTGCTCCTCGTCGTATCCGAGGAACTTGCCCTCGATTCCGTAGCGCTTGGCCTTCTTGGCGTGGGCAACGCCGGGAACCAGGGCGAGAGAAACCACTGCGAGCCCCACGGCCAGTACCTGGAGCCCGCCGATCGCGAGTGTCTTCGAAGCCACCTTCTCGTCATCCTCCCTTTTCCCTCGACGGCGGGATTCTACTCGACTCCAGCGGACGGGGTGCGAAGGAGATCCAACGCGGGCCGCGCCCGAGCCCGGCAATCCGGCCTGAAATGCGGGCTAGACGTCTACGTTCTCCGCATCGACCTCGACCTCGAAGTCGCCATTCGCCGCGATGCCGAGGCCCTGGTAGTACTCGCGAAAGGTCTCTGCGATCGCATCGATGGGAACGTCCGCGAACTCGCCGCGCTGGGCCAGGTACTCCATGTGGCGGTTCCCGTCTTCGTCGAAAGGCTGGAAGATCGAATCTCGGCGACCGTCGAAC
>Ga0307423_1001332_pt1 | contig 15053 bp, 12 predicted proteins | sample SalMarWE160310MG_FD_202154 | JGI IMG/M metagenome (GOLD analysis project Ga0307423, IMG submission 202154) | Salt marsh sediment microbial communities from the Plum Island Ecosystem LTER, Massachusetts, United States - WE1603-10 | ecosystem: Environmental > Aquatic > Marine > Intertidal zone >...
ACATTTCCTCCCACCCCTCAAGCTCCGGCGGGACCTGAAACGCGTGCGGATCCGGAAATCTTCCTGCTCTTTCCTCTGCCATCTTCAATCCTCCTTGTAATGTTGGTGGTTGATAAGGATATGCGTGAGGCTAACCTGATGAAATCGCAGTTGAGATCCTCCTCATACGTCTCGGTTCAGGGGAGGCGGCAGAAAGCTATGCTACGGTGGTGCTAAATGGGGTGTCAGATCAGATAATCTATATCATGGACGGTAAAAAAAGGTCTGTCAATTTCAATTTCTTTATGGTATCCATAACTATGGTTTATGGATAGGGCAGCTCCATAAATTTTGTTTAGAAATTAGAAACGGGCCATAGACATGATCAACCTCCACCACCTCAGGGTCTTCCATATGACCGCCAGACATCTCAGCTGTACGGCGGCCGCTGAAAGGCTTTACATTACCCAGCCGGCCGTGACAGCACAGATCAAGCGATTTGAAGAGCAATGCAGCCTGAAGCTTTTTAAAAGAAAGGGCAGAAATATCTTCCTGACCGACGAGGGCAGGGCGCTCTTCGATTATGCCAAGAGGATCTTTGCCTGTGAAAAGGAGCTTGAAAATGTTATCGAGGAGATGCGGGAGTTGAAGCGGGGTGTCTTACGCCTGGGGACCACCAAGACCTATGCCCGTTACTTCATGCCCTTTCTGGTGACCAATTTTCACGAGGCCTATCCCCATATCAAGATTCACCTGGACGAAGGCAGTTCAGCGGACATGATCCGTAGCCTGGTGGACTTGAAAAACGAGGTTGCGGTCATCGCCAGGGCCGAAGAGAACGCCGAGGTGCGCTTTATACCCTTCAGCCAGGAGGAACTGGTGGTGATTCTTGCCCCTGACCATCCGTTTGCCTCAAAAGATACGATTTCCGTCAAGGAGTTGGCCGGGGAGCCCATTATCATGAATGAGGTGGGGTCGGGGACACGGAAAAAGGTCAGCGCGCTCTTCGCCCAGAACCAGTGTGCCCCGGACATCCTGATGGAGACGAGCAATGCCGAATTCATCAAAGAACTCGTCCACCGGGGGGAGGGGGTTTCGTTCCTTGTGCGGGAAGCCGTTTCAATTGAACTCCAGGAAAAGAGACTGGCGACCGTTCCCCTGGAAGGACCAACGATCCATCTGGATGTGAGCATCGCCTATCTTAAAAATCAGAACCTCAGCCTCCCGGCGCAGGCCTTCGTGGATATTCTCCTGAAGATTGCTCAGGAGGAGCCGGGAAACGGATTGCGGGACATCATGGCCCGGGTCTTTGCCCACTGGAAATGATTCTTTTAGCGTTACTCTTCTTTTATCAGCATGTCGTGCATCGTCGATGATGCCAACTCGGCAAAGGCGAGATCATTGATGTGATTGTCCACCTCCAGGACACGAACCAGGGAGGCCAAATCTTTTTTCAGTTTTCCTATGGATTTCAGCACCTCACTGCGGCATCCGATTCAAGATTCAGGTAATAAAGTTGCGAATGCTTTTCATCATGACGATCTTGTAAGCTTTTCCAAAGCCTCGATCAATGCTGCCGCAAATTCAGGATCGTTGATATGATATGATAATAAATGGAGGGAAGATTCAGAGTTAAGGGTATTCTTCAATGTCGCTGTAAAGCGTTCACGTGCTATGGGATCATACAAGGGGCCTTCTTTACAGTCAAAGGCCGAGAACCCTCCCATGGGAACAAAAACAGCACACGGCCCTCTGGCTTCATTGCATAGGTTGGCTATTACCTTCGCCAGGGTTTCCATCTCATCCCGGGCTGTTCGGACGGCAGTTATTGCCGCATTATGGCTATGATAAGACCGATTCGGAAAGCGTTGTTTGGCAGTATTTAGTGCTCCGGTCACCAGAAAATCTATGTTGCCGGGAACCAGAATCGTCGGTATCCCTTTTTGCAAAGCGGCCGAGCCCCGGCCGGATCCGGCATCGTAATCCCCGCCGAAAATATGATCAGTGATTTCGTGAAGAGACAGATCCAGCACTGCCTTCACATCCTCCTCGATCACCATCTCTTCCATGGCCTTTCCGCCGGCTCCAACCGTATGAAAGACAACCACCTCATTGCCATCCTTTTCCAGACGATCCCTCACCTTTTGAACGCAACACTCTGTGGTGCCAAGTGTTGAGATAAAGATCAATGGTTTTTCCGGAGAAATAGACTTTGGTGGGTATCGCATCATCCCGGCCATTGCCATCGCACCGTTGTGCAGGATCTTATTGGTAATACGGTTGAGTCCTGAAATATCGGAAACCGAATGCAGCATGAGGATATCCTTGGTCCCCACAAAGCCACGCGTATCTCTGGAAGCCATGGTAGAGATCATGACCTTGGGAAAGCCGATAGAGAATGAGCGCATCACAGCTGTACCTAATGTGGTTCCCATTGATCCACCCAAGCTGATAACACCACTGATATCACCCTGCCTGTAAAGATCCTGGGCACATCTAATGGCCCCGTTAATCATCACGTCCAGGGACCTCCCTTCATGCCCCATTTCCTGGACTTCAATCAGGGTTTTACCTCCGGCGTTGGCCACCTTTTCTCGGTCGATGCTCACCGGAACGGGGCTTTCTCCTTTAATGCCCGCATCCAGGACCAAAACCGGAATCCCCGCCTCTTTAAAGCAAGCTTTAAGGTAAAGGGCTTCCCTGCTTTTGGTATCCATGGTGGCTATAAGGAGAACATTATCCATATCTTAATCAGCAAGCCCATTTTTAAAAAAGTTGGCCAATACGGGCTGGTCTATTTCCACTCCAAAGTACTTGTAATAGGGATCACATTTTGAAAGAAGCATAAAAGTTATCTTATCCTTCAAATACCTTTTTTCCTCTTCTAACGTATCAAAATTTCCCCCGCCTTTGGAGATAATCAAATCGGCACGGCTCACTAAATCGGTTACTTCGTTCGAACATCTTTTTAGAATAGTACCGGGCAAAGGACCGTCAATACCGTTTTCAATAAGTGTCGCTATCTTGTCTATGCCTACCGCCTTTGCCTCATCAAGAGTCGCATCGTTGAGCGTGGGGACACTCCTCACTACAAAGGCGATTTCAAGGTCGCACATTTTTCTTATTGTCTTGATCAATAACTTGTCAAACACAATTTCACCGGCATTGTCTCCAAAAAACAACAAGAGACGGCTTTGTTGAAGGCGCTTTTTAAATTGCCCGTACATCGCTTTTGAAATGGGCGCTTCCAGCTTTTCCGTGATTGAGTTCTCAATGTACTGCCTGCTGTCACTGATCATGACATCAATGGCATTTCCGAATATGGCGAGTTTAACAGCGGTATAGAGAGGGTCGGGAGCCTCATGCACTAAATTTTCCAGGAAAGGATAAACCTCCATAATCCTTTTGTTTTGTTTTAATTTCAGCGAACAAAAGGGATCTTGACTTTTTGTCGTATCAGCAATTCTTCCCCAAATAAGCTCGATAATTTCCGCACTTGTAATATCCCAGGATTGCCCCCTCAATGAAGGAATTTCCAATATCCTACTATACAATTCCTTCGCAGCATACTCATCCAGGGCCAGTTTCCTGATTGCTGTGATCGACATCTTCAGTATGCAAGGAATGCAGTCCGGTTTAATCAGCATATTTCTTCCGCTCAAAAAGCCTTTACCATCGTCCGAAAAGCTCTGTCCCGGGATTTCTCACCAATAATCTACTGTAGCGGCTGATAGTTCCGCGCCTATTGCGTTGCGCTTGAAAAATGTCCTCGACGTACTGTGGAAGTACGCGGGTGTCCATTTTCCTTCGCGCCCCTTATATTCACGAGACTCTCCACCGTCTCGCGACGAAGATCGGTGAGAAAACCGGGCTAAATCAGGATTTATTGTCTTTTTTACCGGCCTTGAGTTTTTTCCAAAATTCCTTGTCTCGGTCTTTCCAGGCGGCACCCCACTTCCTTTCAAAATAGGAAGAAGACAACCTTCTATTCCAGGGCTCCCATGTGGATTCCCCCTCATCCTGGGATTTCAGTATGTCAATCAAGAAAGTCTTGATATTCCCCATTTCTTCTTTGGGGAGGTAAGAATCAGCTCCTTCTTTGATGGATTTTACGAGATTATCAGGACTCAATGCATGGGCTGTCAACATGACGGCGGTTATGTTTCTCTGTTTGGCAATATGTAACAGCTTATAGCCGTCAACGCCCATGATATCCAAAATAGCCATATCAAAATCATCTGACTCTAAATGTTTCTTGGCCTCATCATATGAGGAGGCCTTTACAACTTCGCACATATCTAACATCTCTTCCAATACATCCAGTACATCAGGCTCATCATCCACTATGAGAATCTTCTTGCCATCTAATAAGTTAGTATCCGACATCATTCAGCTCCTAATTCAAATTCGCCACTCACAACTATGTCATAGTGTAAGACCACTATTTACTAAACCCCTTAAGCATAAGATCAATGATGTGATCAGTGTCACTCTTTCCCTTTTCCTTTAGAATTCCATTCTTGAAATCCCTCTTCCCCGCGGCCGTTACAGGTCTGGATTGTGTCGAAAAGGTATTTTCCGGAAACGGCAAATCCCTGTCTATGGCCCACTCAATGTCCTGTGGGGCCCCGTAATGTTTTTCAATGCGCATTCCCATCTTTGCGATTTCTTTCACTTCAGCAACACTGACGCAGGGAATCACCTGCTCCTCAGATGGAACAGGTTCTACGATCGTACCGCATCCCTTGGCGACGAATCTTTGATCTTTCTGGCCTATGATGCTTTGTTTTATGGACAGGGGGTTTTTACCGATAATAAAGTTATCAGGAGAGACCATGCCCTGTACGATACTTTCTCCAAACCCCCAGTTTGCTTCAATAGTGATCTTGGACCTGTCTCCTGTCACGGGATCGAGGGTAAACATCACCCCTGCGGACCTTGAATTCACCATCTTCTGTATGCCCACGCTTATAAAGACTCCGTCCTGGGGAAAGCCTACTCTCATCCTGTAGTTAATAGCCCTGTCAGTGAACAGGCTTGCCCAACAGTCATGGGTTGCCCTAACAACCTCATCATTGCCCCATATCCAGAGATAGGTATCCTGTTGGCCTGCAAAACTGGCATCTTCAAGGTCTTCTGCTGTGGCACTTGACCTTACGGCTACGGGAAGGTCGATTACGTCACATTTATCACACAGGGATGTGTATGCGGTAATGATTTCTCTTTGTATCTCATCGGGGATTGGTGTGGAGAGGATGGCCTGTCGGATTGAGCTCCCAGCCTTTGAGACCGCTCTTATGTCGTCAACAGATACATCAGACAATGTGTCCCTGACTTGGTCCCATAGCGTTGCCTCGTCCATATATTGCTGAAATGCCTTGCTCGTCACTGCAAATCCCGGAGGAACTCTTATGCCAGCATTCACCATCTCCCCCAAGTTTGCATTCTTACCACCTACAAGGGGGAGAGAGCTTTTGTCGCATTCTTCAAACCAGAGGATGAACTGCAATTGAGACGCCATGACATATCCCTCCTGTCCTTTTTCAGCCCCTCCTGGGCAAAAGCAACTTAACGCTTATGCCCAACCCTCCCCCGCAAAGGGGGAGGGAGCCATAAATACAGCCGAATGGATTCTCTTCCTCTCCTTGCGGTTTTCGACTCGGAGAGGAGGGAGTCACTTATTTGTCCAGGATATAGACAACTCCGTTGTCACCGTCCACCTTTATGCGCTGGCCCGTTTTGATCTTGGCGGTTCCCTCAAAGACATTGATAACGCATGGAATTCCATATTCCCTGCTCACTATCGCCGAATGTGAGAGACTCGCTCCCCTGTCCACTACAACAGCATTAAGGAGGCCGAAGACCGGGGTCCAGCTCGGGGCCGTTGATGCGGCCACCAGTATATCCCCTTTCTGTACTTCATCAAGCTGAGACTCCTCTATGATAACCCTGGCCGGGCCCTCTGCCACTCCTCCTGAGCCGCAAATGCCGTATAGATCTGCGTTCAGTTCTGGCTTGGGAACGGGCATGGCGCCCACCACGACCTTGAGGGCTATGGGATCATTAGACTGCACGAGGACCCCCATGGCATCATCCATAGTAAAGCCCTCCTTGAGGATGGCAGGTGGGTTTTCCTTAGCGCACCATCCCTCCCACTCCTTTCGCCTTCTCTCTACGATATGCCTCAGGTTGGAGCCGTCCGGGACGAGGGCCACGGCCCTTATCTCATCCGGGATGAGAAAAAATGTGTCTTCGGGATCATCAATCACCCCGGCAACGACCAGCCGTTTTCCTATCCCGAGGCACGACCTTCGCATCAGGGCATGGGTATGAAGGTCTAAGTAGTGATTGTGTTCTTCGCTGAATGCACCGGTCTTTTGGGCAAGACCGAGAAGTATTTTGAACCATCCCTGCTGGTCCTCCGGGACTTTCTCCAGGACCTCTTTTGTGGCTTCCTCGCGCCTTTGGGCCAGCCCCTTCCTCTCGATATCCAGATTAAAATCTCCCCCCTGTTTGAGAAAGAACTTCACGCTGGCTATGGCAGGGGTAGGATCTTCCACCCAGGTGGGCAGGTTGATCTCGGCCATGCGCTGCATGCGCCATCCGTCCTCATCAAGTAAAACCTGAAGCTTTTCAAGCCATTTTTTGCCAGCCTCATTTTCTCTGAGCGCAGCCAGGGCGTCCCCTGAACTGCTGTTGAGTATGAAATTGTCGATACCCATTTCCCCGGCCTTCTTGGAAAGCTTCCAGAGTTCCCTGTCCACCTCGAAAACCTTGTTGTCATACCCCCTCAACAGGTCATGAAAGGTGGGATGGGTATCATCAATTCCCAGGGTCTCCTTGCACACATTCTCAAAAAGGATGAAGGCCGTGTCGACCCCATACATCATGTGCATGTGGATCTCCCACATCCGCCTGCAGACATTGATGGTGTCCTCGAAGTTTGCAAGCATCTCAGCGTTGCTGGCCGTATCCACGTTGCACGATTTCAGCCGCTTGTAATGGCCAAGCATCTCATTTACATAATCGCCCCACAGCTTGTCATAGTCGTCTATGAAGGGCCGAATGGCCTCCCTGAACCTGGCCTCACGTTCCTTTTTCTCTCCTTCATCCATGACAAGGTTGAGGGTGAGGTACCCGCCCCCATCCTTGAACCGCCAGTCCCAGCCCTTGACCGTGGGGAGGCTCAGTTTCTCGGCCCCGTACTGCATCCCATGACGGCAGAAGTTAATCCAGAACCATCCGAACATGGGAGTCCAGGGTGGCACGGAATGGGTGGCATCCAGGAACCAAGCCGGTGATTTTTCAAGGTCTATCTTTTCATCAAACTCAAGCCCCGGCACTGCATCATAGATTTTCATTTCTGCCTCCTTCATGATAATGGTTTTTGGTAGCGGAAGGGCCTCGACGAGAATTAACAGGGCACCTTGCCTTCAGTCATTGTTTTTACGCCAGAATGATCCATCGCTTCGGTTCACAATAGAGGGTCATTAGCACCAGAAGGAGGACAATCGCCCAGTATAGCTCAACTGTGAGTTTGCAAAGAATCTTCCGCCGTCTATAATCAATGCAATCGTGAAAACCCAGGCCATGGGCACGATGATGACTTTTTATGTTCACGAAGTCATCATAATGCCTTTGGCTAAATCTTCGATCCCAAGATCTTTCAATTTTTCAACAGTCGGGACACCTCCCCCTGTATAGCCAAGCGCTTCGTAATACTCGTCCAAGAGTGTATCCAAATCTTTGACAACCTGGCCGGTAGAGGGCCCGGCGTTTCGCAGGGGTTCTGTAGTCATTCGTCTTGGAAGGGAATCATCTTTGCGCCCAAAGCCCTCTCTTATATTGAAGCATCTCTCTAAGCAGATGATCCTTTCTCCAATCTTTAAGAGATTGTTTTCTTGGCTAAATTCATCAATTCCGGTTGCAGCTGTGAGGAGTTGAGAATATTTTGCCACATCCAATCCTGAATTCCCGAATGTGCAGGCAATCAGTGAATCCTCCACTGCCTGTTCTTTCTGCACTTGGGCAATGGATGTCCCTTTTCCCTCCTCTGTGAACGGGTCCACCTTGCCGGCCAGCTCCGCCCTGGGCCGTCCATACATGTGGCTCCCTCCTATATTTGATGTGGCCATGCTCAGGGCATATCCCTTGATCCCCCTTGGGTCATACCCCGGCATCTCAAGCCCTTTGATGTGGATAGCATACGAAGTGGCACCTTTGCCGATGTTTCCAGCGGCAATCCTTACTCCCTCTCCAAGGAGTCGGCCGATGCCTTCCCTCTTTCCGATTTTTTGAATCATGGAAAAAACAGACCGTTTGTTCCCCCAACTGAGGTTCAAGCCATCAGTATCAGCGGTCGTAAGGATGCCCTTTTCAAACAATTCGCAGGCAAAAGCGATAGACACGCCGGTACTGATGGTGTCTATGCCGTAATAATCACAGGCCGCATTGGCGTTAATAATGAGTTCCTTGTCCGTAATACCCAATAAGGGCCCAAATGCGTATATGGTTTCATATTCCGGCCCGTCTATTTGCGTACCCCTGAGAGGGCCACTGGTCACCTCTCGCATTCCCCCGCAACGAGTCATACAGAGATAGCAGCCCGCCTTTGCTTTCTTCAGGGCATGAAACACATCTCCGGAGATATCTTCCACTTGTTGAATGGTGCCTTCCTGAAAGTTCCTTACCGGTAAGACACCCAGGGTATCCACGATTGTGGTAATATAAGGTGTCCCAAAGGTGTGCATGTTTTTTTTTCGGGGATGATCTTTCAGGATATTAATCTGTTTCTTAACGGATTCCTTGAACGCGGATTTATTAAATGGCACAGGTTTATGCACGGGCACATTGATGGCGATGGCCTTTAGATTCTTTGCCCCCATTACTGTTCCCATGCCACCGCGGGCGGCCGTCCGTTCCCCCGAAGAGATAACGGCATAACGGACAAGCTTTTCACCAGCCAATCCTATACAGACTGATTCCGTGCGGGAGCCATGCCTTTGCTTGAGCCTCTCTTGCAAATTACGCGGATCCAGACCCAACAGGTCACCAGCCGCGCAAAACCGGACGCCGTTTGTGTCCAGATACACGTATGAGTGCACCGGTGCTTTTCCCTGGATTATCAGGAGATCGTAACCGGCGTATTTCATCCACGCACCAAAATTTCCTCCGGAAATAGAACGGAAGACGGTATTGGTTAAGGGACTCTTGGATGTGACACACCATTTGGAAAACCCCTGGAGACCGGTCCCTGCCAGAACTCCGATCGAAAAGATGAGCTTGTTTTCAGGGCCGAAGGGTTCCACGCGTGGCCCCAGTTCATCGTAGAGGTATCTTGCGGCAAGCCCCCTGGCAGAAATATATTGCTTGTAGTAGTGATCGGGAATTTTCTCTACCAGCCAGGTCGAATCGGTTAAGTCGATTCTCAGGAGTTTGCCGGTGAAGGTGGTCATTGAATGCCCCCCTTGAGTTTAGGGATTACTGATTGACGGGTCCTTAGGGAATCAGGATCTTCAGCCGTAGTTTGACACCGAATAACATGACTTGAGGATCAGTTCCTGATGCTCAGGGATCTCCAGCATTTTCACCAGTTGTGGCCGGTCCTTATGAACATCGTGGTGCTGGATCAGTGCATCGCCCGGCCACCGTCTACAAGCAGGGTCTGGCCTGTGATAAAATCGCTCTCAGGCGAGGCCAGAAAAAGGACCGTGCCAGTCAGGTCTTCGGGTCTTTCCATGCGACGCAAAGGCGTCTTGGACGTATCATATTTGGTCACATCTGCTAGACTTCGACTCGCCTCGGTATCGGTAAAACCGGGGGCCACGCAGTTGATACAAATGTTTTGCGGCCCCAGCTCAACGGCCAATGCCCTGGTGAGGCCGATAATCCCTCCCTTTGATGCGACATAATGTGCAAATCCGTTCGATCCGGTAAAAAAGACCTCGGATGCCAAGTTGACAATTTTTCCGTAGCCCTGGCTTTTCATGTAGGGGAAAACTGCTCGCGCCGCAAGAAAAGCACCCTTCACATTGACGGTCATCACTAGGTCCCACTCAGCCAAGTCAATTTCATAAAACGGTTTTCTCTTGATGCCATCATAGACCGCCGCGTTGTTTATCAGAATATCTATTTTACCAAATGCCTTAATGGTCGCCTCGGCCATGGAAAGGGTGTCTTCTTCCTTGCCAACATCTGCCTGAAAAAACTTGGCCTCACCCCCAAGATCCGTGATCTGTCTGGCCGTCTCTCTGAGATTATCCATATCTTTGCGGGTCACCACCATAACCTTGGCGCCTTCCTTGGCCATCTTGACAGCAAAGGCCCTTCCGAGGCCCTTGGCTCCTCCTGTGACAATGGCAACTTTATCTTTTAGGCGCATCTCTACACTCCTTTACCATTCGTTAACATCATATAACAACTCTTGTGTTTGCATTGAAACCAATCCCACTGTTTTACGCTTCAAGAAGATTACGTTTAGGGAACTTTTCTTGTATTCCCGGAAGCGTTAGCCTTTAGGGCCCCTCCCGCGAATAAGCAGGGAGAGGCCCCCACAGCTTATCAGTATTTCGGTTTGGGCAATCCGTAATCTTCGGCTATAATGTTGTAACAGTTATAACTTGACCCACGTCCGATAGCCGGTCCGCCTGCCACCCCTGAGGAACACATATAAAGCCCTTTGATAAAGGTCCGATACCCTCCCGGGAGTCCTCTGAAGCGTCCGCTCTGGGAGCCACCACAGTTGCCCTCGGACCAGCCCCCTTCTCTCATATCCAGATGGGTATCCTGTATATCGATGGGCGTCGTAATCCGCTCTCCGATGAAGTTGTCTTTGGTCATGTTTGGGGCGTATTTCTGCCACTGCTCAATCATGGAGTCATAAAATTCATCATGCAATTGGCGCCATTCCTTCCTGGAGAAAATTCGGGCAGGAGCGGTAAATTCTTCGACATGCAGGCTATGTTTTCCTTCGGGTACGCGGGTAGGGTCCCAAATGCTGTCAGGCGCCGTCAAGCAGAAAAACTTGGAGGGCATGCCCAACAGGAAGATTTCGTGCACATATTTGTCTTCCATAAACGCCAGATCCTTGGGCGCCCAATAGGTCCGCGGCGTGGCATTGACATCGGGATTGTCCCTGGCCGCCTTATATTGGGGAAGCTCATGCACGGCCACGGTTCCCCAGAAAAGCTGCGCACGATCGTGGAAATACGTATCCACCTTGCGCTTCATTTGAGTGCTCAGATGCTTCTCTCCAATCATACGAAGGAAAAGCTGGGGAGTGGCATTATCAGATACCACCATTTGCTTAGCTTTAATCTCGGTGCCGTCCAATAATTTGATGCCTTTGGCCGTACCATTTTCAATAATCACTTTATCCACTTCGGAATTGATAAAATATTCTACGCCCAGTTTTTTACCGGCCGAGACGAGCGCGTCCGTAATGGACTGCGTTCCCCCTTTGGCAATGGCCGCCGTCTCCCATCCGAGCACCAGGTGGAGAATCGCAAAGGTATACATAAGACCCGGCACATCATCCGCATAAATGCCGGATGAGGTAAGAAACCCTCTCAGAGTCAAAATTCTGAGTTCCGGGCTCTCGAAGAAATAGTGCGCAATTTCTTTGGCGGTCATAAATTGCATGGATGGGTCAACGCCGCTTTTGGGATTGGCCATCAGTTCTTCCAGGGGATCAGGCACACCATAAGGTGTCGGCACCGAGTACCTGTGCCTGGCAAACGCCGGTCGGATTATTTCTTTGTATTTTTCCGTCCAATAAAGATATGCCTCTGCATCGGGTTTGGAAAACCGGGAGATCTGGTCATAGGTCTTTTTCAAATTTTCTTCGCTAAACTCTGTTTCTCCTGTATGCGGGTCCACGACCGGGAAACCGGCATAAGCCACATAGGAAGTTTCATCGTCAAAGATTATCGCCTCATTTGTCTCAGGAAAGACATACTCCAGTCCCTCCTCGAGAAGATTGAATTCCTTATAGGCAGGGTGACCATAGTAGCGCGTAAAATGGGCGCAAAAGTTTCCCCGAAACCCCGGCGCCGGCCCGTCATCTTCTGAAACAGCGCCGCCACCAAGGTGATCCAACCGCTCAAAGACCCCTACTTTCAAGCCGGCCTTGGCGAGATAAGGGGCAATCGTAGTGCCATGATGTCCGCCACCAATAACCACCGCATCGTAAGACTTGTCCGCCATTATATCTACCTCCTGTCTCTTTAATAAAGTGAACGAAATTCTACTTCCATGACCATATGACAAATTATTGAAGCGCCTTGAAAACAGCCGCCAATTTATCGGCTTTTTCTTCAGGTGAAGCACCGTCCAGAAGCTCGCAATTCCTTCTCATATCCGGCGGCGATGAAATCTCTACGATCCACATTTTCTGCAGCTCTTCTTTGGCCGTGACAAAATTCTCACTGCTCCACGAGGGAATGGAGGACGCCCCCCTGAGCATCTTCAACATCTTGGTCCTCGAAATATAGCGTAACTCGCCAACCTCATTGCTCACCGTTACCAGGGCAGGCATCCTGGCCTTGACCCGTTCATACCCCTCGGGAATGTTCTTTTTGACCAACACACTCCCATCGTCTATCTTGATCTCGCCGGCCAGATTGATGCATGGAAGCCCCAGCATTTCACCCAGAATCAGGCCGACCTGACCGGAGTCCCAGTCACCGGCCTGCCTCCCGGTCAAAACCAGATCATATTCGCCTATCTTCCTTATGGCGTCAGCTAGGGCACTGGCGATGGAATGGCTGTCAAGCTTTTCAAAAGCGTCGTCCTGCAGAAGGATCAATTCATCCGCACCGGCTGCCAGACATTTTCTTAATACGGTGTCCGAGACCTTCTTGCCCAGGCTCAAGACGGTGATCTTCGCGCCGATTTCTTCCTGCAGCAAAAGGGCGGCCTCCAGTGCATTTTCATCAAAGGGGCTGATGACCTGCGGTGCATCAACGATTACCTCTTTTTTTTCAGCATCCACACTGACATCAGACAAAGGCGCCTCAGGGTCGGGGATCTGTTTGGCACAGACTATTATTCCCAATTCTTTCATGACGGTTCCTCCAATCTCTTTACAAGAGCAGGTATGACCTTTTCATAATCCCCAACAACACCATAATCGGCCACTTTAAACATGTTACAGCCCGGATCCGTATTGATGGCGATGATTTTTTTTGAGTGAATCATGCCGACAAGATGCTGAATAGCCCCCGATATTCCCACCGCGACATAGATATCCGGGGAAATCATGGTGCCGGTCAGACCCACCTGATGATCGGAAGAGATCCAGCCTTTATCCACAGCCATTCTGCTGCAACCGATCATCACACTTCCAAACGATTTGCTCAGCGCCTTTGACAGGTCCTGGAGTATCTCAAATCCATCCTCATCGCCCAGCCCCGCACCCCCGGATACCACCACGTCCGCCTTGTCCAGCGCGATAATTTCCTCTTTGACGACCTCGATGGATTCCACCTTGATCATGGATTCATCGATTTCCGGAGGCAAATCCACGATCTCGCCTTTCCCATCAACCGCCTCGGCAGGTTCAAAGACTTTTCCCCGCACCGTCGCCAGTTGCGGCTCGAGCGGACACTTAAACACGGAAATCGCATTGCCACCCGAAACGGGCTTTGTCCTCAACAGAAGGCCGTCTTCAGGGTCAATTGAGAGATTCGTGCAATCGGTGGTAAGCCGGGTGTTCAAGCGACAGGCAAATCTGGGGCCCAGTTCCATACCGATGAAAGAGTGGCTCATGAGGAAGATTCTTGGGTTGATCTTCTTACATGCCTGTTCCAAGGATGCAAGCCACAGATCGGCGCTGAATCCTTTTAGTAAGGGATGTTCCAATTTATAAACCCGAACCGGGCCATAGGAGACAGCCTGTTCGGCCGCCGATGAAACCGCGTCCCCCATTAATACCATGGAAAGACCTACACCGAGATCGCCGGCAAGCTTCTTTCCCGCTCCCAGCAATTCAAGGGTCTTTATGTCCAATGATCCGTCTTTCACTTCTCCCAGTATCAGCACATCACTCATCCTGATTCTCCCCTTATAGGACTTACGATTGTCGATTGAAAACCGATAGAGTTATTATGGGCTTAAGGCCGTATGATTTTTTTGCCTTCTTTCTATATCCAGCTTCTCGTATTATGTCGCAGATTTTCCCCCAATTGAGGCATTCTTTTCCCAATTTCGAATTTCCAGTTTCTAATCTGCTTCTTCCAATGCCTGTAAAACCAACTCATTTAGATCCATGACCCGAAGGGTCTCGTTCAGCCCTGCAGCCTTGCGGGCATCCTCCAGCATGATGCGACACAAGGGGCATGCGGTGACGAGGACCTGTGCGCCGATTTCATGAGCCTCCCCGATCCGGACATCGCTCATTTTGACCTCGCCGTCAAGGTCCTGCCACATCCTTCCGCCTCCTCCACCGCAACAGAGGCTGTCGGCACCGTGGTGGGTCATCTCCACCAGGTTAAGCCCGGGGATTGAAAGAATAATCTCTCTTGGCTCATCAAAAATCCGATTGTACCGACCCAGGTAACAGGGATCATGGTAGGTGACTGTCGCTTTTACTTCCTTGTTGAATCGGAGTTTTCCGTTGGCGATCAGTTCCCGCAAGAGCATGGTGTAATGGCGCACCTTGAAAGATCCTTCAGGGTATTCATTTCGAAAGGTATGGAAGCAGTGGGGAGATGAGGTCACCACATCGGTAATTCCGTATTTGTCAAAAAGGTCGAGAGATTTCCCCATCTGCTCCATAAAGAGGCCCAATTCACCCGTTCTCCTGGCAATATCCCCGCAGCAGGGCTCTTTCTTGCCAAGGATGCCGAAATTGACCCCTGCCGACTGAAGGATCTTTGAAAACGACCGGGCGATGCCCTGGGCCGTGTCATCAAAGGAGGTTGTGCATCCCACGAAGTAGCAGAGATCCGCTTTTGCCTCCCTCTTTGCGAGATCAAGCAGATCCAGTCCCTCTGCCCAGGCCCCCCGCTTTTTTCTGGACGACTCCCAGGGGTTGTCGTATTTGAAGACTTTTTCAAGGGTCTGGTTCATAAGCT